>Ga0099825_1004862_pt1 | contig 17499 bp, 11 predicted proteins | sample SiratroredBW_FD_76838 | JGI IMG/M metagenome (GOLD analysis project Ga0099825, IMG submission 76838) | Root nodule microbial communities of legume samples collected from California, USA - Siratro red BW | ecosystem: Host-associated > Plants > Roots > Nodule | place: USA: California | collected...
AAGCACCAGCCATCAACCTCCACCAACAATCCAGAGGACATGAACCTCATTAAGAAACAACTCTCACAAAGTCTTGAAACAAATGACAAGTTGAGTATCAAGATTAAAGCCTTAGAAACAATTGTTAAGAGGTTCCTTCCTCCTGAAGCCCATGCATTAATAACTATAGACCAAGAACATCCACCATCACCACCACAAGACGAGCATCTAGAAGAGAATGATCAGCAGCAAAATCTTGACCATGAGCAAAATCCTGATCATGATCATTCTTTTGATTATGGAGGAGACTATTAGTTTTTGTTAGTAGTTTTTGTTATAAGACAATGTAACTTTGACGAACCATATCTACATTTCTTTAGTTTACCTGCACTTGGTTAATAAATTTGATTTTGGACAACAATATCTTTGTGGTTTTGTTTTAAATTGTATTGTTCGAATTTTGTTATTAGATACTATAATTATGAAAGCAGGTGATTAAGTAATTCATCAGAAGATGATAAAAGGATATGCATTGACTGAAAAACATACCGACGGAGAAAACCCGTCGGTAAAATCTGTCATAGACTTTTACCGACGGAATGTTTCGACTGACAGAGGCCATCCAAATTTACCGACAGATAGTTTTGACGGATGTCAACCGTCCAAATTTACCAACGGATTTTTCGACAGATATTTCTACGGGTGAGATCTGTCGGTAATTACTGACAGATTTTTCGACGGATGAGGTTCGTCGGTAATTACTGATGGATTTTTTGACGGATGAGATCCTTCAGTATTTACCGACGAAAAGCTATTCTCCGTCGGTCAATTTTTCGACAACTAAATAACCGATGGTTACATGTCCGTCGAAAATTTGTCAGTGATATGTTGGTACTGAGAAATAAATGATGTTACCGATGGATTTGGACCGTCGATTATTTTTTTTTTATGAAAGTAATTGAATGATGATATATCATAAATACTTATATTCTTAAACTACACAAGCATGAAAACTTTATATTATTTATTTTAAATATTTATTAATTTTGTGACGAAAATATCTCAATTAATTAAAGTTATTTTCGAAAACACAAGATGAAAGGAGTACATACAAGATAATTAAAATGTAAATTTTAATAGTAAAATTTTAGAATATTAAATAATATATATTATTTTTAATTCAGATTTCATCTAATGATACTCACTATTTACCTTTTGTGAACGGATTCAGTTAAATTTAATTTTAATTAAAAATTAATATAATTAAAATTTGAACTTAATTCAAATTTCATCTAATGGTACTCGCTATTCACCTTTTTCATCTAATGGTACTCCCTATTCACCTTTTTTGAATGGATTCAGTTAAATTTAATTTTAATTAAAAGTTAATGTAATTAAAATTTTATTAATACATTCATATCCCTTAATTAAAATTATTTAATGCAAATTAGATTAAAAAAATTATAAACTTAATTAATAATTTATAGTTTACCTTTTATCTTTTTTATTGAATAATCTTCATTTTAATTATCTTAACTAGATAATTAATAACAATTTTAACTGTCCTAATTACATGATTAATAAATAAATCTCACCATTAGTTATTTTGAAAGTTTTGATTCTGTAATTTATGAAATGGATACAGACCCTTGCCCTTCCCCATCAAATCCACTCAGTAGATTACGTAATTTATGGGATGGATACAGACCCTTGCACTTCCGCCATAAAATCCACTCATTAGATTGTATATGAATTGGAAAGTCACACGTTTAACATATCTGGTGCCTATATATAGCTGTAACCTCTTGCTCTCCCTTTTCTAAGTGAGGTTGTAGTTCATATATATATATGGAGTCTGTTCAGTGTTTTAATCTGAACGGAGTTGAAATTAAGACCTATGTCACCAAGAAGAAGAGTACAATCCTTAATGTTCTAGAATCGTTTTTGCTTCCCACAGATTCTGGGGAAGCGAAAGTTATTGGGATCGATATTGAGTGGCATCTCACAAATGATGAGGATAAAACCAAATGTGCCACCTTGCATCTTTGTGATGGATACTCATGTCTTATTATCCAGCTGCTGCATATGGATTCCATTCCCGTGTCTCTGTTTAATTTTCTTCACCTTCCGGATTATGCTTTTGTGGGTATTGGCATTAAAGAAGATTTGTATAAGTTGGAGGTTGAGTATGGGATCAGATGCAGAAATGCAGTGGAACTAGGGCCTTTAGCTGCTACTGTCATGAAGTTGCCTCGTTTGAGTGCTTGTGGCATCGATGAACTAACCCTTGCGGTTAATAACCTTGATCTTCGAAGACACAGACCTTCAACTGCTGTCTTTAAGGATTGGGGTCGATATGCGCTTGGCAAAAAACTGGCTAAGCTAGCTACCACTAATGTTTACTCTTATTATAAAGTTGGGAGCAAATTGCTTGAGACTTCTACATAGTAGCGTGAAAGTTTATGATTAAGCTTGTAGGTGTGTGGTATTAAAATTGTGTTTAGCAACAGAAAGCTTTAAGTTTATGTCTGTTGATGTTTGTTGTTCGTAAGTTTATATTTCATTGGAATGATGTCTATTAAGAGACGCTTATCCTGTACTGTTTTTGTTTTTCTTCACTCAAAAACATTTTGTGTTTCTATTGTCTTCTTCATCTGATAACTAGCCGTAATTGTAGCTAACACTGTGGATTCTTTGTCGATATTGATGAAGTGTCTTAGCATTGGTCTGATCTATTGAGCTCAATGTGCAGTTTCTAAGAAATTGTAGAGTTGATAGAGTGGATTTTATGCTGAAACTCTCTTGACGATAACTTAATAACACTTGTGTTTCTAATTAAATTCACAAAATACCCTTCCAAACCTAAATTTCTTGTGCATCACACAAAAAGAGTCCATGCTATCTACCCACTATGCCAAGCTGTTGAAAAAAATAGAGCACAATTGAATGTAATATCAATGGGCTGCACATCCTTGGAGGAAAATTACAGAAACCGAGTCTTCAATTGAATTGTTCAATTAAACTAATTCATAGAAAACCTTTTGTTTCTATACAAACAGGCCTGACGATTTTTCTATTTGTGATATTTATGAAAAAATTACACTATGTCCCAATTATCTGTTTCTTATATTTTGCTTGAAGAAAGGTTTTCCACCTATTTAATATTGGGTAATTTTAAATATGAAATCAAGAGTTAACTTATTAATTAATTACATTATTTATCATTTATATAATTGTATTGTTTAAAAATTGAAACTGAAAATATTTTTAAAAAATTAAAAATAAAAATTAAAAAGAACTTTGTGAAATAAAGTATTAAAAATTGTCTATCTACAGAGAGTATTTTCATCTCAAATGCTTCTTAAAATAAATCCTTTCCAAATATTCACCAATCAATTATAACTATATGAAATAAATGAGATGGTATAATCTCCAAAATACTCATTACTATTAAGTTGAAGAAAAGGAGAGAGTTTAGGTTTTTGTTTTTAATATGTTCCGTTCTTGAACATTTTATACCGGTTAAATAATTTATTTCCATGTTCTTGTAGTCAACTGATGTTGGGAATATTATCACATATATTGAAACACAAATGAGACTTTAGAATTTTTTTTTGTTAATGTGTTTTGTTCTTAAAGAAGAAATTATTCATGTCGTGTGTGCTTTGTGGTATTTGTTTATTCTCACAATTACACCATTCTATTTTCGTTTTATATGTGATACAAAATTTAAAAAAAAAGTTCTATATTTATGCATAAGACATTAAGAGTTCTATTATAAATATTTTTACATAAGTTAGATAAATATACAATAATGTTTTACTATTCTACTTTTCAGTATATAGTAATAGTGATTAGTTGATAAATAAATATATAAAGTACTACTAATTAAGAAGCACTAGTTATATGCATAAATGATTTTTAATGATACAAGTCTCCCAACTTACACTTCCTTTCTTAGAACGTGTAGTTATCACCAAAACCTAGGTTACATCAAAGAAGAGTGTTATAAAATACATGAATTGATAGAAAAACTTATCCGACTAGAGGCCTTGATGTGTTTCGTGCAGAACGACCAGGTTAGACGAAGTTAACGACGAGGAGAGATGGAAGAGGATTCCATGTTGGATTCCAACGTCGAGGAAGATGAAATGACCAAGAGGGCTAGGGGATGCCATAACCTAAGTAGGAATAGAGAGAGCAACCTCATCAAAAACACTAATGGCGTCATAGGAACAAATAACACTAAAGCTAGTGAATTTGTTAAAGGATGTTGTTCGAGTTTAGCAAGAAAAAACCATCTCCAAAGAATTAACTTGGTGAGCGTTTTAGCACCTTTTTTTTTTTTTACTATCCATCACATTTACAAATGAAGACTTCTACTTCAATAAAACCTAGACAAAATGATTCAACGTTATTATTGTCGTAATAGCTTATTGGCAAGTCAAAACTTTCTTTATTGACCAAGGAAGCTTGAGTGATGTACTTTATTAGTCAACATTTTTAAAGTTAGAGATTCTCATTTCTTCTCCTAAATCGTATCAAGATTTTCTATTAGAGTTCGTTAGGGAACGAGTACACAAAAGAGGTTACGTCAATCTACTTACAATGTTCGACATAAGGAAAACTTATTAGATGCTCATAGTTCGATATATTTTAACATTTCGTATAATATGTTGCAACCAAGATCACGAAGGGGTAATCAAAAATTTATTTAAAAAATATTTAAATAGAGATTTGAGTCGCCATCATAGTTTATTATGGAAAACTATAGAAAAACCAAAAATAAAATGCCTACGAACCATATTCAAGATTCGAGAGTCGGTCACATGTGGGGAAGGTATTAACACCCACAATGCCCGTCCTAAGACTAATCAAATGAATAGAAATAAGTGTGGCTTTACAAAATATCATCTTTCCCAAATAAAAACAATAATAATAATATGAATAAAGACAAATAAAATAACAAAGCAAACAAATATAAAAACAAAACAAATAAATAAACAAGGAAAAAAATATGTTAATAAACATAATATAAATAAATAACAATTATGCAAATAAAATAATAAGTCAAAATAAGACAAATAAACATACATTTTTTATTTTTTGGGCCCGACAAGGATTAACCTTGGTCCTACATATTTCTACAAAAGAAAATCAAGGTTAACGTAGTTCTAATTTGAGAATTTGTTTGGTGATATTTGATATTTTAATTTTATGAAATTTTTATATTTTTAATTTTTGAAAACTATTTTTTTATTTTTGATAATTGCTTTACATTTTTTATTTTTGAAAATTGTTTTATTTATTCTTTTTATTTTGAAAACGGTTTTATATATTTTTTCTTCACAAATTTACTTGAAATAAAACATTTAGTGATTTGTTAGGAAAACAAAGAAACAAAAATAATAAATTAGATACAAACAATAGTATTATGGTATAGAGAATTAATAATTGGGAATCAAGAACCCAACACACAAATTTGCTCAATTCTTTTTGTTTTATTTATACAATGATACAATATTTTGATAGGGTTTCTAATTGACTATTTTTTTTTATTTGAAAAGATACATTATTTTGATAGAGTTTAAGGTTTATTTTAAGTGCTCTGATTGGTTCTGATGGGGTAAGGTTATTGTTGAGTGCTCTGAGGTTCTTGATTCTATGATTCATTGAGATTTCGGGATTTTGAAAATTTTTTATTTAGAGATATTTTGGGATGTCTGAAATTGAGATTGTGACAGAAGCAGCAACCTCTTGATTTGAGAAATTGAGAAAGTGCAAAAAGCAACAATATCTAAGTAGTAACTCAATAAAATAAAATAATAAAATAAAGAAGAAAAATTAAAAAGAACAAAAGTAATTGTTCACATTCTATTTATTTCTTTCTTATTCAATATCATACAGGATCAAACATAATATAGTCACAACACAGTATGAATCCTATGAAAGTATAGAGGACAACACTACCAGTTGAAGACCAGCTTTAACATAATTCACCTATTTCTTCTAACTCAACCCTTTAGACGTTCAGTACCTTCTTCCTATCTACTTTTCGCTTGTCTTCTCAAAAAACGTGTTCCTCATTCATTAACAACAGTTGAAGATCCTCAAAAAATGTGTTCTCATTTTCTCTGAATTCGAACCTTCTTATTTTTTGCCCACCACGTATGTGTAATTCTGCTCTCTCCAAGAACCTGTACAAGAGTTGTGTAACTTGAACTATATTGGACTTTTAGATTTTTTTTTCAATCGAACCAAATAACATTTCTCCAAGTCCTTTATACTTGTACTAATCCCTTCATTCCTTACTACCATTTCAATCACTCTTTTTTATTGCAATTAAATCACCTTAATCTTGTGCAGAATCGTAACTGTTGCGCATTGATGTTTTAACCGTGGAGTGAACTGAGAATAATTGGGTATAATTTTATGGGAATGATTGAGAGGAGTAGATATGAGTGAAACTGTAGAGTGAGGAGGAAAAGACTCACATGAGAAAGATATTTGTGAAAGTAAAAATGGAACCACGCCAATTCGTAATGAGGACATAGGAGTGCAAACAACAAACACCCTTTTCTTTGCTTGACCCCAAACTGATAATTAATTTATTTATATTTTTTTGTATTTTATTTAAATAAGATGAGGATAAGTCTCTTTACTTAAAAACACATTGAAAAGAATCTAAATATCCTATTTTATTAATATATTGTTACAAGTTTTATTGTTTTTTATTATTTATTATTTTATTCAAAATTTATTCATAAAATAAAATGAAACCAAAACTTTTTTTTATTTTTTTTTATCTTAAACGACAAAACATGATAACATACATTTTTTGTTTTATAATTTTTTATTTTTTTATTTTAAAATAATTTTATTTGCTTAGATGAAATTAGGTGTTGACACAATGCTCTAATTGGACGAAGAACATTTAACCAACTCTAAGTCATTGTTTTTATAACGCATATGACGATGAAATTTCCCGCCAAAAATCAAACTATCATTACCATAAAAGTTAATTCTAAAGCAATAAGGGAATGTTATGCACAAAATCTCATGATCACCCGTTAATCACCAAGGGTTCCCTTTACCAATAGTGCATCTCAAACTGAAACATTAGAATTGCCAGAAGAACATAAGAATGTCCAACAATGTCATAATCTTAATTTTTTTATGAATTTACTATTATTATTATTATTTTATAATTTTATTAAATTTATTATTATTTTATTATACACTTTCCACTTTTTTCCCAAATTTTTCCTTAATTTGGAAAAAAAGAAGTATTCTACTTTTCCTTCTCATTTTCTGTATAATATATTAATTTTTTATTTCTATTAACTTTTTGCCCATTTGACCCCTCTTTTCCTTTTAGATATCAATTCAAAACAAACAATTAATATGAAAGTAGTAGCTAACAACATAATTTAAAGTTTAAAGTTACACATAATATAATAATAAATCAAAGACAGTTATGAATATATACATAATTACTTAGAGTAATGTATGAAATTCATTGAATGAAAGAGATGTATACGAGTTGAAAATATTTTAGAATTTTCACTAGTAGAAAAAGGGTCTTTATCGTCGGTTTTGATAGGCCTTTATTGTCGGGTCCCAATTCGAGCTCTCTATCAAAAGTTATAGTCATTTGAAGTTTTTTCACCCTAAATTTTTAAAACCCTAAATCTATGATAAACCTATACAATGTAAAAACTCTACCATTAAAGAGAAAAGGCAAGGGGTGTCGAACCAAACATTCAACCGAGACCACCAAGAAGCTTGCAAACAAACACTACCAAAACCACAAAACGCAAACAAAATGTCAATAAATAACCACAATCAATGAAAGCAAACCAAAATGGAGGAGAAAGGAACAACTAAAAGCTTTAAACGAAAGGTACCTTGAACGGAGCTTGAAACGAAAATATCACCGTTCAAACGAAGCTCTCAACGTAAATGAAAGACCAAGAGTGAAATAGTGCAGGAGAATGTGCGGCACACAGTGGAGGGAGAAGAAAAGTGAAAGTGAAAACACATAAGGTGGGTTAAAAAGCCATAATCACGCCGGTTATAAACTCCTAACCGACGTTATGCACCCCCCTAAAATCCTCAAATTTAAATTCAAATAGAACATGACGTTGGTTAAAATCTCCTAACCAATGTTATGCTTAATCCTAGTTTACGTAATTGTTTTACCAAATTATTAGAAGAGCATGACGTCGGTTGGTCTTCTAGAACTGGTGTCATGTTTGTATTCATCATGTTGGTTAGAATGGAAAAACCGACGTGGTGACTCAACCGCGAAATAAAATTTTTAAAATTTTGAATTTTTATTTTTATTGTCTTTTTTTTAGACAGTTTTTTTGTAACCGACGTGGTGTGGATATCACAACATCGATTTTGCTTCAACCGACATTATGAATGTTCATTTATTGATAAAAGTTTCATTGTGTTTTTGACAATGTCATTTTCCGTTTTAATCGTCTTTATACGTGACATTAAGTAGTGTTTTTCTACTAGTGTTTGTATGTAATGAATTGTATATTTAATGTCATTAGTTCAAAGTCATAACATAATTAATGTAAAAGAAATATTTAAGAAAAACTTAGTTACTATGTGGTAAATAAAATAGATACCTATAGTAGTTAAATGTCTCACTCATTACATAATACCACTAAAATAATGTTAAATTATGAGAACAGAAATACAATATTATTGTACTTTGAACTTTTAGGATTGTTGTAATATCTAAAGTTTGTGGTTAGTAAATATGTTATATTTAGATGAATTACGTAATAGATAAGTTGATATTAGAAGGTGGTGTTAAAAAAATCAGTAGGGTGTGGTTAGAAAGTTCGTAATGAAGTTTACAATTATGAGTCTGTGTTGGGTAGTGAGGGTGCACATTAGTGGTTGGCTTTTAAATGGTATATAGTTAGAGTGTAATGTAAGGGAAATTGCATTTGAATTGGGAGTCTTGTACATGCAAAGATAGTTTAAGCTTGACAAAGCATATGAGGATATGGTGTTAAGGTTGTGTGATAGGATTAAAAACATAGATAACATAAGTAACAACATAACTCCAAAAAGTTTTGAGTATGTTGCAACCGGGGTCACGACGGGGATAGCAGATAAAAATAATTTATTTTAATTTTCAAAACAGAAGAGTCGCCACCATAGTTTATATGAAAAATTATGGAAAAATCGGAAAAGGATAAGGCAAGTCCGTGAAAACCGGATTTTGGGTCCGAGAATTGGTTACGTGTGGGGAAGGTATTAGCACTCCCACAACACCGGTCCTAAGACGGTACCTTTAATTAAATAAATAAAATGAGTGTAATTTTCAAAATGTTTATTTTCCCAAAAAAAAATGAGACAAAAATGAAGATAAAAACAAACAAGCATATTTTTTTATTTTTGGAGAGGCCCGACAAGGTTTGACCTTACTCCTACGTATCTCCATCAGGAATGGAGAATCAAGGTTGCGTAGTTCTTTAGATAAACTTGTTTGTCGGGTTGATATTTTTATTTGTGACATTTTTGTAATTAATTTTTTTTTATATTTGATATTAAAATGATTTATTTCCAAAGTTTCATATCAAATATTGCGTGACGCGTGTGGCCATTTGATATTTAAGAAACATTTAAAATAATAATATTAAATATCGTATGACGCGTATGGCCATTTGATATCTAATATTATTAAAAAATATAATATTCCAAAATTTAATTTCTAAAGTTTATATTAAATGTGGTATGACGCATGCGGTCATTTGATATTTAAAAACTTTAGAATAATAATATTAAATATCGTATGACGCGTGTGGCCATTTGATATCTAACATCATTAGAAAATATAATATCCCAAAATTTTATTTCCAAATGTTTATATTAAATATTGTATGACGCGTGCGGTCATTTGATATTTAAGGAACCTTGGAATAATAATATTAAATATCGTATGATGCGTGCGGCCATTTGATATCTAACATTATTGACAAATATAATATTTAAAAAATTTTATTTACAAAGTTTTAGTAATCCAATTTAATTTTTATTAAAATAATAATAAAAATAATTATTATAACACAATAAAATAAAATAAAAGTTAAACGTGCAAGATATAAGCTTAAAAAATAGAGGTACACAAATAAAAAAAAGGTTGTAGTTTTGGGCTGGCCCCTAAGGCCCATAATCATTTTTTTTTTATTACTTTTTTTAGGTTGGTGGTGCAATAGTAATGTGGAGGATACAAATAGTTTTTATTATTTTTGTTAGGTTGGTGCAATGGTAATGTGGGGGGTGCAAATAGGAAGGCCCCAAATCCACAACCCTAGGCCATCATCACCTCAATCCTAAGCCACCACCACCTTACTCCAAACCCATGTTAGGTCTCTCAACCCAAAGCGGCAGCGGTGATGGCGAAGAGGAGTGACGGCGGCAGCAGAGGCAGGTGGTGCGACAACGGATAGGGAAAGAATGACGGGTGACGGCGGAGGTTGTTTTGGGGCTGTTTTGGATTGATTTTGGGAGCACAAAATACAGAGAAGAATGTATGGAAGATGGAAGATGATGAATTTTTTTTATTATTTATCTTTATATGAAAATGAAATGATGAAGAAATAAAAAAAAAACATCATAGGAAGATAAGAACACAGGATTTATAAATTTCAAACTTTAAGATGCATATGAAAATCTAAACCTTACAAATCATACCTGTGAGTGTTCTTCAAAAATGATAGCCTCCTTTCCAAAAGTTCATTGTTTCTCAGTTTTAAAATGAATGTGGATAGTAAGACAATAGAATCAATCTTCTCTTCTTCTCTACTTTCTCTCTGTTTTCTCCTTTTTTTCTTTGTATATCTCCAAGTGGTCAGTAATTCCTTTTTAACATAAGAGCAGTTACCACTTCAGTGAATCCTCTTTTTTTATTATTTTATTTATTTTTATTCTGAAAGTAGTTTAGAACAGTTTTGAAAGAATGACTCTTTCTTTTTTTATTATTATTATTAAAGATAAAGTGTGGATGAACATGAGATGAAACAGTTTGAGAACGGTCATATTTTATTTTTTATATTTTTCGTTATTGTGAAATGAGAACATGGGTGGTTCAGAGCAGTTTTAAGATTGACTAATTCTTTTCTTTTTTTTTATTATTATCTTTATTTTTTTTGTGAGAAGTGAAGATTGAGTGGGAAGTTACGGAAAGTTGAGAAAAAAAATTTAATTTGTATTTTTTCTAATTCTTTTATTTTTTTTACCTTTTTTTTTCTTTTTTAAAGAGAGAGATATTTTGGAAGATCTCATTATCTATTATTTCACTAATCTTTTATCTCTTGATCAATCTTGAACAATTTTGAACATTATTGAACATAACATAGCTTATAGAACCAAATCATCAATTTTTTTTATATATTTTTAATTTCAATTATTTATTTAACCAGACAAAATCGGGTGTTGACAGTTGCCCCTCTTTACTTAAGTTTTACTGGATAATATGAAAATTTAAAGAAATTTCATATTATCAAGGTAAAGATTAAGTAAAGATAGAGACACTGATTTCGCTTGGGTATCTGCAAAAATTAAAAGAAGACTGAGATTTGGTGGTAGTGAGGTCGGACCTTGGACTGAGCCGAGAGGGTCATGCACCTTCACGATTGTAAAAGAGTGAGGTTGAACCTTGGATTGAGCCAACAGGGTCATGTACCATCACGTGGTGAAAATAAATGTGAAACCGCAACCTTGACCTTATAAGGACGAGAGGGCTATGAATCTATACTGAAGATGCGACTTTGAGTCCTTTCTGCAAATACCAAGAAGTAAAATTGTTGAAAAATAAAGTGTGGAGATTCAACTTTGAGTTCTTTCTCACACAAGAGCTGAAAAGTAAAGTGTGGATATGACTTTGAGTCTTTTCGCACATGAACAGAAAAGTAAAGTGTGGATATGACTTTGAGTCCTTTTGCACACGAACAGAAAAGTAAGGTGTGGAGATACAACTTTGAGTCCTTTCTTCTAATAGAGATACGAATTTGAGTTCTTTCTTCACTGGATATTCGGCTTTGAGTCCTTTCTCCAAATATAAGGTTGACCTTGAATAACCTTTCAACAGTAGAGATACACTTTGAATTCTTTCTCTAACTGCAACGACATTTAGTCAATTATTTTCTTTTTTGTGAAGATATGACATTGAGTCCTTTCTTCACTAGAGATACAACTTTGAGTTCTTTCTCCAATAGGGATTCAACTTTGAGTCCTTTCCCTAACAAAACTTTGAATCATTCTTCTTCAAAAAAGTCGACTTTGAGTTGCCTATTTACTATCTTCCAACATGGAGCCAGACTTTGAGTCGCTCATCCAAAAGGTCAATTTTGATTTGTCTATTTGCTCGAAAGATATTTATGTATGAATGCATGAAATTCTGATTTGATTTTTTTTAATATGCATGTTTGAATGCGTGAAATTTTGAGAATGCATTTACAGATGCATGAAAATCTAAAAAATGCACATATGAAAATGCCTTTTGAGAATGCATTTTTTTCCTTCTATTTCTCTTTTCTCTCTCTCTCTCTCTCTTTTTCTTTTTGCTATAAATCAAATGTTTTGTTTTAGCAATCATTGAATTTGAAAAGATTTTCTTTTTGATTTGATTTCGATTTTTTTCCTTTTTAAAAAACCTTGACAAATCTTAATACCTGACACTTGAAATCAGAATGTCATTGACTCAACATTCGTCACACTTTGCTGCGTATGTACTTAAATTGGTGGATGAACAAAACTATGGGAGAAAAGGCTTTTGGTAAACTAAGGAGAGTCCAAATGCCATTATCTCTGACTGAAAATAATAGTGCCCCAATCTTGATATATAGAGATTGAATTCAAATAGATAAAGGGTGCAGCTTTACTTTAAAATTTCTCACAAAATCTTTTGAGAATATGGTATAGACATGATAAACGTACCATCGGAGTTGCCTTAGTTTTTGAAAAAAATGGGAAATTAAGGTTCAAAGGGATGCTAATTTTGCTGGGTTAGATGAACAAAAATTGATTCGGTGAAAAATTGGGATAACGCAACTTATATGGAGAAAGTTGTAGCTAAAAATAAACATATGCAAATTTGACCGAATATGGACTGTCCCAATTTTTTTGAAATATGGGTGAAAAATTAAACCGAATAATGGTTCGGTTTTGAATGCAGAAAAAAGAATATGAAATAGACAAATGTGGAAGGATTGCCCTAGTGTTAGTGTTTCTCTGACACTATTTTGCTCTTATTCAGTTGGCAGATTTTTATCATCTTTTCTAGCAAAGACATTCTGATTTTTTTTTCTTTTTTTTTTCATATTGGCAGTCATATCCCTCTGTTGCAGGGTTATTCTTTGTAAAAATTATTATAATCATTCTTCAATCAATATGGACTTTGTGTGGCTTGTAACGTAGTCAGGGGTTAAAAAGGTTTTAAAGAAAAGGGTATAAAGGCTCAAAAACTGTTTATGGGTTTTTATTCTTTTTAAAACAAGGACCATCAACCCGATGTTGCATAAAATAGTTCAGGTTTTTGCTGAGATCATTTTCTTATTTTGTTTCTTTTTTTTTTCTCTTTTCATTTCTTCTTCACGATCACATCCTTTGTTTGTGAATCGTCACTCTTTTAAATTAATGACACACTTTTTCCTTTTAAATTTCTTCCCTTTTTCTTTAGAACTTTTGATGCATTCTTTCCTTGATAGATCTCCTCTCGTGAAGCTTTTGACATATATCTTGAACTGAATTTCAACATGTTAATGATCTTTGTTTAGGGTATTCTTGAAAGGTTTTTTCTTTTTCTTTTTATTTTTTTGGCTCAAAGAGGGTACAATGAAAATTTTTATTGATATTTCGGGAGGAAAAAAACATGGCCATATATCATTTCGAGTCCTGATTGTTTGATTTTCAAAGAGATTAACTCTTGCAACATATTTCAACGACTTCCAGCATGTGTCATTTTTTTTCTTTTTTTTTGTTCTATTTTTTTTTTTTTGCTTAAATTTCCCTATGGAGGTTTTCAATCTATCGGACTTTTATTCTTTTTTTTCGAATGTCTCTGGAGAAAGGAACTTGAAATTAAGATTAACCATGTACAAAATCTAACTGATTTCCCCAATATGATGTTTACTCTAAGTTTTAATGGGTGACACCACATATTATTGAGACAAATCTTTCTCTTTGGGGCTGAATGAAAGAAGGCTCAAAGAGGCTTTTAAGACATACGCATACAAATATGTTACGTCTGAAAAAATCAATTTAATTCTTCTTTTTATGTCAAGCTTTAAGATTGTGCCAAAACTTTTTCCTTCACTTTCATTTTTCATCAATAGATTCAATGATTCCATAAACATGATTTATTGTGCAAATTTTTTTATCCATCCTACGACATCCTTTAGAACTCGAGAAAATCTTGTAGAAAACTTATGGTGTGTACTTCTCTTAAAAATAACAAAGTATCAAAGAAAATTTTATTTCATCACAAGATAATGCAGATACGATTCCAATGTTTTATTTTGCACAAAGTTCAATATTCCAAAAATATTACATTCCCCAGACTATGGAATCAGATTATGCATAAAATCTTTTAACTGTGTCAGAGTTGACCGGTAACGATAACTCTTCTCCATCCATCCTTGTGAGAATTAGCATTCCTCCAGAAAAAACTTTGTTCGCAATATAAAGACATTCATAGTTTGACATTCATTTATTGCGATAATTCTTTTGAACAGATATGATCTTTTTAACCACTAGATCTCCTTGAAACTTTCACGGACAAACCTTTTTGTCAAATGCCTTTTCCATTCTTCTTTGATATAATCATCCATGACATACATCGTCTAATTTCTTCTTATTAATGAAACTGAGTTGATCATATATTGCTTGGACCCACTAAGATTCTTCCAACTTGGTCTCCATCAATACTTTGAGAAAAGGTATTTCAACCTCTTTACTTGATGCAATTTTACTTCCCTTATCTCTTTTTCAACTAATCTCCACAATTCCGGAGAGGGTTCGCAATTTTTCTTCATATTCATCATTTTCCATATTATCGTCGGGTTTGTAACATTTAGATATGAAATATTGGAATGATTATTTTCAAAATATGTGTCATCATATCTGCATTATTCAATATTACAAAAGTAAATAGACAAGACAAAAAATTTTGGATGAAAACACAAAATTTTATTGAAACTGGATCATTGTTATTACTAAGAGAAAATAACACACTAGAAAGAAATTCCTCAAAACCAATCAAAGGTTTCTTTTTCTAGAGCATTACATCTCATCCTGTGCAAACAACACAGGTATATCTACAGATTCCCAATTGCCAATTTGTTCATTGGGAAGACAAGGGTGCACAAGATTGATAATTTCATCTCCATGCTCCTGCTCGATTGTCGCCACTTGATCAACATTGGCGCTAGTCGAGGCATTTGCATGACTTATCGAGGGATTCTTTTCCACACTCGCCTTTTACTCTTGAAAAGTAAGCCACTCCGAGTCGAGCAAAGATTGCACTTTATATTTGGGCTCTTGAAAATTTTGAATTGAATGGCCAACCTCTATACCATGATATTCACACTTTGCATTGAAGTCATAATATCTGGAATATGGTGGTTGTATAATCCTGCTGGACATATGGCCACTAGCGTATTTTTTAGTAGATCAGGTAACAGCTTTGTGTAAGTCATTGGGATAGGAGTAAACTTCACAACCTTCTCTCTTGAATTACTCCCCTGACCATAGCCTTGACTTTGCGTTTGATTAAAACTCTGACCTTCAATATTAGGTTGAAATGCATTATTAGGTGTAAATGGAGGTTTATATGTAGTTGACGGCCTACGAACATTTTGAGGATAATTTGGCACAACATTTGCAACATAAACAAATGAAAGTATGTAGTTGGGTCGATATTGTCGCTGATATCCTCCCTAATAAGGCATGGCGGAAGCTGCTTGAACCTCTCCTTTTTTCTTCTGGTTATTATTATTATTGAACCCGAGTGTCTTAACATTTGTAGCCGCAGACGGGCTTTGTGTTATTTTTCCATTTTTCAATTCATGTTCAATCCTTTCTCCAATAGTGACAATATCGGAGAAGTTGGAGGAAACTCTTCCAAGCACATGTTCATAGAAAGGGGTTTGTAACATTTCTATGAACATGGTGGTCATCTCCTTCTCGTGTAATGGAGGTTTTACTTGAGCCGCTAACTCTCTCCATCTCTGCGCATATTCTTTGAAAGTTTCTGCACTCTTCTTTGTCATATTTTGTAACTGCATTCTGTCTAGAGCCTTGTCCATATTGTATTTGTACTGTTGTAGAAAAGAGTCAACAAGATCCTTCCAGGAGCGAATGTGAGTTGGCTCCAAATGCATATACTAGTTCAAAGCGTTTCCAATTAAACTTTCTTGAAAGAAATGGATCAACAACTTTTCATCATGAGAGTGTGCAGCCATTTTCCTACAATACATGGTTAAATGGCCTTTAGGACATGTAGCCCCCTTATATTCCTCAAACTCCGGCACTTTGAATTTTGGAGGAATCACAACATTAGGCACCAAACATAGTCCTGCAGCGTCTCCGAACTCACAATTACCGCAACCTTCAATCATTTTGAGCCTCTCTTCTAAGACTTCCAGCTTGGTCTTAGTTCGGTCAGCATTAAGCAATACATTTTGAATATCTTCAGGAATATCGACCTTTATTGAAGATTGTTCACCAGTAAGAACTTGTAAGACTTGTGGTTGGGTAGTAGAAGGAATTTTGTTAATTACTACATTTTCACCATTGTCAACAGGTAGTACTTGAGTGAATTCAGGTTGACCTTTAGCACTAGCAGCATTAACAATTTGTGGTATAGTTTCTTACTCCACACCTTTCTCATATGATGGTTCATAGTTCAGAGGCAAGCCATATAGAGGAAACTCTTTATTTGTTCGATTTCCTTGATTAAGATCTCGGGTCTTCGATGTCCCTTATTGAAAAATAGAAGGATGTGAAGACTGAGCTTCTTCATTCCTGATAGTAGCTTCATGTTTGTTGTTCAGGATTGTTAAAGCTTCCAGAGTCTAACTCATCTGATCCTTTAGACCATGAATCTGACTCATCTGATCCTTTAGATCTTTGATATCACTTTTCATGGCTTTCATTGCTTCTTGTGTTTGCTCCCAGTCTTCCATATTTTGTCGATTGTACGAGTCCTATATGGATGTCGTGGAAATTTTGCCATTATTGCATTTCTGTTGGATCTTTTTTTAATGAATTAACTAAATGACAATGCAAAAAATAAAAATAAATTATATGAAAAATGAAAATGAATGCATCTTGATATATGTAACAAATGTTTAGATGCATGTTACAAGTCTAAATGCAGAATGCATGACAAAATGTAGCATGTCTAAGATGCACGATGCAATGTATGTCTAGATAATGAATGTATGTCTGGATATGATATGAATATCTAAATACCTAATGTATGATTGTTTG
>Ga0099825_1004865_pt1 | contig 17494 bp, 12 predicted proteins | sample SiratroredBW_FD_76838 | JGI IMG/M metagenome (GOLD analysis project Ga0099825, IMG submission 76838) | Root nodule microbial communities of legume samples collected from California, USA - Siratro red BW | ecosystem: Host-associated > Plants > Roots > Nodule | place: USA: California | collected...
AAAATGTCATCTGACATGAGTATATTTTCTTTCTTCTTTTTTATCCAACCAAATAAGGGAGAAAGAGAAGTTAATTATTTTCTTCTTATTCTCTTAAATCAAACAACCTAGAATACTGACCCACTTTTCTTTTCTCTCTTATTTCTTTCCTCCCTACTTCTCACATCCAAACAAATGGATGACAAAAATAAGAGGTAAAATGGAGCAAAATCAATGGAAAAAACATAGAAAATCCAGGAATTTAATTAATATGAAGATAAATTAAAATAAAACAGAAAAAAGGTCCAGAAAAAGTACCAGGGTCCGACACTCCAGGAGCAGTTAACTTTTTAAATGGCATATCAAGGGCTAAAGATAAAGAGTGTCGGGTTGCCAGCTGTTCAGCAGTAGTATATTGTGTGCTGGTTGATATGGTTCCAGAATTGACAGTGCCATCTTTCTTTCGTAAAATGCTCCACCTCTGTGAACATTTGTAGATAACTCATGAGAATTAATAGAATAAAAAATAAATAACAAAAAGGTTAAAACATGAATATTCAAAAAGACACAAAGTAAAATGGTCCATTTCGGCAAGTTTTAGGATAACCTATGCCGATGTGTAGAATATAAAGTAAATAACAGTAAAGGTGAAATGAACTGGATCAGTTATCAAATGACATTAATATTCACAAAATAATCAGTACACAAGTAAATATTCACAAGGATACACAGATTCATCCATTAGAACTAAAAATATCACAAATGAGAAGTTCTTGAAAGAGTTGGACATGAAAAAATTCATTGATGGGATTTGAACCTAGGAAAACTGGATCATAACCAGGCATCTTACCTGACTAGAGGACAACCAATAAAATAGACTCAGTGCCAAAAGTATTGTATTAAAATTAAACATAACTGACAACTTTGTTTTTCCTTTACCATTTTAGAAACCAGAATCAAGGGAGAAAGGGATGACGCACATAACACACAACGTATAGTTGTACACCAAAAAGAGCAACTTTTCAACAGGCCCAACTTCAACAGCTGCATAATCAAGCTCAACTACCCTCTCCCAATAATAAAATTGAAGGGTATAAATCTGCCATGGTAGATAAGAGTAACAGATTTCAACTAACTAAAGACCATTCTTTGCATCCACAGATCAAGCGGTCAATATATAAATAGGATGACAAAGATATGGCCTCCTATCAATAGTTAACTTCAAATAATAATTCTCACCATTACTTAACTTGTTAATTCTTAGAATTTGGAATTAAGGTCTAATTTGATACTACAAAACCAACCTATAAGATAAGAATTGTCAACACTTGTAAGGGTGTGGGATCTCAACACATTCCCTCACATCTGGACATCTAGAGCAACGAAATATCCAAGTGCTCCAATAACAACAGCCCTTCTGCCTGGGAATTGACATCTATTGTGTGCACAAATACGGGTGACCCATTAACAGATTTAAGACAGACTTTGATATAAAATTAGAACTTAGGCTTAGGACTTAACTCAATCTCATAGAACTAACTAATAATGTCAGGACCGCCTAAGCCATAAAGGGACAACATTGACCATATATGATATATTTTCAATCGATGGAATCTCAAAACATCCCTCCGAACTGAAACTTTAGCATAGATAAATGTGGATGGTCCAATAACAAATCTAAGATAGGTTTAATACCATACTAAAATTTGGGATTAAAACTTAGCTCCATGAAACTGGCTTGCAATATGAGAATTACCCAAGCCTTATAAGGACAATATTGATTATATTTCTAGTCGATGTGGGATTTCAACTAATTTTAGTAATAATATTCATGGTTTAATAAATTGATTGTTTTAATATAGTAAACAATAGAGGACGAACATTTAATGAACTCATCGCATAACAAGCATGAGATTAAACCCCTAAAATCCTAAGAATCAAACAATAATTTTATGTTGTTAATTTTGGATTTTACAAAAATAGGACCGGTTTTCAAATGTAATGATATCATTCATACAATTAATCTTGGTGTCTGTCTTTTATGAACTACCAATGAAATATTCACACAATTACTAAGAAAACTGGTTTTATAAATTTTGTTGATTTGAAAACCACCTGTGCTAACTGTGTAGGACTTCTCTTAATAGGAAAGTTGTCTCCTTTTGCCATGGTTGCCCAATTCCCTTCGCCCCATCTCTGAACAGCAGCTCGTAGTTGTATGTCCTCTTCCTCTGACCATGTTTTTCGTTTTCTTTTGGAGGCCAGATTACCACCAACTAATCCTTTAGATTCTATACCATCTGTTGATGGTACAGGGTGTGTTGGTAATGTTTGTCTCTGAACAGTGACTGGAAAAACAATGTTTGTCCCTTGCATCAAATTAGAGGGTTGTGAACTGTCAATAAGAGTTCTAGATGAATGGCAAACTGGAACGTTTATAGTTAATGGAGCCTCGATCGTTGAGCTACTGGGTGCAGATTCACTTAGTGTGCGAGAAGCAATCATTACCTGATAAATAAACAATTCCCAAAAACAGGCGTTCAAAATTCAATACCAAGAAATAACGCAATTGAAAGTTTAACAATGGAACTGTAAAGAGAACTCAATTATTCCTCACTACATGGTTTTTTTTTTTGAACAGCAAAAAATAAATAAAATAGAAAGAAGCACTTCAGGGGTGCTCCAACCCTTATACAACACAGCAGGTAAAACAATACATCCAAAACAGCTATGCAAGACAAAATTAAACCAAGCATGCTAGAGCCACTACTGATACTAATACATATACGGGTACCTAACAAAAAAGACTATAACCAACCCATAATAGCGAAAGTTGAAGAACTGAAAACTAGACCCGCTATATAAAGCACTCTTAGGCAAAACTCCTACGCTTGTAATGAATCTTTTGCATAACTCAAATCCTGAAATTGGTCCGAACGCCTCGGTCGCTTGTATCATCCGTGAAAGACTTACCTCACACCACCTTTATGTGCCCGTATATGAATCCGGAGCCTCCTAAAATTCAAATGCTGATTTGAGTTGCAAACTTGGTCATAGCAGCCGACCCACTTAACTTGCAAAACAATCAAACTCCTATTCTGTCGTGCAAATAACTAACAAACTAACTAGTGAACCTCTTTACCCGAAATTCCGCTATATCAGCCAAGCGATTCTATGCCCGTGATTGTAGGCACCTCACTGGAGAGAAGTGCCAATCCGAAAAAGAGAAAGAGGTCCTCTTCAATTTGTACCTAAGCCATAGCCAGCCCTTTAACTGAGCTAAACTGAAAATTTCCTCAGCATCCATGACCCACCTTTAAAGACCACCTTATTTCTTTGATTCCATATCTCCGAAGCAATAGCCACCCACAACCCTCTCCACACTCTATTACCACTCTGCCTCTGCCTTTGACTAGAAAAACAGAAACTCTAGAAATTGTCTAGAGAAGACTCATGTCTGACACCCACATACCCTACCCACCTATCACATAGATCCCAGACATGTTGTGCCACAATACAATTATTAAACAAGTGTTAAGTTGTTTCTACTCCATTTTGGCATAATGGGCACTGCATATTCCCTAACTGAACTCCCCTTGCTAAATTATATCTAGTTGGTAACCTATCCAATAACAACCTCCATGCAAATACTATTGCTGAAGACGCTATTTTTAAGCACCATAACAATTGGAATATCTCAGAAGTCTGCATTAGATCCTCCCTATTCAAAATATTGTAGCCAGACTTAACTATATATTTTTGGTGTTCCTCACCAGCCCAAACCAACCTATCTTGTCCATTCACCTTCCATCTCGATAGTCTAGATCTAATTTTATTTACAATAGGATTCCAAAACTCACATCTCCTTGGGTTTCCACCGATTATCATACCTAAATACTTAAAAGGTAGATCCATTTGCCAGCTACTAAGGCATTTAGAATACACAAGTTTATCTAACATTGAGATTACCACAACCCTAACCATAGAAAGTTGACCCTAAGCCCTGAAACCAACTCAAAAGATCTCAATACTGCTTTAGTAACCACCACATTGTGATACGAGGGATTACAAAAAAAGAGCGTATCATCTACAAATTGCAACAAGTCTACCTGCACTCCCTGACTACCCACCTCCACGCCTTTGAACAGACTAGCACGCTTGGCTTCCCTCACTAGCCCAGTAAGGCCCTCATCAACTATAAGGAATAAGAATGGCGCCAACAGATCACCTTGCCTAAGTTCCCTCTTTGGTATAAATTCCTCACTAAATGGTGTTGTCTACTTATATCAATCAACATCTTTTAATTCTACCAAATATCAAATTTTCAATAAAATTTAAAGGTTTTTTTATTGGTTCCATCTAATACATTTTTAGGTCTTCCCCTATCAATTTTTAATCAAAAAATCTTTACCTAGTTCTAGTTTTCTGAATGAAGACTCCACTGGTCTTCTTACATGACCTAACCACCTTTGGCAAGTTTCTATCATCTTCTTTATAGGTGCTACATCAACTTCCTCTCATATTCATTCCATTCCTAATCCAGTGTGTTTTTCTTTTGTATATTCATTCTCTCTTTACCACACCTATTTGTTGCTCTTGCGGGCACTTTACTGCCTACCATTCACAGCCATACAACATTATTATTCTTATAGTTAGTTGTCGAGTAAAGCCAAGCTAACTTGCAATCATGTATTTATTAATCTGATAAAGTTCTTTTGGTTACTATAAGTAGAAATCTCCCCTACAGTCAGAATGAAATTAGTAAAATTTACACTGGTGATTCTAAGCGTATCCTTACCCAGTGACATAAGGCACAAGAATCGTTTTGTTGATTTGTTGTTGATGAATCTAACAAAAAATAATTATACAACTATCTATAAGATATTGAGATAGAATGTGCAATAACTAGGGCAAGCACATGTACCTTCACACATGCAGCCGCCTCTGATGCAGATTCCACACTTACAGGAGGTAATGCTTCTAGCTCACACTCTAAGTCACTGTCATCCTCCTGGAAATGAGACTCCAAAATAAGTATGAACATATTTAATATTAATCCAAAAATCTAAGCACAAAAATCCAGTGAAAAAATGATAATACAGCATGTTGTGAAAAGCTAATCTGAGATAGAAATTTGAATAGTAAAGGATACTCAACTACTATAATCATTAGTTAAGTGACTATTTAGTCACTATCATTCATCTGATTAAACATTTGTCAATTTGACCCAAAACGGAACTAATGGTAATATTTATGAATTAAAATTAAGCCAATAGCTTCTACCTTGATTTTCATGTACTCTAATATTGGCTATACGTATTTGGACACATAAGACCAAACATAGGAGACGCTATAAAACTTGGTTGCGTCCAGGACTTCAAAATCATAAACACAATGATCTTGCACTTGCACATCACGAAGTAACCAAAATTCATTCTCCCTTATTTAGCACCAAATAGAATTATCAGATTGCTAAAGTAACCATTAAACAGTCATAAGGAATTTCGCTGCTGACACATGACCAAAACCCTTTCAAAAAATTCAAATGAAATAGTAAATTCTCCATGAATAAATGCATAAAATTGTACTGAGATGGATAAACATAGCATGTATATACCTGTTTGACAAAATAGCTTAATTAAGGGCGTATTCAATAATAGAGCCACATTTGAATAAACAAAGAAGACAAAATGAAATAAGTCTTTTTGAAGGTTAAAATTAACTTATGCATTTACTCAAATTACATTCTTATTTTCTTCTTTTCAAAGAGTTCCTAAATATTTATCATGTATGCACTTCCGTACAAGTTGTTTCTATACTTCAAAGGGGGAGCACAGCTAAACTGTTTTCATACAAGCTACACCTATTTTCAAGAGTTATCATGGACATTTCATAAGCTCTACCAAACCATCCATTCTACAAAAGTCTATCTGCGAAGGCTTTTTCTTTTTTTTTCATTACACACACTAATCTCACTTAGGGTTTTGACAAACACCAAATACAACACCAAATACGTGGACATCCCAACCAGTTTGAGCCAAACTCAAGCACTTTGGTTAAGCAACGTGAGTCTCTCGCCACTCATATCAACCCAAGTCGGTCTATGTGGTAAGATATAAGTTCAAAGAAGTTGTAAACAAGTTCCTTCCAACATACCCTAAAACTAATTTGAGAAAAGATATTTTACCTAACAACAAATTAGAATAACAACGAAATTTCACAAGAATTATACTGACCAAAGGTTCAGCCCCAACTTCAAAACTTTCCGGCAAAGAATGCCGATAGGCCAAATGCCGCCACAGCATTTGATATTCCCTAACATTAGAAATCCCGGTCGCACTTTTCTTCACCAGCTCGCTCCAATCAATCTTCGGCTTAGCGTAATGCGCAACTTCCTGAAGTAAGGTGAGCACTGTAGTTGGGTCGTACCTGCTCAAAATCCCAAATCGTTTGAAGTCTTCGAAGTCACAACACAAAATTATAAACAAATTAAAAATAGATAAATAAATAAATACCTCTGCATCAGCGCCACAGCATCTTTCTCCGTGAAAGACACTCTGGTCTTCTTCTCCGACATTGCCGTGTCTTAGTCGAAGCAGAAAAAAAAAATAGAGAGAAAAAAATTGATCCCTAGCAATAAATAGATGAAACAGAAGGGAATTGCAGAGAGATTGACGGAAGAAGAAGAAGAAGAAGTGTGTAAGAGAAGAATGGAGATTGAGAAATTGTGTCGACCAAGTGATTACTTATAGAGATTACTCCCTTATTGACTGGAATCATGGGAACAGATAATAAGAAATTAAGAGTAGAAGACAAAACACCAATACAAAATCATTGGAGTTACTTTATTTATGGAAGGATATTAGCAAGTGTTTATTGAAAAAAAGAATGCTTCAATTCTTATTTATTAGCAATATCCTTTGACCAAAAATAATTTCTCCTGAGAAGTCTGAATACTTTATTAAGATGTGTACAAAAACAAAAGTAATTATATTACTTGATAATAATTATATAAAAGCATGTATATTATTAAAAACAGACTAAGATGGGAATTGATAAAAAAAATATTGTTACATTAAAAATGGTATTTATTACCCTTTAACGAGATTATTAAGTTGTGGGTAAGTATTTGTTAAGATTCATTTTGATCTTTAATATTTAAAAATAATAATTTTGGTTTTTTTATATTTTAGATGAAATGAAAATGAAACCAGTCCTTTCAAAATTGTTACAATTTTCAATTTTTGAACTTTTTTAGTACTTGCTCTATAATTTATATAATGGTCTATGAAAATTACAAAACACAACTTATGTTCGAGGAAAAATTTATACATAAAAATGTATACATTATTCTTCCTGTGAATTTTATGACTTTTATTGGTTTGGAACAAGTTTCAAAGTTTCTATAGAAACAAATATAGTAAAACAAGTTTCACATTTTGAATTAGTCTAATAGATTTATCTAAATCTAAAAACTGAATAAAGATAGATTTTTAAAAGATGAAAACTAAAATTAATTTTAAAAATTAAAAGAAAATTTTATTCATTAATAAATATAAATTATAATTGAATTCTTAACACAAAAAGTGTAAATTTTATATAAATATATTAAATTGTTAAAACTGGAAAATATATGTAATTTTTAAATGTCAACGTGACTATTAAATATTTTTCAATTTTATATATATATATAATAATCCTATTATCAAATCTATAGTTTTAATTTTTTACAATAATAAATTGGCATAAGTTAATAATATGTCCAAAAACAAAAACCTTCTTTCTGTATTTGGCAAGTTTGACATTTTGAATTAGTCAAATGGATTTATCTAAATTTAAAAAAAAATAAGAGGAGATTTTTAAAATATTAAAACCAAAATTAATTTTAAAATTAAAACAAAAAATAAAAGAAAGTTTTTTTAATAAATATAAATTATCATTGAAATCTTAATACGAAAAATGAAATTTTTATATAAATATGAATAAATTGTTAAGATTAAAAGTATATGTAATTTTTAAATGTCAACGAGACTACTATTTTTTTAGAAAAAAATAAATTGGCATTAATTAATATGTCCAAAAATGAAAACCTTCTTTAGCATGTATGTTTATTTTAACTCATAATTATCAAACAAATTATTTTCTGTGCTAAAGTTATAATATATCAATAATATCTTTATTATTTTTATTTTAAATTTTATATATTAAATAATTTTTGTTTTTTTTATTGACAGAAACGTGTCTATCATATACAATAAGTTTTAAAAATAAAAGTAACGTTCGCAATTATTTCGTGAATAATTGTTTTTTTATATTATAAATTTTTATTTTTTCAATCAATTAAATGATAATGACTATTTTATTTTTTAATAGTTTGTTAAAATGAAATATCTTCTTGTTAAAATCAGATATTTACAATTTTTAGTTTGTTAACACATGTGAAAGAGAGAAATAAAATTATATAATAAGTAAAATTTAAAATAAATAATAATAAGAACATTATTACACATTAAAATTTTATATTAAAAGTTTGTTATGTGTGAAAAGCAATTTTCAAAAAAGCAATTGTCAAAAATATGCGTGAGTGAGTAAAAGTTAGGACTAAATCCAAGTTTTATAATACAAGTGATAGAACACTACAACCTAGTAATTTTAAGTTATCATTGAATTAAAAATGCTGCTATAATACTATTGTAATTCATATTTGATTGATAAAAAACTACACTTTATAAAGTTTAAAAATTTGAAGAAGCTTATAATTGGCATTCATAAAGAAAATTGCACAAAATTGCGGGACCTAGTAACTTCGAATCTAGGTAAAAATTTGTCTAAAGAAAAAGAACTAATTATAAAAAAGTTATTGAGTTTTAAGGATATTAATTGAGAAATTAAATTTGTAAGGTAATTTAAAACCAATTGTTTTTATTTTATATGCACAAATTACATGTATCTCATATAACTACAAGTCAAATACTTAAATTAATAAAAAAATATTTTTAGTTTCTAATTTTACTTGTCTTTCAATCTATGTGACATGATTATTCTCCCTCTCATTGGATCAACCCTCTTATATAAACTCAAACGTTTAAAAAATATAGAGTTTCAATCTTAGTTTTTGAAATTCAATCACTAAGATGTGCAGGTTACGCTTTCAAGTTTACGAGTAAGTGTGATCGAATGACTTCCCCAACATCCCCAGCAAAAATATAAACATCTTTAAAACATTATGCACCATCAGATCAAGATTTTGATATATTATATTCAGACTTTTTAAATAAATTGTATCCAACACAAGAACACAATATCCTCTGCATTAAAAAAAAAAAAACATGTTTCATTAATAAAAAATAATTATTCCTTGTCAATTTCTACACTTAATGATATATAATCATCAACTGTAACCTCTATGTGCTGACCGATTTCTGGGACTAACCACCAGAGTCCCTCTAATTAATCCTAGTTTAGAGGGATCCGACCTATCATAAGATAATAAAGACAAAAGAAAAAGGCAAATGTCCAGAAAAGCAATTCTTGTCAAGGAAACCTACTGTATTTCCGCAAAGACAGCTACTAATCTCAAAAATATCCTTCAGCCAATCTTGAATTTCGCATACCTAAGAGCAAGGATACCACAATCCAAACAGATGAACCAGATAAATCACCATACATCTCTAAGGTAACGTCCATCCATCTGGAGTTTTTTCACTATAGCTTCAGCTTTTGTTGAGTCCACGTTTTCCTACAATTCAATGCAGAAACAAAGTTTTTAAGACAGTTTCATTCCATATGTATGGAGTGTACATGCTAGTGAAACAAAAAAATCAGAACTATAGCATTGCTAAATAAATGCTGTGTAAAAAAATTTACATTAAAGAGTCCCTGAACACACTAGACACAACATAAATGTAGACAGCGCGTAACCAAGTATGACAGAATCAGCATATGATTATGGCTGTCTCTCACCCACTGAAGTTGTGAAAGGTAAAGTGGAGTCTAAAAAGAGGAAAGAAGAAAAAACTAATGATATCCATACATTCATAAGGTTAGAATGAAGTTGATAATAGTCGTTTCCTGATTAATTTTTTTAACTCTTCCTGTTGGAAGAGAGAATTCCTCCAAATGGCACTGAAAAACAAAATTGACGCACTAAGTAGTGGAGCCAACCTGCTTTTAAAAGAAGCTAAAGAAATTTTTTTACAAATAATAACCTTTGTAAAAAAAATAGCAACCTTACTATTTATTTGTCAACCAATTTCTTCAATAATATTTCACAAAAAAAATAGTCCATAATTTGATATCTATCATTGGATGGTAAGGAGAATTTAGTATAATTTTTTAATCACAAGCACAAAGGCACACAAGTTCACATCCTCACAAACACAAGAATGTTCAAGTTTCCCACATTTGAAGTACTAGACAACCCTGCAATAAAATAATAAACCCAACGGAAAGAACAGAACAAAAAACTACGAAGTCAATTGATGAAGAATTTTCACCTAATGGTAAAAAATAGCTTTGGCTCATTTGAAAAAGTCAAAAACGCTAATTTGGTACCTGAGATTTTCAACAATCAAACCAAATTCTGTGTTTGGATTCCAAAAACGGAAAAGGCTTAAAAAAGCAGTCACACCTCTCCTATCACAGATATATTATTATACTCACTGCTTAGCAATATTATTATTAGCATCTGTTCCTGGTGAAGAGACATAAGCAGTAGATAGAAAAGCTTCTTTTATTTGCTCATACTAGTTGGTGAAATTCTTCAAAAATCAACAAGTATTATGTAAAAGGGAAGGATGATGAAAGACAATCAGCACCTGCTGCTGGACAATGGAATGAAGAGTTCGATGAACATCTCTCGCCATACCCTTGGCATCACCACAGACATAAAGATAGCCTCCTTGAGAAATCAAACTCCACAGGTGCGCAGCCTGCACATACAAAAATTAATGCAGGAAATAATTTGTCCAGTTGCATTTGATACCTACTAAGCCACTATTCGCACTTACTTGGTCCATCATCTTGTGTTGAACATATTCCTTTTCAGGGCCCTGTCTAGAGAATGCAACTATCAATTCTGAAAGAGAACCTTGTTCCACAAAATTATTTAGCTCATCCTCATAAATGAAATCCTATACAAACAACATAACTGGAAAATCAGAAATTGCTCAGAAAATCCATTTAAAAATCACAAAGAGAAATTAATTTACCATTTGACGATTTCTACATCCAAAGAAGAGCAACGCAGGACCAAGTTGAACACCATCCTCTTTGAGAGCGTATCTTTCCTGGTAAACCAAAGATAAAGAATTTAGAAGTAGATGCCTATAATAATTCAGCATCACCTGAACTTTCATTTATGAAATGGATTGGACCACAATTTTGAAATTTTTGGTTTAAGGTAAACTGGGTTTTTACAACAAACTAGATACGTGTTTGCCAATGATGTGAAATTCATGTTTTAAAAAAAATCCTTAAAAGATACAACTTATAAAAGCACTATAAAAAAATAAACAATTTGGATTTGGAAATAACAATCTGCTTCCACTTTTGTTTCATTCAACAAACACGACTTTCTTACCCCTTGTTAAGAGCAGATTTTCACCTTCAGCTGTGACTTGAAAGTAATTTAGCCAAGCATCTTGAGAAACCAAAGAAATTTCATTTTTTAGTGCTTGATATCCTTTAGTTAATTCCACAACACAGCAAACATGCTAAAAACACCGCAAAGTGGAGCTTTCCAGTTGTAAGAAAATGAGGAATATGGTGTTTTGAATTTTAGTTCATAATCATAGTTGATTATTACATAATTACTTATTTGATACCTATATTTCTTTTTATATTCAACGGCTCAACCACCACCCCTTCTTTATTCTATATAGTTGTTTTCTAGCAAGCTTAGTTTTATGAGAACTGTAAAAATATACACATCCATAACATACTCACATACCTGTAAAAATCCCCTGAAAGGTGCAAGACCTGTACCAGGTCCAACCATAATAATAGGAATTGAATGATCAACTGGTAGCTTGAAATTTGATGGCCTAATAAAAATAGGAGCCCAGCTACAGTCCTGACTTTTTCCTAAGGGAATAGCATTCTGGTAATTCATAAGAAATTTAAGTTAGAAATGAAATGAAATAATCAGGTACTGCACCCCTGGCAAGAAATGAGAATCACAAAGACGAGCAGAGTCTAAGATGTTTAAAAAGAGAACCATATGATTGCATGAGAAGTGTATCAATTGCATATTTGGTACCTTCATCCAAGTTGAACATACACCTCTGTGAATTCTACCAGTGGGAGTAGGACCATACACCAAAGCACAAGTTACATGTACTCTTTGAGGAGCAAACCTGGACAATCAAGTAATACAATATTATTTGTTTGCCAATTATCTTATAAGGGTTTATTGATACATTAAATAAGATAAGATAACTACCTAGGAGAGGATGAAATAGAATAATAACGAGGCTGTAAACGAGGGGCTATTGCAGCAAAAAACACACCAAGAGGAGGTTTTGCTGATGGAAACTCAGCCATCACCTCAAGGAGACTTCTCTGGCTTCCAACCACCCATTTGGAGTACTCATCCTGCAAAACAAAAATTGAAAATCATCATCAGAAGAGGAAAGGAAAAAGAAAAAATAAATTTTCTGTTTGTAAACAAAAGGAGAGAAACAGGACTGCAAAATTTTTACCTTCCCCTGAGGAGATGAAAGGAACGTTAATCTTTCTGCTTGGCTAGGTTCAGAGGCATGAGCAGCCAATGCAACTAAAGCAGCCTGAAAGAGAAGCACGTTTAATTATTTCTTTATGTTCATTTATATAAAACAAGCACAAATCCCTGTTGAATCAAACTCTTATAAGCAGTAAAACCAAACAAGTACAAATCCCTATTTAGTCACACTCTTATAAGCAGTAAAATCAAACAAGCACAAATCGCTATTGAATCACACACTTATAGGCAGTAAACCAAACGAGTACATGATACAAAGATAAAAAGAAATGGCAAGTACATAAAGTGAAAAAAATATTAAAACCTTTCGTGGGGGGTTCAAGAGATCAGCATAACGTGCTAATGCAGTTCGCAGTGAGCAGGGGCCAGGGAAAGGAGGTAGGAGAGAACCACCTAGGGAAGTGCCATCCTCCTTGTCTGTGTGAAGAGAAAAAAGTAGATCTAAATTCTGACCCAACAACTTTCCAGCTTCTTCAACTGTTTCATTGCAGTTCTCAGCATAAACACCCACATGGTCTCCAGTTTCATATCTGGGAAATATCAGGCAAAAGTCATCAACAAGATTCATTGATTACTATCAGATAATTGGAACAGGATGTTCAAGTTGCAGTCTACTTAAGCATGACAAAACCTCAATCCATGAAGAGAAATGTTGAAAACACAGACTTTCTAACAAATTCCTCACTATTGGCTGAAATTTCTTAGAAATTACAAAATTGCGTGAATCTCATTCCATATTTAATGAACCTCCCTTGTGATTTTGTAGATTTCAACAAATATTAACCAATGAGTCTTTTGAGAGGAGTATACTAGATATTTCATTGCTGGCACTCATCCATAAATAACTGTTGGTAACTTTGCCAATATTTATGAGAAGCTTCATGCATTTCACACTAGACATACTTGCACCGATCAAAATCATTAACAACAATTTCATCAGGAAATCTCACCCTCAATTTCAGTCTTCCCATTTGGGGAAGAGTGGGTGAAATTGGATATCTGACAAGCTTTTATTACTTTATTTACCTATAAAAAAAATTAATATCTCCTAAGAATTACAAACAAGTACAAAACCTTATACCAAAACTCAATAACACAATATATTCCACCAGGAATCGATTATTGAATAATAATTAGATCAAAGTTTAAAAATCTAAAAAACTATTTACTAGCATAATGTATTTGAAGTCAATACAAAACAAATTAATTATAACTGACCAATGCAATTGTTCTACACGTTCTTGTTTACCAGGAAGAAATGATGCAGTTAATCATCAGGAAGTATATCTAACTTACGTTATGCCCGTCCCTGATATATCAAATTCCAAATGTACGCAAGAACGGTCAGACTCAGGTTTATGAAGCTCCTTTTGTACAGCAACATTCACCCTTCAAGAAATAAAACAACAGGTTTGTTTAATAGTCTGAACTAGTAAAAAAAAACATTATCGGTATATACAATTCTAAGCACCTGCAAGGATGATGAATATCAAACACAGCATTTCCATTTGCCATGGTTGAGTGATTATCATAGGTTGATGATACAGTAGGGTCATGAATCACTACTCGGTATTCAAGAATAGCAGCAGTATACGGAGTAGAGACAGCCGTAGCATCATCCTCATCTCTGAGCAACTGATCCAACTCTTGCCACAAACTTTCTTTCCTGTAAACCCAAGGACAACTCATGGTGTTTGAAATGCCCAAAACGTAGACACCTTTTTCACAATTTTATGTGTAGGAACAATATAATTAATAGCTAGATAGCAGTAGTGAAAGGAATCAAAGGAATATCTTTACCAGGCAGAAAAATCATCTTCAATGGATTGATCATCATCACCTAATCCAAGTGTAACTAGACGCTTTGCACCTGCAGTAAACACAACTATTAAGAACATATCTATGAAAAGCCAAATACTACTTTAATACCATTCTAAAGTCTAATATACAAACTTCAGAACTTAATTAGAATGTGCTTTTATTAATATACATCTCACTTCAAAGGACAAATACAAATCTGCAGAAATATAAAACTTAATAAGACAGTGTTTTCCTAGATTTTAAAAAAATTACAATCACGTATAGAATTCCACCAGTGCAGGCTGGAGTCTATGCTAAATATCTCTAGAATCAAGAAATTGTAATAACATTGCCTAATAATGACTTATAGTACTTTCTGAAAGTTTGATTCAAATATTATTCACCCATTAGACTTTTTTTTGAAAGGCTTATCAAATACATTGAATCTGAAAATGTAAGGCCACTAAGCAAACAGAAAAGGAAAGTAGCACTAGTAGATTAACTTTGCGGCTGCGCAGGACAAAATTAAATGAAACAAAAATAAAAAGCACAAATGACAAAAATGAAAAGATATATCAGGCTACCCAGCTTTGATCAACAACAATGATTCTATGCAATCATAACAAGACAGAGAAACAATTTAATACTTTTGAAAATACAGGAGATATCACACACCTTGTTCAGTAAGGTCTGCATCCATTACTTTAGCTATCTGTATCAAAAGAACATTATCAGAATCAAATGATGACTTTTTTTTGTTAAATAAAAAATGAAATCATCTGATTTTACCTTATTAAAATGTTCGTATTGTCTGTTACCTAGGCCAAAAACTCCAAATGAGAGGTTTTGAAGCCAAGTTCCCCTCTCTTCTTTCCCCTAAAATTAATGTCCAGTGAAAATTAGAATCATTTTAGGTAAGCCATATGAATAAGGAAAATGCAAGGATAGAGCAAGGCGGAGATGTAGAATTTACTTAAAACTGATGTAACTACAAACCTCAGTAAACCATTTGTAGAATCTTGCAGCATTGTCTGTTGGTTCTCCATCTCCATAACTGTCATGACAAGTCAAAAGGCATCATATTCATCACACATTTCAATAAATAAATACGTTTCAACCATTTTTATGTACATAAATCTTACGTTGCCAGCATGAAAAATGCAATAGTCTCTTTTTTCAACTTCTCTTCATATAGATCATCATCCGCTGCATACTCATCCTAGTTCAAATTAAATATACATCAGACATTAGCCAAACTTATCTTTAAAATTGAAATTCTTGACTTCCTATACAATTTTACCAAAAGTTTTATAGACCTCTCCTAGTAAGAAATCAAACATTTGAAATAAGATGTTTGACCCACATAACTATAACTAGAATGTAGGCATTGCCAAAATTTCATTTCAATCCCACATACCAGGTCAATAACTTTGACAGCCGCTTTTTCATACCTTGCCTTGATCTCCTCTGCCAACGCCTGCAATTAAGAATAAATGTAAAAAAAGCAAGTACTCATACAAAACTGGCACATAACTTCCTTAAGATTTAAAGGTATGGACAACCATTTCAAGCATTATAGAAAAGGGGAAGTTAACATCATCTCTACACAAAGTAGCAAAAGCTCTAACCATTTCCAAGCTAACTTTAGAAGCTAGCCAAGAAAGAGACACGAAAGTTCAGGATTTGCTTCACCCAAAAGAGGCGTTAGCAAAATAGGAGGAAAAAGAAAAAACACTGTTTGACTATTTTGAACTAATTTGCCATTCGATGTACTACCCAGGCACAAAATTCATAGTAAAAGCAAAATACTAAAGTTTTATATTTACAGAACCCTAAAACATCAACTGCAAATAGTCCCAGTGACTGATGCTTTGAAAGCTTTTGAAAACTTCACCCTATCCAACGTCACAGTAATTGTGGCACGATTGAAGGGTTTTCCACAGGTATCAATAAATAGAAAGGTACGCAATGCAGCAAGAGGCACTGTCAGCTCATCACCGTAGGCACGCCTTATCACGGCAAACTATTTTCAAATTGACACTGACATGCAACAAAAACACGACATCATTCCTCGCTCCTTGGTGTTTTCAATAACAAAATGAACACAATCACATCAAAAGAAAATCAAGCCGAACAATCCGCTCCACCACAAATATAATCGTCATCATAACCTCGATTAACCGAGTCATCGCACAAGTCAAAACTAACTTATCTACTCCATGCACCAAACTCAAATTCGCAGCACGAGAAAATCATGCATGTACTTTACAAGAATAATATTCTTCTTCTATTTTGAAGATCCAGAACATTCGATTAAATTCGAATCGATCCAGCAGTTTGAAAGAAAAAAACAAAGCAAGGAAAAGAGACATATAACCTTAGCAAAGCCTTCAGCAGTACCGGTCTGAGTGCCGAAAAAAATGGAGACCTTAGTCTTGCCAGCGGTAACGTCAACTTCCTCCTCCTCCTCCTCCATCGGTAACCCCTTCGGCACAAACACCGGCCTCACCTCCCTGCTCCGATCCGAAGATTTCTTCCAGAAAAACACGAGAAGGCCGATTACGACCGCCGCGGAGGTGGTAGCGATGAGAAGCAGCGAATCCGACACGGAATCTCCGAGCGAAACGCCAAGGAGCGACTCAACGGTGCGCACCAAATCGGAATTGGAAGCCATCGTTTCCACAGCTCGGTCAAATTCGGAGTAGAGGTGTGAAGGAGAGAGTGACGAGTGCCTGCGTGATCAAGTGAGAGCTAAACCAGGTAGTTGTAGTGAATGACTATATGAGAGGAAGGTGAAAAGAAGAGACGCAGAGAGAGAGAGAGGAAGGTGAAAAGAAGAGAAAGGAACGGACCCAGCTAGAGCTAAACCAGAAACCTTTGGCCACTTTACATGATGTCAATGGGTTTACTTTGCGGTTCGTGGGAATTTGCAACTTCGCGAAACTATGATAATAATTAAAGCGCGATATATCGCCG
>Ga0099825_1004870_pt1 | contig 17487 bp, 8 predicted proteins | sample SiratroredBW_FD_76838 | JGI IMG/M metagenome (GOLD analysis project Ga0099825, IMG submission 76838) | Root nodule microbial communities of legume samples collected from California, USA - Siratro red BW | ecosystem: Host-associated > Plants > Roots > Nodule | place: USA: California | collected...
ATATATATATATAAAAAAATATATATATATATATATATATATATATATATATATATATATATATATATATATATATATATTGAGTAGAAATAAGAAAGTTGAGTAATATATAAGAAAAGACTCACAAATTTATTGACTTAAGATTTGGGTTGAAGGTGACATTAATTTGTTATGTGGATTTGACTCATATCTCATTATTGTGAGATCTCCTCGGTGTTTCTCCCTCAATTTACTCAACAAGTGGTATTAGAGTCAATGGTTCGTCTTGATGACCGGTTCAAACAAGTATTCCTGTATCGAAAGTCTTCTTGAACGTTTCAGGCAAGCCTGTCCCGTTATGTGTGTGAATGGTGATACAGGTAAGGGTTGTTTGTGAGGTGTTCATCATATTTAAAAATTTTCGTTCGTGGGGATGTAGCAATGTGGAAGCAACTCTCACTTGAGAGGTAGATTGTTATGAATTCAAATGTGAGCCTAAGCCCTACATGGAATAGAAATGAAAAAGTTAAGCAACATAAAAAAAAAAAGACTCACAAAATTATTGTCTTAAGGTTTTGGATTAAAAGTGACGTTAATACCTTATGTGGGTATGATTCATGTAGTCAATAAGTTGTGTATCTCTATGTGTGCCATAACATATTTTCTGTTTTGCTAACAGTTCTATCTATTAAGACTAAAGATCATATTTATCATTAGTAAATAATCACTTATAATAAGTGATTAATCCATTATTAGTTTGAGATGAAATACCACAACTTACATTTAATTGACTAGGACACTAATAATTGATTATGTATGGGTTTTAACTTGTAAATAATTTATTAGCATAATTAATAATCAATTAAATTTGTTAGTTTTCATGTTTATTTTGTTTTTCTACACAAGGTAAATTAATTAGGCTGGAGTATAATCTATTATGTAAATTATTTTCATAATATTTCTTTGTGAATAATGATTATATACATGAAATGGCGTCATTTATGACTCTCAAGCGTTACAATTACTAGGGATGATGAGTTTTTATTAGTTTAGCATGTATATAAGGGAGGTATGTGAGTCATATGGTCCTATGCTATCATTTTTAATACTCATTTATGAAAGCTTCTCTTTATTTCCTTTGCCCTAGTGTTTATGGTTGCCTCCTTGTCTAACCCAAAGAGAATAAAAAAAAATTGTAAAAAAAATAAAGGTATTGTTCCAGTTTAATCAAGAGCAACGTATTTGAAGGGATGAATGAATTTCTGATCTAGATGTGAGGGTGTTGTACAAAATGAAAGGACAAAAGGTTGATTACTCACCACTATTTTAACATCAACTAGTTGTACTTACTTTTCAAAAATTTCTTAAGAAACAAGGGTTAGAATCTTCATTTAGATATCAGGTGCTTATATACTTCTAGTGAAGGCTTTTATGCCAACATTAGACTGAAAAAATGATTCATTCACTCAAAAGTTAATGAAGTGAAAGTTGTTTTGGAAGGAAGTAACATGTTTTAAACTGGATGGAGTCAAGATAATAAATAGCTGGTATTGAAAAATTTGATAAACTTGATAACTTATTCTAGTATTTAGTTTCGTACAAAAATTTGTATTATGAGTGCTACTATGATAATAGTTTATTGAAAAATAGCCATTTAATTCAATAATTTATTAATGAAAAATCCTATAATAGAATGCATATATATTACCTGCAATTATCGCATAAGTATTTAATTGTATGATTAATAAAGAAAAAAGAAAAAAATTGCGTGCTACGTATTTGCATATTCTTGCATACGTCGTATTTTGGTATTTTTAGTGTTTTGCAATACACTCCACGTCTTATTCTTGTGTTGCAATCTAGGCACCCTTTTCGTGGGGTACCCTTTATTGTTTTTAATTTGATTGGTGGGTGACCTTTGATTGCAATGAAAGGACAAAACAGAATACCTCCCCCAAGTGGGTGTCCTTCATTTCATATATTTACCTAAAGTCACAAAACCACTTTTAATGTGCCTCTTTTTCTTCCCATAAATTAAATTTCTTTAGAAAAAATGGTCTACCTCAATTTATCATTTTAAAGGAAAAAAATTATTCAAAGAATTTTTCAAAAAAAAATTAATTCAATCTAGCTAACTCTTTATGTGAAACATTAGTTCTGGTTTAAACGCTATTAAAAAAGGATATATTTTCCATCATGAAAAAATAATACAAAACTTGAATATGCTTCTTTTCCCATTAAACCTTATTAAATTTGGTCTATGAAAATAATTCCACTGTGTACATAACTTAAATGTAGAGAAATAATACCTTTTTTTTTTTTAATTCTTTTGACTAATTGCCAAAATGATAGTTTTTTAAAAACAAGTTTTATTAAACACGAAATATATCTTGTACATAAGATTCATATAACTTTTAAATTTTAGTTACTTTAAATAGTAAAATCCTTTTACCATATTAATATTTTAAAAAATGTTAGTAGAAATGTCATTCATGATTTAACAATATATAATCAGGCATTGTATAAACTAATATACCAAAATTAAATAAATAGTTACAGTTATGTCTAGCAATGTAAGGATTATTATTAGTAAAAGTTTTATAATCTCTATGTAATTTGTTAAATTTAAGTTGTTAGATTTTGTATATAATTAAATAAACATTAATTTAATTAGAAAGGATAACATATAATGATTATAGCCAAATAGCAAGTTATAGTTATAACGATGATGATTCAAAAACTTCATAAAAAAAGTGTTTAGATTAAAATAAAAAAACTTACTTTTTAAATGAATTAAACAATTTTTTTTGACCTATTTTATCAGTGATTCAAATAGGTTTACACTAAATCCATTCATAGTAAAATCGCTCTATAAAATAAGAATTATATTTAAAAACGTCAATTTAATATTATTTTTTAAAACAATATATGTATTATAATTTATATTTATTTATATATTCAATTCTTATACTTAAAATTTAAATTTAAGAATATAACTTAAGTTTTAAAAAAATATATTTGATTTGATTTTTCTTTTATTTATTGAAAATGATCAAAATAAGACTAAACCAATCTAAACATGTTTGAAAGTGATACATAGACAGAAAATTTGAGAATGAACTGATTTTTTTTTAAGGATTCAACAATGTACATTTATATAGGGTATTTTTTCAAATCTGATGCAACTTTTCATTGTTATGTATAAAATGGATAGTTTTTTTTTTCTATTTTATAAATAGATAAGTCATGTCAAATTAATATAGTTTTAATTTTTTTTATATTACAGTCAAGTTGTATCAGGATGATTAAACTTCAATTTAAAACATATTATATTAAAATTAAAGTTTTATTAAAATGATACAATTTTAGTATAATGTATTTTGAACTCATTGTATTATCAGGTGCAATGTAATATAATCTAAAATCATATCATACTAATACGATTTATTATTTATAAAATAAAAAAGAAATTAATTCAATATAATATAATCTAAAATCGTGTCAAAATTAATACTATTTATTATTTATAAAATTAAAAGGAAATTACTCATTTTGAACATTATCATATGAAATTAAACCAATATTTAAAGAAAACCTTTATACATACTCCAATATTATTTTTTAGATACACGAGATGACGTGAATTTAATGTTTCAACAAGAAAAATTATGATTTAATTTTAAACATGTACAAAATACATATCAGTATATCTAATTTACCATCAAAATTATTTTTAAAGAATCATTTCAACAAGAACATAATTTTATAAAAGTCAATAATGAATGCAACTGTATGTCATCATATTTTTTGAACCATTAAAGACTAAATCAAAATTATCTTAGGTATTTATAACTCATACTATTGATTTACCCACTAAATCATGTGGGTTGCATTTGACACTCTGTAATTCACATCATCAACCACCAACCACAGTCTTTGGACAGTGATATTCTGTGATCATTTCTTTATCAAAATGTTTCATCCTTTACGAGGTGAGTTGTAACTTTTATCTGCCATGGGACAGGATAGTTGCAACTGCAAATTGTAGCCCAACTTGTCAATGTTCTTCACTTTTAACACAATCATTTATAATTTTCTATACTATTTTCTTTTTAATCATTACTTTATATACACTGTTTATAACGATAACAAGATTAAGAAGTTTTATTTTTGTATATATTAATTTTACAGAAACAAAAGCTCTGAACAATTTTTAGGTGGTTTTAAATCCTTAAAGATAGAACGATGTTAAATTAGAAAAAGAAAAAACAACTTTCCCCTTGCTAAGCTTAATAATTTCTACAAAAGACGACTAAAATTTTATTTATTTTTCATCTATAAAACTGAAACAAGAGGGTTTTCATTAATTACTTTTAAAAAAAAATTGTAAGTTTACAGATACTAATTTCAGAATCAAATAAAAAACTACAAAAATTTAAGCGTTGTTTATATTTATTATATATAATTTCCATATTTGGGTGACCCCCTTTTCAACGTTTTTCACTCCTTTTGGTTTGAAGCTCGGGAATTAAGTTCACACCTTAATTTTTGTTCGACTTTCTATCTTTTTTCTGGTTTCAATCGACCTTCTATGTTTTTCTAGTTTAAATATCCTTCGTGAAACTGGTAAAATGGGACTGTCTCTCTTGACTTGACCTTATATCAAGTTAACAGATTATTTTGATCTGGTTTAAAAATAATATTTATTCTTCTAAATTATTTTTTAATTTAAGTCACACAAATAAAATTATTTTCACCTTTTATACTTAATGATTTAATATATAAATTATAACATATGTATATATTTGAATAAAAAAATATTATATTGATTTCTTTTTTAAATTGTAATTATTGTTTTTAAAGTAATCCCATTTAAGATGTAGACTAAACAAACCAACCAAAATTAATCCACTTAAATTTAAGTCATTGTTTCTCGCGTTTGGTTCAATCTATTTTATAGGCTAGGTTAGTGATTGGATTAGAGTTATTTTACTTGCTTTAATCCTCTGGCCTGGGTCGAAAATCTAGGCCAAACAAATTCATCAATCCATAAAATAAAATTTTCAATATAAAATTGTCTTGAACAACTTTTACAAATATTACTAAACAACGAACAAAAAAGAAAGAAAGAAACACAAGAGAATGAATAATTAGTAATAATATAGAAAACAGTTATATTTAAATAAGAATAAAGTAAAGAAGTTAAAAAGATAGATTTATTACGATGATATGAACGCTAATCATTATAAAAAAATTATATTATTTAAAAAAATAAGCATGGTCAATTATTAAGGATTTTGTGAAAAATAAAATAAAAAAATCAAGGTTATATTCGTCAAAGTATAATGGACATACATAGAAGAAAAAAATACTCAATAACTATAAACAATCACTTAAGGACTAGTTTCTTCAAGAGTCTATAAAAAGGATTTTATTCAAAAAAAACATACGGAGGAGAAGATATGTGATGTCACAAGTTACTCAAATGAAGAGAACTCCGCTAAGCTAATAGAGCAGATGTTACACAATACCAAAATGTTGATAAGATGATAGAGCACACCTCATTGCTCCATAGAAAGATCATCAAGCTTAATGAAGATTGAAGTAGGGAGATCCAAAGAAACCTTATGGAAAACACTTAGAGTGTTTATCCAACTGCCTAGGATAATGAGTCTAACCATTATATGCATGATGTTACCCTTCTTAGAGAGTAGGATGATCTAAACTAGGAGATAAAGCCTAAACATTGTATTCATCGTCAAACGCAATCTTCCCTAGTCACCAGACCTAATAATCAATAAATCATTGAAATACCAAACCTCCATATCTTATCCAGAGAGTAGTTGCTTAGCAAAGAATAATCAGGTTAAGCCAAAAGTGACTTAAGTAAACAATACTCCTTGAAGAAGTTAGCTAAGAGTGACTTTGATTTGAAAAAAAAAATACTTGGCTAGCCAAGAGTGGCTAGGTGTAAATAATACTTAGGGTTAGTTATGAGTGACTTGAGCAAAGAATACTTGGCGTTAGCTAGGAGTGGCTTGAGTAAATAATAATAGTTCAACTAGGAGTGACAGAGAAAAGAATATTCAAAGGGTTAGTCACGAGTGGTTACGAACTCCAAGAATACTCAGTTAATCTAGGAGTGACTTGTGTTAAGAAATACTTAAGGGGTTAGTCAGGAGTGGCTACGTGCCCAAAGAACACTCAATGTGTACTTCACAATATTAGTGTGTCTATTTGAACTTGGCAAGTTTGCCAATAACTAGACGCAATCTGTGAGATAGACGAATCAATATGAAATGTTGTGTGTATATTCTTTTCTCATTATCTCTTTTTATATTACATGTGTATCATCATCTGCACTAACCCAAGAAGGAAAGATAATGCGTTAAAATTTACTAAAATGTTTTACGAAATGATGTTAAACTAAGTATTTAATCTACACTTACATTGATTGGTCAGACGCTAAGATTGTGATCTAATCACTTTTTAAAATAAGCATGAATATATGTTAATCAAGTGATTTAGTTGAGTGGTATATATGCATCTGATTTGATATTTTGGACTTGAAGAGCTAAGAATAAATTAAACATTCAAACTCCACTATCTGATCATATTTGTTATAAGTTTTATAGAAGAAAAATGTTTTATGCTTAATCGAAAGAAATATATTGAAAAATGTTTATAAAAATATGTCTCTTCAAGTTCATTTTTCTTATCAAACATTCTCAAGTTAAAGTTCACACCAAATGTTATTAGTCAGATAAAAGAATCATAGTCTGATTGTTAATCATCAAATGATTCATGGCAGAAAACATTTGATATGACACATTAGATGAAAGTTTTTCAATTTGTTTATTTTACAAACAAAATTATGTTCATAACTTTATATTAAATGATAAATTTAGAAAAGTTTTTAAGAATTAATTAAATCACAATTGAACCATCATTTCTTATAATTTTTTTTCACAAATTTTGATTTGACCCACATGTCCTTTGTCACAACACAATTGATGTCTATTAGCAACAGTCTCTCCTTTAACAATTGTCTTGTTGATAATTGAAATTGTGACATTAGCATTTATATAAATTATTGGATAGAATGTTTACCATTAGGTTAAAAGTTATAATTGATAGTTAGGATGCAACTCTTTTTATTTAAGAGCATAACAATCCAAGAACCATGATTTGATTGTGACTTGTCTCATTCAACCTCCACCACAGAATAACTGATACCCCTCAAAAAAGATAACTTTGTCTAAGTCATCATCAGAGAATGAAATGGCAGGGCAAATCCTCCTAAGATGTTGTTCTATGGAAAAACTTATTACCAAACATGTCTATCGTTTTCTTGTCAAACTCATAGATACTTTTCTTATAAAACCATCAAATGTTAGTCATCCAAAACAATAATTTTGACATATAAGTATTAGTATGTTTATGATCAATTGGGGGAGTTTGTCCTTTCTTCTATCTTTGCTTTCAGTCTTTCACCTCTCATACATTATCAAATGTCATTCTTTTAATCTTCTCAATTTTTCAATTAATGTGAAACATTGTTTTGTCATGTCCATATACTTAATAAAACTCACACAATCAAGTTCATTCTCCACCAAATTGCTTCTTTGATCTAATTGGTAATTTTATCCATCTTTTGGTATTAACATATTTCAGTAGCTCCTTCCTCATCATAATGATGGGAGTTAGTTCAATTTCTAAATAATCACATCAATAATTATAATTGCACTTAGGTCAAACTATATCATTTTTAAAATTGATTATTCTTTGAATCCCTTTAATAAGTAAGTTTACTTGCTGAGTAATGACAATTTTCTTTCTTTTCTTCAATTATTTCTTAGTGATCACTTCTTCGACTTCAATATATGTTATAATTCAAGATCTGACCTGTGACATTTTTTTTCTTTGTATTAATGACCCTCAAAATAAGCTAGCTTGAAGTCATTTAACAAAAACACAAATTGTGACATTGTAAAAGTACCGATAATGGAATCTTTCAAGGAACTCTTGTAGTCTTGATCTTGGCCCGTGCATAATGGAATCTTTCAGTTCCCTTTCTTCAGGGTCACTATCATCCAACCAACCTAAGAGCTCTTCAATTTCAAGTTTCCTAAGCAATCCAATGTGAACTATTGGCCAAAGTACTTCTAAGCTTAGGTCTGAAAATAGTGCAACCCTTGCGTCAACAGGCCTGAAAATAGTGCAACCCTTGCATCAACAACTATACCTGAATGTCCTCCAAGCAAAGTTGAAGCCGGATACAATCATCGAAGCTCCTAACTCATTCAAAGCGACACGTGAAACATTAAGTGGCACTCCGACCTGGCTGGCATGTCACATGTTGAAATTATTGGTGGAAGGGTTGGTTGTAAAACGCCAAGCCACCAATACCATCTGATCCATGAAGACATTGTCTCGCTTGCAGTCTCAGATTCGTTCCGGGAGGATCGAAATGTTGGAGGAGTTGGAGGATAATCAAACTCTGCAGCGCAGTTGTTAAAGAAGCATGTGAGAGAGCTTAAGAGTTTGTGAATGGAAACAGGATGACAACCTACAACCAACGCTAAGTTACTAAGCAAACAAAGATTGACGGGATTTGCCCTCAAATGGCAAAGTTGCTTTACAAAATTTGCAGATCAATCTACTACTTCAGTTATAAATAACTATACTCCTATAAGCTCAGTAGTCGGACCGCAATCAATTGAAACCACTCAAGACCATGATACAGTGCTTTAGCCAAAGACAACCCGCAGGTGCAAGTGGCTTCGGTGGCACTAAGCCCGTCTCAATGACACATGTGCCATTCTCACTCCCATTTGCATCGTCATTCGTTTGGAATCCAACATGTTCAGGACGTCATTCAGTATGGAGATAATACTAAGATAATTTCTCTAATATGACTTATCTCGTTTCAACTTTTTACTTTGTCATTATTTGTTATTATTTTCAGATAACACATTTAGTCTCTACAGTCTCCTCTTAATTTGGTTTTCACAGGGATCGATGGGCAACGTCACACATCTCACCATGAGACCTCACAATCCGCGATCATTACGGCCGACTGAAAGGTGGCTCCACCTTCAGGTACTCTTGGCTTACCATGAGACCTCCATTCGCGATCATTACGGCCGATCGAAAGGTGGCTCCAGCTTCAGGTACTCTTGGCTTACCATGAGACCTCCATTCGCGATCATTACGGCCGACCGAAAGGTGGCTCCAGCTTCAGGTACTCTTGGCTTATCATGAGACCTCCATTCGCGATCATTATGGCCGACCGAAAGGTGGCTCCAGCTCCAGGTACTCTTGGCTTGCCATGAGACCTCCATTCGCGATCATTACGACCGACCGAAAGGTGGCTCCAGCTTCATGTACTCTTGGCTTACCATGAGACCTCCATTCGCGATCATTATGGCCGACCGAAAGGTGGCTCCAACTTCAGGTACTCTTGGCTTACCATGAGACCTCCATCCGCGATCATTACACCAAGAGGTGTATAAACATCTATGCGCCACACCGAGAGGTCTATAAACATCTCAGCACCACACCGAGAGGTGTATAAACATCTCAGCTTCTCAGCTCATCAGAGCCTCATTCTCAGCTCATTAGAGCCTCATTCTCAGCTCATCAGAGCCTCATGCAGCTGGCTTATAAGCTCCACAGCTGGCTCATCAGCTTATTCAACTTATTCAGCTTCTATCAGCTTATCTCAGCTTACCCCATCTTATCTCAGCTTATCTCAGCTTATCTTAGCTTATCTAGCTTATCTCAACTTCTATCAGCTTATCTCAGCTTCTATTAGCTTATCTCAGCTTCTATCAGCTTCTATCAGCTTATCCGTTTATATCGGCGTCTCGGCTTTTAAATTTCACACCCACATACCGTAAGGTGTATTATTACAACTTTTAACAATTTAGATGAAGGGAGTTGTCACATCACACTCAGAAAACGGGACACACGCAAATACTCAATACTAAATCCTCTTCGGTCGTTACTCGCCCTTGAGGACTTGGGGGGCCTATTTACTATACAATTGACCAAGGCACAACTAGATTATAATAACGGCGGGATATCTCATAACTAATTCTGTTATAGAATCATAACAGAATAACGAAATACAACAGAATAGGCCCAAACTCATTAAGCCCACTACTACACCTATAAATATAAGCTCAATCACCTTAAGCAAGGTACTTCTAAATTCTGATTTATATTCCTGCGCACTCTAATCCTAAATTGACTTGAGCGTCGGAGTGCCTGCAGGACCCCCTTCCGGGATGGTGGAATTTGGAGCATTCGGAACACTAAGGAGCGACTTTGAAAAACAGCCAAAGAGTCAACACTGAAGGTATTGATGTTGCTAGAGCTAACCGGTCATTGCAATAACATATGTGGTATTCTTTTAAAAGTTCTTTGAAGTTGTTTAATATCGAACAAAATTTTTATCTTTGGGTACAACTTTCTTAATTTCACTTTGGGTAACAATAATTTAAAAAAAAAATTCAAAAATTCTAGATATTGAACCAATCCAAAGTTGTTATAGCTAATGTTCTTCTAAACATTTTATATTATACTCTATCCAAATCACCATTCTTCAATATTTGAGCGGACAATGTTTTCAAATTCCAATATAGATCTTAAACATAAAAACCTAATCAATTTTCGACACCATATAATGGATTAAAATTATTATTCCACTAAGAATTCGTGGTGTTCATTCTTTTATTGTAAATCTTGGTTATTTTATTTGAGTTGTTTTGTGCTTTCAAAATGTTTTCACTACAATGTCTTACTTGCTCATTTTTCCTATGTAATTATTCATAAACTTATTGTGTAACAATGATACCCCTTTGCCAAACTTTTCTATTTTACTGTTATAAATCATTCATGATATGTATGGTTTATTACAAGATGATGGTGCTTTAACTATTATTCAAACAAACACACTAGTTTTACGAATATTATTATTATTATATTGACGAGCAGAAACGCATGTGCTCATACAGTTGTGTATTCTATTTTTCAATTTAAATAATAGTTTTCAAAAATATATAATTATAAAAAATATTTAAAAATTTAAAAAATATATTATTTAGTTGTTTCAAATAAAGAAATTAAGAATTTTATATTTGTCAAGAGTAATTATATCATTTCATATTTTCTTAAATGAAAAAATTTATTTTTTATATTAAAAGATAAAATTATTTAATTAAAAAATGTCTTTTCTTAATAAAGAAGAAATTATTAAATAAAAAAATTATATTCCTATAATGATGTATAAATGAACCAAGTCACTTATATTCTTTTATAATCCCTTTTCATCTATATACAGTTAAATATCTCTTTTTCTAGGTCAAATAAGCCTAATTCGAAAATTCTAAAAAAAATAAGAAAATCAGAATATCTTAGAGGATACAGAACCTAATAAGGCAATTCGCTAACCCCTTATCCGAAATAAATATACTCCCTCCAGAGAAAAAAGAAAAAGAAAATTCAAGATTCGTTTTATTAAATAAAATTATTCCTTCGAAAAAAATATAAAAAAATTGTCTGTGTCATACGTCACATATCTTTATTCAGCAAACACCTGGCGATAATCTATTGGGTCACATAAGGCACCAGTCACTTTCGTAAAAGAAAAAACCGCGATATATCGCACCCAAACTCGTTATCTCACAACCCAATATATCGTCACACGTCAAATCACGTGGACCCCACCCCACTTTCAATTATCGCTGTTACCGAAAATTCCATTTTCAAAGTGCTCGAAATTACCACAATATCCCCACGAACACCACCGAATTACTCCACCACGCCGTGTCTCATTTCTCAGAAAGATCATCATCGCCCACCTCACAAGAAAATTCAACGCTTTCCAGAACCTAATTAGGTTCAGTTCAAAATTTTGGGTCGTCAAAATCACGAGTTTAATCTTAATCACGAAAAGATTTCAGTTCTTAATTAATTTCTAATTAAACAATCTCAAAATTTACTTCGCTGATTTATGCTAAAACAACTTCGTACCGACATGAATGATGCAAAATCAATAATCTTCTGTCTGAAATCAAGCAAGTAACAGATCCACGAGCTAATGGAAACAACTATGGTAAATCACAATAATTTATCATTCTAAGATCAAATAAGGAAGAAAACAAGTGTAAAAATAAGAGGAAAAAAAAATAAAAATGAAACGATCTGAGATTGATCGAACACAAGAGAAATTCAGATAAATTCTTCTTCATCTTTTCAACAACAATCTCTCTAAATCTCACACACTCTCTCTGTCATCAGCTACTTTCTTTTGCTTCTCTATATATATAATCTGAGAAAAGCGAAAACCATGACCGAACCGGTCAACGAACGAGTTTCCGTTTGAGGTTTCTCTTTCTTGTTTTGTTTTTTCTTCAGACTTTAACAATCTTCGCGGCTCTGACCACCGGATTCTCCCTGGCGATGGCTTCTCTACCGGCGGCTTTGTAGTCGTAACTGCAGTCGTGGCGATCGGAATACCGATGCTCCGCGCAGAAGAGGTCGCCGCACCGGCATCGGAAGCCGGTGAGGCCGACCTTCCGCCGGCAACCGGAGCAGCGGTTGACGACGCGCTTGGCCTCGGACGGCGTGTTCTGGTCCGAAGAAGGAGGATCTGCAGCCGAAGAAGGCTCCTCGGGGAAGGATCTCTTCTGAGGACGCGCGGACGCAACGGATCTAGCGGAGGGAGAAGAGATTCCGGAAGCGGCGGCGGATGAGGTTGTGGCGGTGGAAGCGGTGAAGGCGGTGAAGCAGTTCTGGCACATGTTGTTGGTGGCGGGATTACCGATGACCCCGCAGTTGTTAACGCAGAGAGTAATAGTTTCGGGAACCTTGAACTCGGTTTCTTCGTTCTCGGTTTTCTGAGCCATGGAGAAAGGCAAGAAGAAGAAGAAAAGGGAGTTAGTTAGGTTTTAGTGTTTGAAAAGGGAAAGAGAGAGAAAGGAGAAAGGGTTGCGAAGAGGGGCGAGAGAGAGGCGAGGGGGATTTGAAGGTGTTGTGATGAGTTGTGAGGTCGGTAATGGCAATGGAATATGGGCCTCATAGAGACGCGTATCAAACATTTCTTTCTTTTCTTTTTCTTTCTCTTTCTCTTTCCTTCATGCTCTGGCGGCCCAAATTACCAATTTGTCCAACTTGCGCTTCCTTTGCGTTCTTGCTGTTGCAATTTGCCTCTGCCCCTTACTTTTCTCACAGGTTTCTGACGTGTTCCTGTCACTGCATCATCCAAATCATATGTCTCTGTCTTTTTCCTTTTATTTATTGTTTATTATCATTATTATTATTACTTTTTTATTATTATGGTTGGTGTTGCCTCCTCTACTATTCTGATTCATTTTGTTAGGTTGGTGGGTTGGCTTCCAATTATGCCTTTTCTTTCCATCACCTTACTTTACTAAATTCTAAGCTTCCTCTTCTAAACAAATCAATGAAACATGATCTTGTTACACTAAATCTTTACCCTCATGCTTTATACTGTTAAGGTTTACACAAATCATCACAAGATCTTTTTATTCACAAGAGTTTTAAAATATTTTGAAATATTCGTTACATGTGATTATAAAGTTTTGAAATTAATACATTTTTATTAGAAGAAATAAAAATCATTTTAATAATCTTTATATTTAAAAACTAATTAGTCTTTAGAGGAAGAAGTAATAGCATGTGACGAGAGTATGAAGGTAATCCTCTATATATACTGTTATGAGAGAACTGGTTTGGTGTTTGGTGCTAATTGACAATCAGGCACACACAACTTATGTATTATTAGGTATGAATAATTTATTATTTACAAGCATGGATTTAAGATGAAACATGAGAATTGTATCTATTTAGTTTAATTAATTTATTAGAGAGAAAGTGTAAACTTTTCTATACATATATAACAAACTATATTAGTAGTTATACTATTGTATTTTCAACTATATAAATGTATTCATGATGGTATCTTATTAAACAATTGTTGCATTTTCAATTAGATGAAGGTATTTTTCATAACACCTTTTGTCGATTAATCTTTATTAGAACATTGTTACAAGATATTGAAATTTTTAGTTACATATGACATTTTTCTGGAAGATTTATATTTAAATTAAATATGTTCATCAGAAAATAGAACTTATTATTTGAAAGTAATAATTTATACACCTACTTTATACTTAATGCATAATTCTTTTTTTAGTTGATCTGATGTTCTAATTTATGTAATCATATCGCTACTAAAGCCAATATATCTTACTTGTTAGAATAAAAATAAATTGACCTCATAATGTTTTGATTAAGTAGTTAAAAATATAGTTTAAAACTAATTATGCTTTATTTGTCATATGCAAGTTTCGTATTAAGCCAGATCATGTAAGACACAAGTGTTTTATATGTTAGAAGCGAAAGTCTTAATCAAACGATATGAGCACAATTTTTAGGCTAACATTCTTCTTGTATATCTTATAGGCTTATTTGTATTTGAAAAGAATGTCTTCATCTCACAAGAAGATCTCAAAAGCTCATGTCAACATCAAATATCTTTTGAAAGACATACATAAAGCTACTTCATGCCAAGAAGCATCTTGATGCTTCTTTTGTCAACCTTAGAAAGACTAGTTGTTATGTACCGTCTCTAACCTAAGTCTAACTAGTCACCCCAATTATTCAAGATGTTGCTTAAAGATGACATAAGCATTCAATGATGTTGGGAACACATTTAATGCATCTCACCATTAGACAGATGATAGAAGAAAGAAGATTATCTCTAAAGACCTTATAATTGTTACAAAAAATGTTCAACCACAACGAAAATCTTATTACAACGAAAATATATATATTTGTGTGCGTGTAAGATCTTTTTGAAAAAGGAGGTTTGACGACCACAACAAAAGTCTTGTTAAAAGAAAGTGCATAAGATCTTAAGCTTCAAAACCTTGTAGTTATGAGAAAGAACATTGTTGTGTTCATATAGTGATCTAGAAGAGTGACAACCTTTGTACATATCATAAGACGCTACCCCTTTTTCTAGTGAAACAAACCTAGTGATCTATTAGATAATTTTCTTTGTAAACATGTTTTAGTTTTAGCCAAAAGTGGTTGAGTTTCAAAGAATACTCAGACTTTAGTTAAGAGTGATTGGATTCCAAAGAATACTTGAGGATTTTAGCCAGAAGTTGTCGATGTTTAAAAAATACTTAGATTTACCTAGGAGTGGTTAGATTCTAAAGAATATTTGAGGTTTTTTTAGCCAGGAGAGCCTTAAGTCCAAAGAATACTAAGGTTTTAGCCAGGCGTGGTTGCATTTCAAAGAATAATTAGGGTTTTTAGCTAGGAGTAATTGAGGTTCAAAGAATACTTAAGTTTTAGTCAAAAGTGTTTGTATTTAAAAAAATACTCGAGGTTTTCAACCAAGAGTGGTTGAGTGACAAATGAGACTTGAATTTTAGTAGTCAAGAGTGGTTGAGTTCAAATAATATTCATCTTATACTTTGTAACTTGAGTTTGCTTAGTAGAACTTGACTAACTGGTCAAGAATTGAACATAATTTTCTAACAGATGAATCAAATATAAAATTCAATGTAGAACTCTATTTTCTTTATTTATATTCATTGCATATTATTTATTTATAACTAATACTCGATAGTCTTTGTGAAAACAAATCTCTAAAAGTGTTTTTAGAAATTCATGTGTCATACTTAAGGTTACATATGACGCATGTTATCACATGTAATCTCTATAAAAAGCCTTTGATAAAGCATATGAAATTATCATATATGATTGTTCATATTCAGACGATAAATACAAAATCAATTCATACTCTATACTTAACATTTTAATAATAAATTATATCTCTTATTTATTTTAAATATATTTTAAAATATTTTAACCTAGACTAAAAAGTCAATAAATACATATCAATCAATCCTACAAGGAATATACATTCAATTTTTTTAGTCACTTTTACTTATATTTTTTAGTTTTCATTCACTTAAGCGTTAAAAGTTTTTTGCAGTTTGAATCTTCTCTTGACCTTCACCAATAATTCAATGATTAATTTTCATAAGATTAAGATTAGCTTTGCTAGAATATTATCCTTTCAAGAACCATACTCTTTTTTTTGTTAAGAACAACATATAATATTATTAAATAAACATCGAATAAAAATGTTTATTAAATCCTATTAATTTAATATTCATAAGTTGTTTTTAAATTAAATTAATGAAATGTATATTTTATTTTTTGGGCGAAATTAGGAAGAAAATGTTTGCCCTTTACAGAGCCACATATAATATCATGGAGTTGATAAATGATGTACATGTAGCATTTTTAAATAATATTGTACCACAACAGTGTTGAACGTTAATAATTCACCAATTTGATACTTTTCTCTATGTTGTTTATATATGAATAAGTTTATCCAGTTATCAAGAAAAAAAGTTGTCTCCACCAGCCATGAGGCAATGTGTTATGTCGAGGACCATCTATTTACAGATTGTACTAAAACCCTATATAGGGTGTCAAATTTACAAGTAGACTCAAAGGAAAGTTATTTTAATTTTAAATTTTAAAGATGAAATAAAGGTTAAAGTAATAATAAATTTAAATAATATTTTAGTATAGTCACTTTTGTAATTATATTATCGATACATAATATCCACTAACGTGGTTGATGACAAGTTTTTAGTGGGAACTTTTGTCCCAACTAAATTTAACTAAATTTTCTTGCCTAAAACACTCGAGTCTTAGACATTGTTTAAAAAGATCGAATTTATTACCTATTGGAACTTATAACTTGTTAGCAATTTAATTAGTCATCTATGATATATTTAATAAAAAAAATGAATGAAAGAAAAAAGAAAACAAAATAAATTGTAAAAAAAAAAAGTGAAATTATATGATTGAAGAGACATAATTGATTTTTTTTTCTGAAATATATATATTGATTTATTTAATTTGAAAAATATATAAATTATAGCATTATAACTTTATACAATTATAATAATAATAATAATTATTATTATAATAATATTAATATTATTATTTGTACGGCTCACCTCTAAAATATTTAGATTTATGTTACCTACTTTCAAGATATATAGAGAAAACTACTTATATCTATAAATCAATTTGATTATAACATAATAATGAGCAAGTACTCAATAGTAATTCATCCTCGGATATTTCAATTTAAGTCCAAAATATTATAAATACATACGGATTTTGAATGGAGCAGTGACTTAATTCTTTCATTCTTTACTCGTATACTAATATTATTATTAACACTTCTCTAATTCTTACTAATTTAAATGTAAATTTTCTCTCAGTATTTTTTTGATAACCATTTTTTAGAGGACAGACTCGATTTCTAACCAGCTTTCTTAAAGTCTTCTCAATTCAAAATTTACCCCAGTCCTGGTAAAACATTATTTATAATAATAAGAAAAAATATTTAATTTTTTTCTATTATATATATATATATAT
>Ga0099825_1004873_pt1 | contig 17477 bp, 8 predicted proteins | sample SiratroredBW_FD_76838 | JGI IMG/M metagenome (GOLD analysis project Ga0099825, IMG submission 76838) | Root nodule microbial communities of legume samples collected from California, USA - Siratro red BW | ecosystem: Host-associated > Plants > Roots > Nodule | place: USA: California | collected...
ATATATATATATATATATATATATATATATATATATATATATATATATATATATATATATATATATATATATATATATATATTTTATAAATTTATCATGTTTACATCTTGAGTTATTATATATTCATATCAAAATCTCAAGAAAAATGTTTTTTTTATATCCTAATACCAATAAAAATTAAATTTTAAGATTTTAAAATAAGATTTTTCATTAGAACAAAAATTAGATATAGAATCTTATATCATATATACCATAATAAGCCCCATAAAAAAATAGTATAAGATATCAAATTAATACCTTATACTGTAAGGTACTCAAATATTTACTTAAAAAAATATTTATAACTAATACTATTTTTAATGATTATTTGAGTGAAGGTATAAAAATATAATTATCTAGTTATGTAAAATTTAATAGTATATTAAAAATTTTAGTATTTTTTAATGAAAAGGTATTTAAAACTTTTGTTAAATGTTTACTGATCCTCTTGTCTCTAAATTAGGGGGCAATAAAGTGAAAATTCTTATTATATATAAAGTAAAAGAAATTAGAAATAATTATAATATTTGTAATTTTACCTCTATGTGTGATGTCTCTTGTTACTTATCTCTATATCTCTTATCTCTTTTAATCGTTCTTGTTACTTATAACATTACTAACTCATATATTAAATATAATTATAACAGTATCAATCCATAACAAAGCAAGAATAATCTAATTTATTTTTTAAAATATCATAACTTTTAATATATATTTAATCATACACATAAACACACATTCTTACATAAAAAAAACAATCATATGAAAATTCAAGTTGAAAACTATAAGAATCCTCAACTTTATATTTAATAAAACTAGAATATTTTTTTTATATTTGATATCTTTAGAAAAAAAAACTAGTATGAAATATGTTTCATTGTAACACTAACACTTAGTCCATTAGAAATAATATTAAAATCTATTTTATCTTTTTTATGTCAAAGTGATTTATTATACTTACACTACAAAATCTATTGTATACATTTTTTTCAGTTTCTCACCGCTTGATATTTTAATTTATGTGATTTAGATTGTAAAATGTGATTTTTTTTTTCATAATAGATTTGTGTACTTAATACTATGATCATAATAGGTCATGGTATCATCTCAAGTACCCACATACTAACACAATAGGCCATGATATCAATTGAGGTATCTACACAACATACACCAACACCTATATCCATTCATTACATAAAAACATACATACATTGCTAGCATTTTATGCACTAACAATAAGTTGTATATAACTTAAGTGAGATTACCTCACTTGAAAAACTTGTCTTCACTAAACAAGAGAAGACTCGTTGCTTGAATGACCTCACAAATACCAACTTTAGAAAAGAGATAATTGAGCAACTAATGTTAGAGGAGAGAAAATTAACACTGACTATCCCTGGCTCAAGTGTTGCATTATTAAGTTATAGAACCTCATTTAGAACTTGAACTCTACTACTTAAGAGACCATTTATCTCTTTAATGACTATTTGTCACTTTAACAATGAAATATCCATATGAAAAAGATATTTTAGATCTCTCTCACTCAAGTCATAAGTCTTCACTTGGGTAAGAAACATTTTCATTTGATTGACCATGACATCACTTCAATGTCATTACATAGTGCAAGCAATGATTACTCATTGATATAGCTTGCATAAGTGATAATGCAATATTAAAGCAATAGTTTCAAAAAAATCAACCAAGTAAGATAGGTTTTACAATCCATTGTATTCAATTATAATCTTCTTCACTACTTTTTAAACACCTAAAACAATTAGTTTTCATACCAATGTAATAGGAATCAATTCAAAATAAAAATGGCTTCTTCAATTCATCATAACTCCATCCAATTTCAATTCCATGAAACCTTGACAACAACCATAATAGGAATACAATCCAACTTATATAATTGAACACATATGAATAAATATAACGTATTGACGCCCACCTTACCACTAAAACAACTTTATAATCTCACAAACGTTCAAAATAAGTTGATAAAACTTTCAAAGATTCAACACTAGACAACTAACATATTCCCTTGATTAGGTTACCATTACACTCCACTTTCCAACCCTAAAGAATAGGGAAAAATAATTCAATCAATATAAGGAGAATGAGAGAACTTACTTTGATATCTGATTAGTCTAGTTTGTTTTATCTATTGTTACAATTTTAAGGGCAAATTTATATCTAATTTCTGTATTGGACCAATGGACAATTTTTTACCTACATAAAAAATTTTAATCTAAAAATTTTAAAATGAGAAAAAAATTTAAAAATTTTTGACACATTAATAAAATTAATATTAATTTAAATATAAAAGTTATAAAGAAATTAGTAAAAAAGTTGAAAAAATAAAATTTATGCCACTAGTGTATATGAATTAAATTCAATAACAAACCATATGAATTTTTAGTTTTCTAAAACTTTTTTATTTTTTGTTTTATTAGTAGTCTAAATCATATAGACTATGATAGACTTCAAATGATTATGATATTATCATAACAAGTGAGTTTATGGCTAACTTAATCTCACAAAATTTACTTTAAGGTGAGGATTGCAACGTACTTTTATATAATAATTTGACTTAATTTCTGGTCAAGGTGAAATCTCCAACAAGTATGGAGTTTTTCTCTCATCTCCATCCACTTGAGTAAGGAGTATATGTATAATTGTGTTGGTACCCACCTCCTTACTGTTTCAAATATTAATTAAACAAAAAGTTTTTTTTTTTTAAAAAAATAACAAAGTAAACATGATATTATCAAAGATTCAATATCAAAATGATATACCTTTTTTTTTCTTCAATGTCAAATATCAACAAAGAAATTATAGTTGTATAAATATCAAATCAGAGTACACAATAACATTTAGATAAAGGTCAAATAATTATAAAAAAAATAAAAAAATATCAAACGTTTTAATTCAATAAAATTGAGGATTGTATTTCTTGAGATGTAATACATCATTTGAATGAAATCACATAGGAAAAAAATTGTAATCAATGTTGTAAATAGAGGGAAAATATCTAAAGGATCTCGACAAACTTGATATATATTGAACAAGTCAAATCGTTGAGAAAGAATGAGTTTTTTTTTTAGCAAAACAAAGAATCTTCAAATTAAACAAAACTAATGTTTAAAGATAGCACAAAAGATAAGTTATCTTATACCCCAATAAATTAAGGTTTTATGGGATTCAATGAAATTAAGAGTAAAACATTCTTATTTGAAAAAAATAAACAATAAATTAAAATATTAACAATGAGTATAAATAATCAAATCTATATTTTAGAAATTATTTGATTTAACCAAATTTTGAAGTTTGTGTTTTTGTGAAATACAATACATTATTTGAATAAAACCATACAAATGAAAAAAAAATATAATGAAGATTATAATAAGTGGGAAAGTACATTTGAGATCGTGAAAACTTTTCTAAATTTTGAACAATTAATCAATTAAGAGAATAGAAAAAATTGTTTAGCAAAAAAAAAAACCTACGAAACTAAAGACTAAACACAAGAATATATAAATATTTTATGTTACTTAACAACTATAAGTATTTTACTAATTTAAAACGGAAATATATATTAGAATTAATATGAGGATTAAAACAAGTCTCATATGTATATATTCATTCACGTTTCTATACTCACTTTAAAAAATCAAATATCACTTATACTCATACTCATATATTCGTTCATGTTAATCAAAATAAAAAAAATTAAACAATATCCTCGTATATTCATGTTAATCAAAATAAAAAAATTAAACAATATCCACAAAAACGATTTTACTTGCCCTTCCTAGTTTAAGTAATATATTTTGGAGTTTTAGATAAATATGAGACGGCACAATGAATATTTATTTTCATCAATCAAATAAAAACATAAAATTATAAATTGTATATATTTTTCGAGAGTATTAGAATTGACATTTACTTTTTTTCCCCATTCTTTAAAAATTAAGATTGGAAAATATGTATAATGAATTATTTCCCATCTAAGAATTCAAGCACGAACACGCTTAAAATTTGAAAATATTCCCGGCTTACAAGCTTAAAACTAATTTTTCCGCCAATACATTATTTGTTTAGGCCTTTTTGACTTTTTTTCACTTTCAAATTAAGATTACTTTAGGTACTAATTATTTTTTGGTCTTGATCTTTTTTAATCGGAAACCAATTCCATAAAAAATAAATAAAGAAGGAAGATTTACATTTTATTATCCTTCAAACCTAATAGTGACTTTCATTTGTGATTCGTATTTTAGATGTTACAATATTTTATACATAATACACAGTTTTTCCAGTGACAATGCATTTTCAAAGATTTTACCAAAGGTCAACATTTAAAATTCATTCAATTTTAACTACCTATGGAATTGCTAGGGTTCTAGAACCACACTTTCATCAGTTAAGTGGGTCCCATATAAGTGCATGAATTCTTAAGAGTTAAGAAGAGGACATGGGTGTGGGACCCACACGTTTGTCTTAGGTTGTGGCAAGTTCCAACTTGGAAGGAAGATTTGAAGCCTCCACCAACACATCACGTTATTCTTTTCCCCCACAAACCTTTTTCTTCCCTTCATTGCCAATTTAAGAGACCCTTTTACCCAATCTTCCTCTCTCATTCATGTCTAATATATAGTATAAACCTCAAAAGGAGTCTCTCGTTACAATCCAATTCCAATCCCCAAACCCCACTTCATTTCCTGCACCTTAATTTCAAGGTACGTTTTTTTTTTCCACCATTTGACTTTCTCTACAATGCTTTGGTTTGGGATGTCAAACTTGTAGATGGATATTGATGTTTATAATATGAAATTCTGACTCGTGATTAAATGGGTGGCGCTGAATTTAGAGTTCTAAGTTATTATATTAGTTATATTGGTATCTCCTTGTACTATATAATGTCAGCACAGTCATCATTTGTTTCGTATCAGAATCAGAATCACAATCATAATCTTGGTGTGATCCGTTTTGGGTGTTTCAATTTTCAATGGTTGGTGGCATGATGCATCGGTTTCCACTGGTGATTCTTGTGTTGACAATATTTGCCGTGAGATGCAGAATGGCCAAAGCAGAAGAAAATGTGTACACGCTGGCTTCGGTGAGGGAGGATTTGATTAGGCAAGAGGATACCATCATTTATGGTCTCATTGAGAGAGCCAAGTTTCCTTCCAATTGTCACACCTATGATGAGAAGTATGCTCAAATCCCTGGCTTTTCTGGCTCATTGGTAGAATTTGTTGTTAAAAGTACAGAGGAAATTCAAGCTAAGGTACTGATTATTACTGTTACCTTTTTCTTAGCTTGTTTGTTTATGCTGTCGTGTTTTGTGGTGGGTTGTCAGATTATGTCGCTATAGTGGTATTGTGACAGTGATTGTGCATCTGAATGGATGGCATGTGCTTTTCTTTCAATGAATTTGGCATATTCTTTTTTCTTGAAGTGTGTGCAAATTGATGTTAAAAGAATATCACTGAAATATGCTTGTGATAATCAACGTGTTTGAAAACTGGTTCAGAAATAAGGATTTGGAAGCTATACCTATTAGCTTCTCAATAGACAAAAAAAAAACATCTGAGATGTGGAACCATATAACCAAGCATAGGAATGTAGCATCAAGACTAGAGAGTTTTAGAACTCCAAAATTCTCAGACAAAACATTCCTAGTAGCATGCCAACCCAGGCAGTTAATTTGATTATCAGGTTTGGGATCTTAATTTTCATTTTATGTCCCTTTTTTGTTGTTGAAAGAAAAATGTGGATGAAAGGATAAGTTGATTTTGTAAGTCATAGCAAAATCCACAATCAGTTCTTACTCTTAGGTAAAGAAAAAAGGAGGAGCATCTTTGATAATGTGATGCCCTTGTACTTCTCTTTTAACAAGATGAAACTTCTGTAGAACTTTTTCAAGATGTGAGGTCTCTGGAATTTTCTGCTTCTGTTATGAGTTATGGCCACGATAATTGTACTGAATCTGTGCTAGTCATCAGCATGAGTTGTTCTTATTTTCCGTTTTCTGTTATTTACATTTGAAAGAATGTTAGGCCTAAAATAATAGGGTGAACTACAGGCTGGAAGATACACAAACCCTGAAGAAAACCCCTTCTTCCCTGAAAATTTACCACCATCAAGTGTGACATCTTACCCCTTCTCAAAGGTAATTCAGTCATGTGATACCATTTTCCAATTTCCATAATTCACGAAACTCAGATGATAAAGGGTCTCTCTGTTAACTTAATTCCATCTTTAGTTTTTGCATCCTGGAGCTGCTTCAATTAACATAAACAAGTCCATCTGGAAAATGTATTTGCAAGATTTACTTCCATTGCTTGTTACTTCGGGTGATGATGGCAACTATGCGCAAACTGCTCCTGCTGATCTTTCATTAATGCAGGTAATATGTTGTGATGTTCTTTAGGAGCATGTTATGAATGAGTTTATGTAGAACAATTACAATTTAACTTTTGTGGAAAGCATTCTCAACTCAACTATTGTTTCGTCCATGCACTTTAGGCCATGTTTAGATAAACTTTTCATTAAATATGAATAGGATAATAAAATGAATCAAACTTCTTCCATAACTTAAAATCAATTTGATAACATGTTTGTTATCGGTGACATAAGCTACGAAGAGTAGATTCTGTTACCTTTCCTGCTTTGGACGTGAAAACAGGAAGATACATGCATTAGAAACACACATGCAATCACACAATTATACACCAAGCAGCTTTTAGAAAGGTTAAATGAAAGTGTTTCTGCAAAGTTATTTTACACAAATTGATTTTAATTTACATGTGCTTGTTAAGAAGTTTATCCAACGTAGCCTTTGTCTAACTTGAGAATTTGCTAGTGTCCTAGGTTAGTAATGATTCTGACAGTTCATTCTATAAAATATGTGCAGGCTATCTCAAGAAGGATTCATTATGGAAAGTTTGTAGCTGAGGTGAAATTCAGAGACGCTCCTCAAGACTATGAGCCTTTAATCCGAGCTAAGGTATATATATTTGTGGATTGCTTTGTGTTGGCTTGGCTTATTCAGTTCCATGATTTCCATCATTCATGTATCTATCTTATGGTCATTTTATAGTTTGAGTTTTGGCCTACTCAAAGGGTTATTTCTCATTTACACACTTTAATTTGGTTATATTGATTGTAAATGTGAGATTTTGAACCCACCCTTGTACAGAATACTAGATATCTTGAATGTAAAGTTTGTAAGATTGAATATCCAAGAGTGATTGATAACAAAAGTGACCTGATTAGCTTATCAACAAAGTTAGAATATGGTGTAATCTCTAATACATTATAAGTGTTATATTACGTATAATTTTCTTGGTTTTCATTGTACCATGGATTTTGTTTGAAATGTAGAGCCTATATTTTTGTAGGATAGGGAAGGTTTGATGAAATTGTTGACATTTACCAGCGTTGAAGAGACGGTGAGGAAGAGGGTTGAAAAGAAGGCCACAGTGTTTGGTCAGGAAGTAAGTCTTGACAGTGAAAATGATGGCAATGAAAAAAGGAAGTTTGATCCATCAGTGGCTTCTCGTTTGTACAAAAATTGGGTGATACCTCTTACCAAGGAGGTCCAGGTTGAGTACCTCTTGCGCCGTGTAGAGTGAAGGCATTTGAATCCAGTTAGAATTAGAAGAACCAAAGATTAATGTGATATTGTTCGATTGATTAAGCTCTTAATTAAGTGATCCTTTATTGCCATTTTCATGTAACACTTGATTCAGAAAGAAATGTTATTTCAGTTTCATCTTTTTCCATGAATCTTGATGGATTCCTTTTATGTTTAAAGATGAAGATAAGTTATGATTGATAGTTCTAGACTAGACCACACTTTTTGAAGAAGTAAACTAGGCTTAGACTTTCATGAAAGTCTATCTGGTTAAAAACTCATGTCTTAGGTTATTTAAATAATCTTTTAAACCAAACCGATCAACCTATTTAAGTAAATTTATTTTGATTGTATTATTATATTGAACTTATTATAATGTACTAAAATTGTTGACTTGAGAAGATATATTTTCAAACTAGAATATCAACACATTTCTTGGTCTAGTTTATCATGGCTATGAGAATACTTCAATGCAGAATAATTTTAATAATCTTGAAATTGAGACATTGTGTACATGATAACATTTTTTTTTTCTAATTGACAGTATTCTTCTAAAATTGCAAGAATTTAAAAAAAATAAATGAGTTAAATCACAAATATAAAGGGTAAGATTGAATTTTATTTTTGAAATTCATTTAACACCTTGTTGTCATTTGAAAAAAAATTAACAATCGGATGAGCAGGTCATCGGGTTATCATTTGAAAAAAATGACAACAGGATGGGGGTGCCATCTGGTTGTCAATTTTTTTTCAAATGACAATCGGATGGGATGTCATCGGGTTCTTATATAAGGGTAATTGTAGTATTAAAATTTTTTATTAGGGTACAGGAAGAACGTATTAAGGTGCAGAAAGAATTCGTCAATTCATCTATATCAAGCCCAACCAAACTAGTCATTTCTTAAAAATTCAATAAAAAAATGTTTAAATTTTCAATTTTATTTTGGTATGATAAAATTTAGTAAAAAGTCGCACAAAACCGTATTCGATTACAAAATAAGTATTAAAATCATATATAATTCTTTTGTACTAAAGATCTAATATATTTATTTTATTTATTCAAAACTAAAATAAAACTAAATCAATTATTTTCAAATATAAGTTTTTTATATGTCAACTTTTGATTAAACTGAATTTTTTGAAGCATTTAATTTTGTTTCCTCTTTATAATAATGTATTGAGAGGATTAATTTTATGAAGACAACATATGCTTAAAACTATACGCAAATGACATCCTGAGACAATGAGATGCGCTGTTTACAGTTTTCCAAAAAGAAGTATAATCATTAGAGGAAATGGAAAATGTGTGGTAAAAAAACATCAGGTACACTGCAGTCCAACGACTAACTATTCTTTAAATATTCATAATATTTTGCTTCCTATAGCATCACAATAAACAAGTTCGATTTATAGTCTTACAGAAATTTTTTGCCATCTTAGTACAGTACTACGAACCATAAAACATTTGTTATACCTCGCTTCAACGCCTTTTCAATAATGAATCGATTTAATGTGATGGAGATCTGTTTTAGTGTTGACTTGGGATAGTGTACAAAAAACAAGTTTGTTGAGAGAAAAAAGTTATAGAGATCGCCATAATGCCTTTTGTCCCTTTTTTCCCGGGGCATTCTATCAAGGACAAGAACTCAGAGTGGGTAGTTTTCCAAAAATAGATATTTAAGGTTTTCTACAACTAGAATAATCCAATAAAATAAAGCCAAAAATTTAGACATAAAAAGAGGTCACTGCAACATATCTATTAGCAAAAAATTGTTCTGTCTTTTGGTGCAGAAAATTTATGCCAAATTTGACTGTAAAACTTTAGAATAAATTAAAAAATGCTGACTAAAATAAATTAAAAAGGGTTCATAATAAATTATTTTTATAAACTTCATAATAAATCTTCTAAGTACACTCTAATTAAACAAGTACTTAGAGATGTTTACTCAAAGCATTCCAGACCATTGGTCATGGCGCGCTTTAAACTTACAAGGAAATATTTGGTTAGTTTCATTGTATGACCGGGCCCCTGATTAGGGTTTTCAGCATACGACAGCTAGGATTTCAATATAACTGAAATGAGAGTAAACAACGAAAGAACGTCACTTGTATGGTGGAACCAACGTCAGACTACACTACACATCCAAGGACAAAAATAATTCCTAACATTGGAAAGTTCATCAGATAACCCGACAGATACTCAGACAAGAACCGTTGACGGCGAAAGTAAGGTCGAAGCAGGTGAATGCGACAGTCCATGCTGCATCTGCCAACTGCATCAACGTCTCTTTATCCGGAATTGTTTATAAACAAATCTACAGTGGATAGATAAATCACTGCATGACTTACGAAAACATGTAAAAATAAATGTTAAAATGCATATAATTTTATAAAAATGTTTACACGCCACCTCCGGTTAGGATAACGCGTGCATTTATAAAAATTTTATCCTCCTAGTGACCACTTGTATTTAGGGATAGATAACGAGTTGAAACTTCCAAAGGAGACTATTACGAGTCCCCACTTTCAGTAGCATGCACATCAACCCTACTTGATATGTGATACTTCTTCAGACCTTATGTTTTGTTTGACCTTATGTTTTGTTTGGTCAAGTGTGAAAAATGGAGAATTGACTTGTAGTGGTTTGAAAAGAAAGTAAATGAAAATAGGAAGATTAGGTTTAATGAAAAAGACATCGAATTTGAATGGAAATTTATTGATTGATGTGATTGATACTATTTTCAAGGTAGTGTCAAATTTGTCCTGAACTGAGTTTTTGAAAAATAAACATTTTATAGTTGTAAAAATTTAGTAATAAATCAAATTATCACTATAAATTAATCCCTATAAATATACTCCTTTCTTTTTTTCATATCACACTTCATTCTCTCTTTCAAAACTTTCCCTGTAAATCATCACAAATCCTTATAAATCACCCAAACCAAATACACAATTCTCATAGATTATCTCAAAATCCTAACAAATAGTAAATGACTCTTACCAAACAAAGCATAAGTTCTCCTGTCCAGTGGACTAGACTTTTGACTGTTGGATTAGATTTTTCCTCTTTGCTTAAAAGACTAAACAACAATTAGTGCTTCCATTAAAATTGAACTACGGAAAGCAAAGATGACAGAAATACGTCCTAACCGAATAACCTGTAAAATAAACTGGGCTAGATTAAAAAAATAATAACATAAATTGAAGCAGATTAATTTCTACGTGAACTGTTTTACCTGTGGCCCAAATGTACTCAGACCGAGACTACTTATGGACACACTTGTTTTTAAGAATTATTATTATAATTTAAAAAATTAAAAAATAAAATTGTTTTATTAAATATGTACATGGGTTAAATTTATAATACATCTAAAAATTCAAATTAATTTTCCTTGTGACTCAAATTTTAAAAATAAGTATTTTATTTTATTTTCAAATTTTAAAATCATATATTTTATTTTTAAAATCATGTCAAAAATGGGCCAAACCCAATTTTTTTTGGCCCACTTAGGATATAGGCCGGACCGAACTGGCTCAATTTTTCACTTGGCTCATTGGACCAAACTGGACTAAACTCATTTCCCTTGCTCAAAAGGGCTCTTTATTGGTTGGATTAAGGTGCAAAATGAAGATTGATGGATAAGTGAAATCATCTTAAAAAGAAAAGACTACCTCTGGATTAGTGTCGAAGTCGGTCCTTAAAAGGAAGGATGATAATGTTACGAGTGGCATATGGAACAAAAGATGAAATTTTTTATTCCGCACTGAAGCTTGACTCTAGAGCTATCAATTTGATCCATGGCCATGAACCAACCTTAATAAATCCCAATACACTCAGTCTTTATCTGACTCAACCTACTTTATCTTTGCCCGACTCAACTTAGACGTGAACCAAATTGACCAACATGGATCCAACTCAAGTTGACATGACATGAACCATTTTAGTTTAGTCTAACATGACTTGACCGAAATTGGACTCAGCCTAACCTAAACTCAATCTAATCTAAGTTGTCTTAATCCCTGTATCAATCAACTTGAAATGATGCTAATTTAACTTAACTTGACCTAAGTTCAATTGTTCCTACTGAAATATTTATCATGTGCATAAAAGATTTTTTTAAGTACTTTTTTCATTTTTATTTTTAAATAAGTTTTTTATTTAAAAATTGGCCCATGGGACTTTTGGTGACATTTTGCCTAAACTCAATCTAACCTAAGTTGTCTTAATCCCTGTATCAACCAATTTGAGATGATGCTAATCTGACTTAACCTAAGTCCAACTGCTCTTACTGAAATATTTATCATGTGCATAAAAGATTCCTTTAAGTATTTTTTTCATTTTCATTTTCATTTTTAAATAAGTTTTTTATTTAAAATTGGCCCATGGGTTGGCCTGACCCATGGGACTTTTGGTGACATTTTGACCCTAAGGCCTTTTTCTTATGTGGGCTTTTTGGCCTGTGAGTTTTTTTGACCCAACACATGTGGGTTAGGCCCAAGCCCTGTGGACTGGGCAAAATTTACAGGTCTACTTGACAATCTTTCACCTAATGGACTAGACTTAGATTGCTTATGCTTACGTGCAAACAGTAAGAAAATTAGATGGCCTACATTTTTATGAAAAAACGGTAGTGATTCGACCACCCCTCCCATCAAATATAGAAGTGTGGGTTCCACATTTTATACCAATACAACAAATATGTTAAATATTTCCAATGAAGTTTAAGCACAAAATTAGAATTTATATGCCATACCCTTGCTAGTGAGGAGCATTGCTTGAAGGTATGGTAGTTTCACATGTAAGGTTCTCGCAAAGCTGTCGGTAGCACTAGTTCAGACTCTAACGGAGAGAAATAGTAGTCAACCATGTCCTCTGATATTTCTTTTAAACTAGGTGGATCCCACTGCAATTTTGGGAATGAAATGCTTCAGATAACTTCCCAAAATAGTTATTTAACAGACGCTTAGATAAAATAGATATACCTTTGGTGCAAAATCTTTATCAACCATTCTTGCTCGAACACCCTGCATGAAGAACGAGTAAAGTAAAATAAAAAGAAAATGAAATTGTTTACTGAAAAGATACAGAGAAATCATTACCTCGAAGAAATCGGAGGAGAAATTCTTAGAAATTCTACGTAAGGACATACGGTACTCCCGTACAAGACATTTATCGAGAGTTTCAAATCTACCTTCACGTATCTAGAATAAGTAGAGAAGGAGGTAAATGCAGAAGACAAAAACCTTGAAAGGGAAATAAACATGCAAGGGAAATTTAAACTCACAGATCGTAAGATAATTTTTGAACTCAATGGGCAGGCTTCTCTTATTCTCCTGAGTGTAGTCGAGTACCAGTTGTCATAAGACTCGACAGACTCTTTCTCCTGACAGAATAACATTCCATTTTGAAAGGGTAAAGCAAAGTATCAAAAGGCAATACAATTAAGCACCAGATGAAGGAAAACATCAACAAATTCATCACCTCTTTCTTAACGAAATAAAAAATGTTCAGCTAACTGCCTACTTTTCTGCCAATTTGAATATTCCTCGTGAGTTGGGTTCTCCCCCTCCCCCCTTAAAGCAAGCTTTTATGGTTGGATTTCCCAAGTGTTTCAATGTTTATCAATTGGTATTAGAGCAAGTATTTGTTGACACAGAAAAAAATTTAATGAAGTGTCAAAGAGTGAGTCATTGAGATGTAAGTTCTCAGAGGCAGTGTTATGACAGGGGTTTGAGTATTATTGAGTGTGTAAATCCTAAATTTAGTATGCGATGCCCAGTAGAATATTTAAGTGGTTGGTTCTCTCACTTTAACAGCTAGCTTTTAAGTGGGTCAGTTCCCCAAGTGATCAGGTGCATTTCAGTCTCATTTTTATATGCTCACATTTTATACTCAACTGTGTTATATGCTCAATTATGATATAAATAATTATTACTGGGTGCCTTTGAGTCTCATTTTTAATACTTTATTGTCTCATACTATATGCTGAATTATGATATAAATAATAGTTATTATACAAATAATTGGTCACATTTCTTATGGTAATTAATCATAATCATAAACTTTACATGTTAGATTTAATCTGTGCAATGTTGGGGCTAAAATACAAGTTTGCTAAATACAAAATGCTTGCTTCGGGAAATTTTTCCAGGAAACAGAAAAGCAAAAAACACGCTTGAGAATGAAAAAAAAAAAAAATGAGAAAAAAGGCTAAGAGATTAATTTTTCCCTAAGCTCATATATATATATATAGAGAGAGAGAGATTTTTTTAAATTTAACTCTCTCCGGACTGACCAAAGATAATATAGATTTAATACAAATCTTACCAAAGCTTCAATAATTTCCTCCACAGTGTCGTGGCTGAAACATCTGTCAATAGCATCAATCCTGTGTCAAGAAAGAAACACTCAGAAGCTGAAAATTAGCTCAAATTACAATGTTTAAAAATTCTATATTCAGTAGTCGCTGTATAGTTCTTAGATTCATCTCTATTTTCTAGATTCATATATCATTAATTTCCATATATAATTGTATTAACATTTTAGTATAAATACCATAACACCTCGCTGTTGTACTTGTTTTATTCATGATAATCTTTCTCAAAGTCACGATAAGACGTCTGCCCTTGTTGTCAAGCATGTATTTTTAGGATACTGTCATATTAAAAAGGGGTATTGATGTTACGCTCCTCACACACATTGGTTATATTTCATAACATGTGGTTCCCTGATTCCTTATCTCTTCTCAACTCCATAGAGCCTATTTATTATTTTGTGAGTTGTAAATTTCTATATTTTGAATAAGAGGAACATATTCAGATTATATTCTCCATTTTTCAATCTTCAACGTCTCCGTCACTGACTTGACCTGCAAATATTCACCTATCTATCTTCAAGCAATAAGGAATAAAATAAAAGACTGTAGAATGGACTGAAGAGAAATTAAAAACTAAAAACATACAATACAATCACAAACAATACTCAAAAATGAGATGGAAAGGCATGACAAAAGGGAGAAAGTTAGGATATTACGTATTTCGGAAAATTAGGAATTAATGGTAATTGGTGATTATTATTTCGATAATAAACTAATTTTAAGGTGACCAAAAGACTCAATAAAAATAATTTTAACGAAAGTTATAATTTAATACCTTAAATAACCAATAGGCAAAATCTATTAACGGTAAAAAATCTTATTTAGGGGCCTTAGGTGACTGCCCCAGTTGCCAAGGCCCTACACAGTTGTAATGCAAGGTGGAAGGAGAAGAAGGACAAGTACACAACAGTTCAGCACAAGCATAAATTAATCCACACAAACTAATAAAAAATAATAACCAGACCGACAGTCATTTAAATTTCTAAGAAAACAGGCTCTTGTTTATTTTCAGCATACAACAATAAATAGTGAAGCATCTATTACTAGCACATCTGGAAGTAAAAATTTAAAAAATTATATTTTCCCAAATAAAACACACTTCATCAAAGCGCCCTTATGCTGTTAAAACACACTTCAACAAAGCGCCCTCGTGCTGTTGAGGTATTTTTCACTAACGAAAACTTCGAAGATAACTTCATGTCACCATCTTAATTAATAAAAATAACCATAAATAAATCCAAGAGGATTTCATCATACATATTTCAGGAAAAAATATAATCACTAACGAGTTCACTCTTGCATTTTCTTCAGAATATTAATTGTTTCAGCTCCCTCACAGTAACAAATTATTAAAAAAATCTAAAAATCTGAACAGACTACGGAGCATAAAATACACCCTGCTAATTTTGCCCTGCCTTTATTGTTAATGACTTAAAAGCTGATGTAGCTCAGGGGTGTTTACTAGAGGCTTTTATGCTTTGTTTGGGTAAGGGAGTGGATTTGAGATGAAAATGTGTGGAAAGAATATATGTTTGGATTAAGAGAAAGATGATAGAAAAATATGGGAAAGTTTATGAAAATTTGTAAATAAAGTGACAGATATAATTGATAAAATAATTTTTTAATAGATAAAATTAAGTATAATTCAAAAAATAAAATTAAAGCTAAAAGTAAATTATTATTGTTAATATTATTATTATTATTATTAATTATTATGTATAATTTTATTATTATTTTTATTTTTTAACATTAATATTATTAGCATTTTATTTTTATAATTATATTATTTTTACTATTATTTTATAAACTTATTATTTATGCTTTTTAATTTTTATTAATATTTTATTATTATTGTTTAATAAGTTTATTCAATTTATTTATTTATGTATTTAACATAAAATATATATTAACAAAAAATTAAATTAAATTAATTTTATTAATTATTTTAACATTTTAAAATTATTATATATAAATTTTAATTATTTATTACTTTAAAATAAATATTTTAACAGATTTTATTTAATTATAATCAAATTTATTTTTAATTTTGTTTATTTAATTACAAAACTTTCCTTGGCTGTAAAGAGAGGAAAAAGTATAAACCGTTATTTTTTCTCGTTTTTTCCAACTTTCTTTCACTTTTCGCTACCTACATTTCCATTGTGCGAACTAAACACGCTTAGTCTCCGTAATAAAATCATTCGTTCACCCAATAAAACACCCTTTTAAAATGCTTCCAATTACTTAAAAAACAGTTTTAAATTATTTATATGTTTATCATATAGTTAATGTTTTTGTTTTAATAAAATAATTATATTCCTTTTAAAGACATTATTAGTTAATATTTTATCTAGAATTTATGATAGTTGATTTTAGCAATTATTTGAACAGAAGTTTATGAATCCGTAGGACTAAAACTGAGATATTCATGACACCCTCTCTCCCAAAAAAAATATATACCTAGAAATAATAGACCCAAAAAAGAAATAAGGACAAGCTTGCGCAACACTACCTGTGAAGGACACTGCTCTTATCTGGATAAACAATATCACCATACTGTGCAAGGGATGACTCCACAACAGAAGGTTCATCTGTGACTAGTTTACCGAGGCGTTCTTCAAGCAAACCAAGCCTCTGTCAAGAGAAGACAAATACTGCATTTAGTGAATAATGAGTAGCAAGGAACAAAGGCACAAAAACAGAGAAAAGCATACTGCATTTAGTGAATAATGAGTAGCAAGGCCGCAGGCAATCATTTCAACACCATTAAGCTTATCTCCTGTAAGGGCCAAGTATTCTCCTGTACAACAGTATAAAATAAATAAATTTCTCGGAACCATTTTCTGGTTTACTACAAAGATTTTTAGTGCAAGTTTAAAACAATAGTTAAATCAAGAATATTCCAATGATCTTGAAAGAAAATGGTTGTATAAATATTTTTTTGTGAAGTCAATACGAGCTATGCAGGGGGTTGGGTTGCTGAGACTAATGGAATCTTAACTCCACGAAGTCTAGAGAAGATAAGATTTTTCATACATAAAACATTTCAAACATAAAAAATCATTTAGCTTTGAGAAGAAAAATAGTGTGATCAATAGTCTATAATATTAGAAATAATAAAAGTAATAAAGAATAAGGAAAAGATAATAATTTGGTCATAATAACATCTGTTTAAACATTCTATGGGAAATTTGCACAGATACTATATACGTGCATATCAATTACTCGTCCTTGTGAAAAATAATTGGTGTATCTAGTCAGATAAAATAAGAAATATATATTTTCCCGAAATTTGAACTCTCAAATTGCATTGGAAATAAAAATAAAAAAAAAAAAAAAAAAAAAAAAAAATTATTTTATATATTTTTTTTTTTTTTAAAAAAAATAAAAAAAAAATAAAAAAAAAAAAAAAATACATAAAA
>Ga0099825_1004874_pt1 | contig 17473 bp, 12 predicted proteins | sample SiratroredBW_FD_76838 | JGI IMG/M metagenome (GOLD analysis project Ga0099825, IMG submission 76838) | Root nodule microbial communities of legume samples collected from California, USA - Siratro red BW | ecosystem: Host-associated > Plants > Roots > Nodule | place: USA: California | collected...
AGAAAACTGTGAACCCTCTCCGGAGTTGTTGAGATTAGTTGAACAAGAGGCGAGAGAAATTAAACCGCACCAAGAAGAAGTTGAAATGGTTAATTTGGAAGATGAGGGGGAAGAAAAGAATGTAAAAATTGGAGTTGGTCTGACAAAAGAAATGAAACTACAGCTATATACCCTTTTGAAAGAGTTCAAAGATATATTTGCTTGGTCATACAAAGATATGCATGGTCTAGATCCCGAAATTGTACAACACAGGCTACCACTTAAACCAGAATGTCATCCAATTAAACAGAGGTTGAGAAGAATGAAACCTGAGGTATCGCTGAAGATAAAGGAAGAAGTGGAAAACAATTCAATGCTGGATTTTTAGCAGTAGCACAATATCCTCAATGGGTAGCAAATGTTGTTCCTGTGCCAAAGAAAGATGGGAAAGTTTGAATGTGTGTAGACTATAGAGATATGAATAGGGCTAGCCCTAAAGATGATTTTCCTCTACCGCATATCGACACATTAGTGGATAACACTGCTACATCATTATTATACTCATTCATTCATCACTCTATGGGGCACATTAGTGGATAATACTGCTACATCATTATTATACTCATTATTATACTCATTCATTCATCACTCTATGGGGCACATTTTTTCATTTGGATTAAAGAATGTTGGGCAACTTATCAGAGGGCAATGGTGACTTTTTTTTCATGATATGATGCACAAAGAGATTGAAGTTTATGTTGATGATATGATAGCTAAATCTGCATTTGAAGAAGAACATCTTGTTAATATGAGAAAGTTATTTGAAAGATTGCGAAAAGATAAGATCAGGTTGAATTCGTCTAAGTTCACTTTTGGAGTAAGATCTGGGAAGCTTCTAGGATTCATTGTCAGTCAAAGAGGAATAGAAGTGGATCCAAATAAAGTGCGTGCTATTCTTGAAATGCCGCATCCTTGCACGGAAAAAGAAGTTCGAGGTTTTCTGGGAAGATTAAACTACATTGCAAGATTTATTTTCCAGTTAACCACCACTTGTGAGCTGATTTTGAAATTATTACGAAAAAATCAAGTGGTAGAATGGAATGAAGACTGTCATATAGCATTCGACAAAATCAAACAATATCTAAGAGAACTTCTAATATTGTGTCTGTCAATTCCTGGAATGCCTCTTATTCTCTATGTGACAATATTAGATGGATCAATGGTGTCAACACCCAATTTTGTCTAAATGAAAATGAAAAAATAATAAAAATATTTTTCATTTTTGATAAATGTTTAGATTTAGGAATTAGAAAAATAAAAATGAAATAATAAAAATAATAGTAATAATAATAATAATAATAATAATAATAATAAATGTAAATAAAAAATTAAAAATATCAAATCAATAAAGAAAAAAATAGAAATAATAATAGTAATAATAAAAGAAAATAATATAAAAAAAAGGGAGAATGACACGTTAGAAACGAGGCATGAAAGAAAGAAAGAAAAAGTAAGGAAAAAAAGTGGCCATGTGGCACACTCTTATTGCTCATAATATTATTCATTTTTTTTTTCATTTGCCTTACCGTTTTAAGCTTGAGAAGGCAGTGTTTTGATTCCTCTTCCTGACTAATAAAAACGACTCCGTTTTGGTTGAACTGGAAGCGCCATTTTTTAATTTCTATATAAAGCACTGCAAAGCACAACTCAGGAGGAGGGGTTTTTGAATTCTGAAATTAAGAAGTATTTGTGAGGGAGAGAATTGGGGAAGGAGTACTACTGAGGAGAGGTCCAGAGAGAAAGAGAGAGTTCGGTGTGGTGAGGAAAACGTGGAAGCTCATTGGAGAAAACGAAACGTCATCGGAGGAGAAGAAGAGCTTGCCGGAGAAGAAGAAGAGTTCACCAGTGGTCGAAGAACGCTTTATTGGAGGTCCACGCTTCAACAAGTGAGTAGAATTGAAACATTTTCACTAAATTAATTCATGATTTGGAGTTGTATGCATTGAAACTGAGATTTACAGTAGTTAAATTCTTTGGTTGCATTGTTCACCATTTATAGAAGCATTTTTGTTCGGTTTAAAAGTTTGATTAATTGATCTGTGATATTTTGCTGTTTATAAATCATCTTCATCATGAATCAAAAGTCGAAACTCATTGTTGGAAAATTCAGAGAAGTGCACTGATCATCTTCTTCAGTGACTCTATATAATGTTTCTCTGTCAAGTAGCATGAATATTGCACTGAAATGTCTCTGATGAACCTTGTGTTTTGTTTTCTGTTTCATTTGGAATGTTGTTCTTATGTATGTGACATATTTCTGCTCTATTATTTTTTTAATTTGTTGTACTGAGCATGATAAAAAGAATACGCTATATTTAAGCTTCAGTGTTTAGATCAGTGAGATAGTATGTGAAACGAGAAATTTGGGTATGCAACGTGTGATTTAGTGATTAGGCAACGTTAGAGTAGGTGATTCGGCAATGTATGAAATAAAGAATTGATGCAGGTGAAAATTAATGGATGAGAAGTAGGTAAAATGTTTTATTTAGGTTCGGCATGAAGGAAAAAGATATTGACGCGGGAGATGATGTCATGAATAAAATTGGCAACGTGAAGTTAAGAGTGAATAAGGTGTAGTGTGTTTCTTTGCATGTATCTCATGTCAAAACTTTGCACCAGTTTCTCTGTTGTCATATAATAGTCACAAGTAATGAATAGACTCAAGTCAACTTATGATGCTTTTCCGTCTACATATTCTTAAACCTTTGAAAGCCTTAGCCCTTCACCGAAAAAGAAATATCAATTTCAATCAAAATTTAGCCAAATCGAAATCCAGAGTCAATTCCAATTTGATTCAGAATCTTCAAACCTGTACCAAAAATAAAAAAAAAAATTTCAAGGCATAAATAATTCTCTTTGCCGTTGTCAAGATGTGAACCACCACTTCCTCCGCAGTTCTCCACCCTTGTCGTGCTCTACTGAATCGTCACTTTTCTTTATCCTCGTCGTCATTAACCTTTGACACAAGTCCTTAACCATTACTCAAGCATTTCTGTAGCCATCCAAACTCCCAATCCACCATTAGCCATCACGAGCCATTTCTCTGTTGCGACCGGGAAGCATTACCAAGAACATCATGTGTATTAAGCTTATAGACACCTACAAAGAGAGGCATGACTGCTCTCTCATCTTCTTTCTCAATCTTAACACAAATTAGGGTATATAGAAATGTAATAAAAGGTGTGGGCCTAGCCCAATTTCAATAATAATAAAACACATATAGCAAGTGAAATGTGAAAAAGTGGAATGTTATTGAATTAAAAGATGCAAGGAGCGTCAGTGACATAAGGCAATTCACATTTCTTTTCTTTAAATTGGAAAGTTAATACTTAATGAAAAAAAGAGTGACGTGTTGTGTGTGTTCCTTTTTCACTTTAAATTTAATACTTTAATTTTTTTTTTGTTTGTTTTTTCATTTAAAACTAATTTTCTTTTACTTTTCCTATATTTCTAATAGATTTTACATTCTATATATTAAAGTTAAATATTTTTTCTTAGTATTTCATTTAAAAATAAAATTCAACTAAGATATCTAAATGGCCATACGCGTCATGCGAGATTCTTTTTTCTAAATAACCATTCTTGATTTGAATTCTTAAATGGTCGTTCATGTCATGAGATTTAATTCGATAAGTTTTAATTTGTTTGGATTATCAAAAGGCCAAACGCGTCTATGACATCCATATTAAAATCAATTTCTAAAAATATAAAAAATACAAAATTTTGAAACAAAAAAAAAATATTAAATTCTCAAAACAACTCATCTATCATTTAGAACTACGTATTCCTTGATTCTTCAACCATTAAGGATGTTGATACGTAGGAGCAAGGTCAATCCTTGTCGGGTCCTTTAATTTCAAAATTATAATTTTGTTTTTAATTGCATTTTACTTATATTTTTTTTGGGAAAAATAAACATTTTTAAAACCACATTTGATCTTGCTCATTTGATTAAAGGTACTGTCTTAGGACAGGCGCTGTGAGGTGCTAATACCTTCTCCACACGTAACCGACTCCCGAGCTCATCTCTAGTTCGTAGACCTTTCCTTATTCTTTTCTTGGTTTTCCATATTTTTTCATAATAAACTATGGTGGCGACTCTATCTCTTTCTTTTCACTATCTTTTTAATTTCTCTTTCGGATCGCCATCAGTCATCGTCGACGAGGTCGTGACAAATGGGTTGTGTTTTGGGACAACATGATGAAACGGGAAAGAAAGAGCATGCCATATATTATTTGAGCAAGAAATTTACTGATTGTGAACAAAGATATTCCGCATTAGAGAAAAGCTGTTGTGTATTGGCTTGGACAACGAATCGTTTGAGACAATATATGCTAAGTCATATGACATGGTTAATATCTAAAATGGATCCAATCAAGTATATTTTTGAAAAGCCTGCTTTGACTAGAAGAATAGCTCGTTGGCAGATGTTATTATCAGAGTTTGATATTTTGTATGTCACGCAAAAAGCTAATAAAGGCAGTGCTTTGGCAGAATTTTTAGCTCATCAACCCATAAATGATTATCAACTTATGCAACCTGAGTTCTCAGATGAAGATATTATCACCCTATTTGCCATGGAAGAAAGTACGGATGATGAAAGAAAATGAACTTTATTCTTTGACGGATCCTCTAATGGATTAGGACATGGTATAGGGGCAGTGCTTATTTCCCCGGAAAAACAATATATACCAATGACTGTAAGATTATGTTTTGATTGCACAAATAATATAGCAGAATACGAAGCCTGTGTTATGGGGATTTGAGCAGCCATAGAATTGAAAGTAGAGCGCTTCAATGTATATGGTGATTCAACACTAGTTATTCATCAAGTAAAAGGAGAATGGGAAACTCGAAATCACAAATTGATTCCTTACAAAGCATATATCAAAGGAATGATTGAAAATTTTGAAGATACAGAGTTTCATCATATTTCAAGAGAAGATAATTAGTTAGCTTATGCTCTCGCTACTTTGTCATCCATGTTTGAGGTTAGTCAAGAGGAGGAATTGCCAATGATTAAAATGCAAAGCTATGAAAATCCAATGTACTATCATTTCATAGAAGAAGAAGTGGATGGTAAACCGCGGTATTTCGATATTAAGCGATACCTCAACAGAGAATGATAAAAGAATGTTAAGAAGGTTAACCTCTGTTTCGTGTTGAATGAGATGTGTTGTATAAACGAAATCATAATATGATGCTACTCCGATGTGTGGATTCAAAAGAGGCAGAGTTGATATTGCAAGAAATACATGAAGGAACCTTCAAAACATATATGAATGGACATTCTATGGCTAGGAAGATACTAAGGGCTAGTTATTTCTGGATGACTATGGAAAATGATTGTTGTCTGCATGTGAGAAATTGTCATAAATGTCATGTGTTTTATCTGCGTCATGGCCTTTCTCCATATGGGATATAGATGTCATTGGTGCTATTGAACCAAAAGCATCAAATGGACATTGATCCATATTGGTAGCCATAGATTACTTTACAAAGTGGGTTGAAGCTGCTTCTTATGCTAATGTGACCAGAAAAGTGGTGGCAAAAATATAATGGTAGTAACATATAAAGATTGGCATGAGATGTTACCGTTTGTTTTGCATGGTTATCGCACTTCGGTAAGAACATCAACAGGAGCAACGCCTTTCTCACTTGTATATGGAATGGAAGCAGTATTACCATTTGAGGTTGAAATACCTTCTCTCAAAGTATTGATGGAAACCAAGTTGGAAGAAGCTGAGTGGGTCCAAGCAAGATATGATCAATTTAGTTTCATTGATGAGAAGAGGTTATTCGTTGTGTGCCATTGACAATTGTATCAAAGAAGAATGAAAAAGGCATTATTTGACAAAAAAGTTCGTTTGCGAGAGTTTTGTGAAGAAGATCTGGTGGTTAAAAAGATCATATCTGTTCAAAAGGATCATTGTGGTAAATGGATGCCTAACTATGAGGGTCCATATGTGGTAAAGAAAGTTTTCTCCGAAGGAGCACTAGTTCTCACAAGGATGGATGGGGAAGAGTTACCTTTACCAGTTAACTCTGACACAGTTAAAAATTTTTACGCATAACTTGATTCCATAATATTCTTCCAGTTAGAGCAGGCTTCTAAATAATGTACTTGATCGGGTCCATTTTAGATACTAACCATGTTGAGTGACTAAGCATATACTGTCTCAAACGATGTGCTGTCCAAGCTAAGGCATAACAGGTTTTTTCCAATGAGGAATATCTCTACTCACAATCAGTAAACTTTTTGCTTAAGTAATATATGGCAAGTTCTTTCTTTCTCGTTTCATCATGCTGACCCAATACACAACCCATCTATCTGTCTAATACTGTCAGATAGAGAATAAGAGGCCTTCCAGGAACCAGCGGACGCAGTATTAGAGGCTATTTCAAATATTCTTTGATTTTATCAAAAGCATTCTGATAGTCTTCATTCCATTCTACCACTTGATTCTTTCGTAACAGTTTGAAAATCGGCTCACAAGTGGCGGTTAGCTAGGAAATAAATTTAGCAATGTAATTCAATCTTTCCAGAAAACCTCAAACTTGTTTTTTAGTGTAGGGATGTGGCATCTCAAGAATAGCATGTACTTTGTCTGAATCCACTTCTATTCCTCTTTGACTAACAATGAATCCCAGGAGTTTTCCAAACTTCACCCCAAAGGTACACTTAGACGAATTCAATTTGTGTTTTTATATTTCTCAACCTCTCAAACAACATTTTCAGATTAACAAGGTGCTTTTCTTCAGATGCAGATTTAGCTATCAGATCATCAACTTTGTTCATCATATCATGAAAAAGAGTCACCATTGCCCTTTGATAGGTTGCACTAGCATTTTTCAACCCAAAAGACATAACTTTGTAACAGAATATGCCCCATAGAGTGATGAAAGTAGTTTTCTCCATATCTTCAGGTGCCATTTTAATCTGCTTATATATGGAGAATCCATCCATGAATAAGTATAGTCACGATGTAGCAATGTTGTCCACTAATGTGTCGATATGTGGTAGTGGAAAATCATCTTTAAGGCTGGCCCTATTTAGATCTCTGTAATCCACACACATTTGATCGTTCCCATCTTTCTTCGGAACAGGAACAACATTAGCTACCCATTGAGGGTACTGCGCCATAGCTAAGAATCCTGCATTAAACTGCTTTTCAACCTCTTCTTTTATTTTCAATGACACCTCCGGCTTCATTCTTCTCAACCTTTGCTTAATGGGATGACACTCTGGTTTAAGTGGTAATCGGTGTTGTACAATTTTGGGGTCTAGACTAGGCATATATTTATAAGACCAGGCAAAATTATCTTTGAATTCTTTCAAAAGAGCATATAGTTGTTGCCTCATTTCAGGAAACAAATCACCTCTGATTTTAACCATTTTTTCTTCCCTGTCATCTCCCAGATTTATCAATTCAACCTCTTCTTGGTGAGGTTTTATTTCTCAGCCTTCTTGTTTTACTAATCTCAACAATTTCGGGGAGGGGGGTTCACAGTTTTCCTCATATTCATCATTTTCCATGTTATCATCAGGGTCCGTGAAATTTGGATATGAAATATTGGAATGATTATTTTCAAAACAAGCATCGTCATATCAGCATTATTCAATTTTACAAATATCAATAGAAAAGACCAAAAATGAATGAAAACACATCATTTCATTAAAACTAAACCATTGTTATCGCTAAGAGAAAGCATCGCACAATAAAAACATTGTTCAAAACCAAACCAAAGTTTGTTTTCTTAAAATATTACATTTCATCACGTGTAAACACCACAGGTATGTCTACGGATTCCCAATTCCCAACTTGCTCATTAGGAAGACAAGGGTACACAAAATTAAGTCATGTGGCACGAAAACTCGCAAAAGTTACAGACCAACACATGATTACTTGTTTTTGCACCCATACAATCAACACATCATTTTCGGTCATTTTATTATTGTTACCAATAAATATGGTTAAAAAATGCTCAGAACAAGGGTAGAGGACCCTAAACACTAAAACGTGCTAAAAATGAAACAAACCCAAGATAACTACATTTTTTACCCAAATCTTTTGAACATAATTTTCGGTCATATTGTTTTTGTTTCCCAACAATGCGGCTCAAAAACAAAACAGTTAAAAGTTTAAGTCATTTGGCACGAAAACTCGCAAAAGTTACAAACCAATACTTGATGACTTATTTTTGTACCCAAACCATCGGCACACCATTTTCGGTCATTTTATTGTTGTTTCCCATAAATATAGTTAACAAATGCTAAGAACTAAGGTACATGACCCTAAACACGAAAACCAACCAAAAAGGAAACCAACCCAAGACAACAACATTTTTCATCCAAATCTTTTGCATATAATTTTCGGTCATTTTGTTGTTGTTTTCCATCAATACGACTCAAAAATATAATAGTCAAAAGTTTCAGTCATTCGGCACGACAACTCATAAAAGTTACAAACCAACACATGATGACTTGTTTTTGCACCCAAACCATCCACACATCATTTTCGGTCATTTTATTGTTGTTTCCGATCAATATGGTTAAAAAATGCTCAGAAGAAAAGTATAAGACCCTAAACACGAAAACCTGCCACATATAGAAATCAACCCAAGATAACTACATTTTTCAACCAAATCTTTTGCACATAATTTTCGGTCATTTTGTTGTTGTTTCCCATCAATACGGCTCAAAAATATAATTGTTAAAAGTTTAAGTTATTTTGCACGAAAACTCGCAAAAGTTACAAACCAAAACTTGATGACTTGTTTTTGCACCCAAACCATGAGCACATCATTTTCGGTCATTTTATTGTTGTTTTCCATCAATACGGCTCAAAAACTCGTAAAAGTTACAAACCAACACTTGATAACTTGTTTTTGCACCCAAACCTTCGACACATCATTTTCGATCATTTTATTGTTGTTTCCCATCATCATGGTTAAAAAATGCTCAAAACAAAGGTAGAGGACCCTAAATACTAAAACGTGCAAAAAATGAAACCAACCCCAGATAACTACATTTTTCACCCAAATCTTTTGCACATAACTTTCCGTCATATTGTTGTTGATTCCCAACAATGCGGCTCAAAAACAAAACAGTTAAAAGTTTAAGTCATTTGGCAAAAAACTCACAAAAGATCCAAGCCAATACTTGATTACTTGTTTTTGTACCCAAACCATCGACACATCATTTTTTGGTCATTTTATTGTTGTTTCCCATCAATATAGTTAAAAAATGCTTAGAACAAAAGTACAGGACCCAAAACAAGAAAACCTGCCAAAAATGGAATCCAACAAAAGATAACTACATTTTTCACCCAAATCTTTTGCACAAAATTTTCGGTCATTTTGTTGTTGTTTCCATCGATACGGCTCAAAAATATAATGGTAAAAAATTTAGGTCATTTGACACGAAAACTCGCGAAAGTTACAAACCAACACATGATGACTTGTTTTTGCACCCAAACCATCTGCACATCATTTTCTGTCATTTTATTGTTGTTTCCCATCAATATGGTTAAAAAATTCTCATAACAAAAGTAAAGGACCCTAAACACGATAACCTGCCAAAAATGGAAACCAACACAGGATAACTACATTTTTCACCGAAATCTTTTACATATAATTTTCGATCATTTTGTTGTTGTTTCCCATCAATACGGCTCAAAAACATAACAGTTAAAAGTTTATGTCATTTGGCATGAAAACTCGCAAAAGATCCAAACCAATACTTGATTACTTGTTTTTCTACCCAAACCATCGGCACATCATTATTCGATCATTTTATTATTGTTTTCCATCAATATAGTTAAAACATGCTTAGAACAAAAGTACAGGACCCTAAACAAGAAAACCTGCCAAAAATGGAATCTAACAAAAGATAACTACATTTTTCACCCATATCTTTTGCACAAAATTTTTGGTCATTTTGTTGTTGTTTCCATCGATACGGCTCAAAAATATAATGGTAAAAAATTTAGGTCATTTGACAGGAAAACTCGCGAAAGTTACAAACCAACATATGATGACTTGTTTTTGCACCCAAACCATCTGCACATCATTTTCTGTCATTTTATCGTTGTTTCCCATCAATATGGTTAAAAAATGCTCATAACAAAAGTAAAGGACCTTAAACACGACAACCTGCCAAAAATGTAAACCAACCCAAGATAACTATATTTTTCACCGAAATCTTTTACATATAATTTCGATCATTTTGTTGTTGTTTCCCATCAATACAGCTCAAAAACATAACAGTTAAAAGTTTAAGTCATTTGGCACGAAAACTCGTAAAAGATCCAAACCAATACTTGATTACTTGTTTTTGTACCCAAACCATCGGCACATCATTTTTTCGGTCATTTTATTGTTGTTTCCCATCAATACGGCTCAAAAACTCACAAAACTTACAAACCAACACATGATGACTTGTTTTTGTACCCAAACCATCCGCACAATATTTTTGGTCATTTTATTGTTGTTTCCTATCAATAGGGTTAAAAAATGCTCAGAACAAAAGTATAAGATCGTAAACACGAAAACCAGCCAAAAATATAAACCGACACAAGATAACTACATTTTTTACCCAAATCTTTTGCACATAATTTTCGATCATTTTGTTGTTTGTTCCCTTCAATAAGGCTCAAAAATATAATGGTTAAAAGTTTAAGTTATTTACCACGAAAACTCGCGAAACTTACAAATGAACACAGGATGACTTATTTTTGCACCCAAACCATCTACACATCATTTTCGGTCATTTTATTGTTGTTTCCCATCAATATGTTTAAACAATGCTCAGAACAAAAGTACAGGACCCTAAGCACGAATACCTACCAAAAATGGAAACCAACACAAGATAACTATATTTTTCACCCAAATCTTTTGCACATAATTTTCAGTCGTTTTGTTGTTTGTTCCCTTCAATACGGCTCAAAAATATAATGGTTAAAAATTTAAGTCATTTGGCACGAAAACTCACAAAAGTTACAAACCAACACATGATAACTTGTTTTTGCACCCAAACCATCCGCACATTACTTTTGGTCATTTTATTGTTGTCTCCCATGAAGATGGTTAAAAAATGCTCAGAACAAAGGTACATGACCCTAAACACGAATAACTATCAAAAATGGAAACCAATACAAGATAACTACATTTTTCACTCAAATCTTTTGTACATAAGTTTCGGTCATTTTATTGTTTCTTCCCTTCAATACGGCTCAAAAATATAATTGCTAAAAGTTTAAGAAATTTGGTGCGAAAACTCGCAAAAGTTACAAACCAACACTTAATGACTTGTTTTTGCACCCAAACTTTCGACACATCATTTTCGGTCATTTTATTGTTGTTTCCCATCAGTATGGTTAAAAAATGCTAAGAACAAAGGTAGAGTACCCTAAATACTAAAACGTGCGAAAAATGAAACCAACCCAAGATAACTACATTTTTAATCCAAATCTTTTGAACATAACTTTCCGTCATATTGTTGTTGATTCCCAACAATGCGGCTCAAAAACAAAACAGTTAAAAGTTTAAGTCATTTGGCACGAAAACTCGCAAAAGTTACATACGAATACTAGATTACTTGTTTTTGTACCCAAACCATTGGCATATTATATTTCGGTCACTTTATTGTTGGTTCCCATCAATATAGTTAAAAAATGCTTAGAACAAAAGTACAGGACCTTAATCACGAAAACCTGCCATAAATGAAAACTAACACAAGATAACTACATTTTTCACCCAAATCTTTTCCACATAATTTTCGGTTATTTTGTTGTTGTTTCCCATCAATACGGCTCAAAACTATAATCGTCAAAAGTTTAGGTCATTTAACACGAAAACTAGCAAATGTTACTAACAAACACATGATGACTTGTTTTTGCATCCACACCATCTGCACATTATTTTTGGTCATTTTATTGTTGTTTCTCATCAATATGGTTAAAAAATGCTTAGAACAAAAGTACAGGACCCTAAACCCGAAAACTGCCAAAAAAGGAAAATAACACAAGATAACTACATTTTCCACCCAAATATTTTGCACATAATTTTCGATCATATTGTTGTTGTTTCCCAACAATGCGGTTCAAGAAAATTACAGTTAAAAGTTTAAGTCATTTGCCAATAAAACTCGCGAAACTTACAAACCAAAACAAGATAACTTATTTTTGCACCCAAACCATCTGCACATTATTTTCGGTTATTTTATTGTTGTTCTCCATCAATATGTTTAAAAAATGCTCAGAACAAAAGTACAGGACCCTAAACACGAATAACTATCAAAAATGGAAACCAATAAAAGATATCTACATTTTTCACCCAAATCTTTTGCACATAAGTTTCTATCATTTTGTTGTTTCTTCCCTTCAATACGGCTCAAAAATATAATTGTTAAAAGTTTAAGTCATTCGGCACGAAAACTTGCAAAAGTTACAAACCAACACTTGATGACTTGTTTTTGCACCCAAACCTTCGACACATCATTTTCGGTCATTTTATTGTTGTTTCCCATCATTATGGTTAAAAAATGATGAGAACAAAGGTATGGGACCCTAAACACTAAAATGTGCTAAAAATGAAATCAACTCAACATAACTATATTTTTCACCCAAATCTTTTGAACATAATTTTCGGTAATATTGTTGTTGTTTTCTAACAATGCGGCTAAAAAATAAAACAGTTAAAAGTTTAAGTCATTTGACACGAAAACTCGTAAAAGTTACCAACCAATACTTGATTACTTGTTTTTGTAATCAAACCATTGACATATCATTTTGCGGTCATTTTATAGTTATTTCCCTTCAATAAAGTTAAAAAATGCTCAGAACAAAACTACAGGACCCTAATCACGAAAACCTGCCAAAAATAGAAACCAACATAAGATAACTACATTTTTCACCCAAATGTTTTGCACATAATTTTCAGTCATTTTGTTGTTGTTTGCCATCGACAAGGCTCAAAAATGTAACGGTCAAAAGTTTAGGTCATTTGACAGGAAAACTCGCGAAAGATACAAACCAACACATGATGACTTGTTTTTGCAGCCAAACCATCTACGCATCATTTTCGGTCATTTTATTGTTATTTCCCATCAATATGGTTAAAAAATGCTCAGAATAAAAGTATTGAACCCTAAACCAGAAAACCTGCCAAAAATGGAAAACAACACAAGATAACTACATTTTTCACCCAAATTTTTTGAACATAATTTTCAGTCATTTTGTTGTTGTTTCCCATCGATGCGACTCAAAAATATAATGGTCAAAAGTTTACGTCATTTGACAGGAAAACTCGCGAAAGTTACAAACCAACACATGATGACTTGTTTTGCACCCAACCCATCTGCACATCATTTTTGGTCGTTTTATTGTTGTTTCCCATCACTATGGTTAAAAAACGCTTAGAACAAAAGTTAAGGATCCTAAATACGAAGACCCGCCAAAAATGAAACCAACCGAAGATAAGTACATTTTTCACTCAAATCTTTTGCACATAATTTTCAGTCATTTTGTTGTTGTTTCCCATTAATACAGCTCGAAAATACAACGGTCAATAGTTTATGTCATTTGACACGATAACACACAAAAGTTACAAACTAACACTCGATGACTTGTTTTTGCACCCAAACCGTCTGCACATCATTTTTGGTCATTTTATTATTTTATCCCATCAATATGGTTAAAAAGTGCTCATAACAAATGTAAAGGACCCTAAACACGACAACCTGCCAAAAATGGAAATCAACCCAAGATAGCTACATTTTTCACCAAAATCTTTTACATATAATTTTCGATCATTTTGTTGTTGTTTTCAATCAATACGGCTCAAAAACATAATAGTTAAAAGTTGAAGTCATTTGGCACGAAAACTCACAAAGGTTCCAAACCAACACTTGATGACTTGTTTTTGCACCCAAACCATTGGCACATCATTTTCTGTCATTTTATTGTTGTTTCCCATAAATATAGTTAAAAAATTATCAGAACAAAAGTATAGGACCCTACACTCGAAAACCTGCCAACAATAGAAAACAACACAAGATAACTACATTTTTCACCCAAATTATTTACAGATAATTTTCGGTCATTTTGTTTTTGTTTCCGATCGATACGGTTCAAAAATATAGTCGTCAAAAGTTTAGGTCATTTCACACGAAAACTTGTGAAAGTTACAAAACAACACATGATGAGTTGTTTTTGCACCCAAACCATAGGCACATCATTTTCGGTCATTTTATTATTGTTTCTCATCAATATGGTTAAAAAATGCTCAGAACAAAAGTATAGGACCCTAAATACGAAAACCTGTCAAAAATGAAACTAACCGAAGATAAGTACATTTTTCACCCAAATCTTTTGCAAATAATTTTCAGTCATTTTGTTGTTGTTTCTCATCAATACGGCTCAAAAATACAACGGTTAAAAGTTTATGTTATTTGACACGACAACGCACAAAAGATACAAACCAACACTTGATGACTTGTTTTTCCACCCAAACCATCTGCACATCATTTTCGGTCATTTTATTGTTTTTTCCCATCAATATGGTTAAAAAATGCTCATAACAAAATTAAAGGACACTACACACGACAACCTGCCAAAACTGGAAACCAACTCATGATAACTACATTTTTCACCCAAATCTTTTGCATATAATTTTCGATCATTTTGTTGTTGTCTCCGATCAATACGGCTCAAAAACGTAACAGTTAAAAGTTTAACTCATTTGGCCCAAAAACTCCCAAAAAGTTACAAACCAACACATGATGACTTGTCTTTGCACCTAAACCATCCACACATTATTTTAGGTTATTTTATTGTTGTTTCCTATCAATATAGTTAAAAAATGCTCAGAACAAAGGCACAAGACCCTAAACACGAATAGCTACAAAAAATGGAAACCGACACAAGATAACTATATTTTTTGCCCAAATCTTTTGCACATAATTTTTCGTCATTTTTTTGTTTCTTTCCTTCAATACGGCTCAAAAATATAATGGTTAAAAGTTTCGGACATTTGACACGAAAACTCGCAAAAGTTACAAACGAACACTTGATGATTTGATTTTGCACTCAAACCATCTACACATCATTTTCGGTCATTTTATTGTTGTTTCCCATCAATATGGTTAAAAAAATGCTCTGAACAAAAGTGTAAGACCGTAAACACGAAAACTAGCCAAATCTTTTGCACATAATTTTCTGTCATATTGTTGTTGTTTCCTAACAATGCGGCTCAAGAAGATAACAGTTAAAGGTTTAAGTCATTTACCACGAAAACTCGCGAAACTTACAAACCAACACATGATGACTTATTTTTGCACCCAAACCATCTGCACATCATTTTCGGTCATTTTATTGTTGTTTCCCATCAATATGTTTAAAAAATGCTCAGAACAAAAGTACAGAACCCTAAACACGAATACCTACCAAAAATGGAAACTAACACACGATAACTACATTTTTCACCCAAATCTTTTGCACATAATTTTCAGTCATTTTGTTGTTTGTTCCCTTCAATACGGCTCAAAAATATAATGGTTAAAAGTTTAAGTCATTTGGCACGAAAACTTACAAAAGTTACAAACCAACACATGATGACTTGTTTTTGCACGCAAACCATCTACACATCATTTTCGGTCATTTTATTGTTGTTTCCCATCAATATGGTTAGAAAATGGTTATATCAAAACTATAGGACCCTAAACATGAAAACCTGCCAAAAGTGAAACCAACCTAAGATAACTACATTTTTCACCCAAATCTTTTGCACATAATTTTCAGTCATTTTGTTGTTGTTTCCCATCAATACGGCTCAAAAACATAACAGTTAAAGTTTAAGTCATTTAGCACGAAAACTCGCAAAAGTTACAAACCAACACTTGATGACTTGTTTTTGTACCCAAACCATCCGCACATCATTATCAACCATTTTATTGTTGTTTCCTATCAATACGGTTAAAAAATGCTCAGAAGAAATGTACAAGACTGAAAACACCAAATCCTGCCAAAAATGGAAACCAACCTAAGATAACTACGTTTTTCACCCAAATCTTTTGCACATAATTTTCGGTCATTTTGTTGGTGTTTCCCAACAATACGGCTAAAAAATATAACGGTTAAAAGTTTAGGTCATTCGAGACGAAAACTCGCAAAAGTTACAAACTAACACTTCATGAGTTCTTTTTGCACCCGAACCATTTGCACATTATTTTCGGTCATTTTATTGTTGTTTCCCATCAATATGGTTAAAAAAATGCTCAGAACAAAAGTACAGGACCGTAAACACGAAAACTTGCCAAAAATGGAAACCAACCCAAGATAACTAAATTTTTCACCCAAATCTTATGCACATAATTTTCGGTCATTTTGTTGTTGTTTCCCATCAATACGTCTAAAAAATATAACGGTTAAAATTTTAGCTCTTTTGACACGAAAACTCGCAAAAGTTACAAACCAACACTTGATGACTTGTTTTTGCACCCAAACCATTTGACATTATTTTCGGTCATTTTATTGTTGTTTTCCATTAATATGGTTAAAAAATGCTCAGAACAAAAGTACACAACCCTAAACAGGAAAACCTGCCAAAAATGGAAACCAACCCAAGATAACTACATTTTTCACCCAAATCTATTGCATATATATTTCGGTCATTTTGTTGTTGTTTCCCATCAATACGGTTAAAAAACATAATAGTTTAAAGTTTAAGTCATTTGGCTGAAAAAGATACGGTCTATCTATCTATCTGTCTGTCTATCTCTTTGTCTGTCTATCTCTCTCTCTGTCTATCTCTCTGTCTGTCTATCTCTCTGTCTGTCTATCTCTCTGTCTGTCTCTATCTCTCTGTCTGTCTCTCTCTCTGTCTGTCTATCTCTCTGTCTGTCTCTCTCTGTCTGTCTATCTCTCTGTCTATCTCTTTATCTGTCTATCTATTGTAATTAACTCTTTAAAAACTTTAGAAAGTGAGTAACTTATAAAACTGGATTCCAAACCAAATTCTGAAGGATTGATCCAAACCAAGTTATAAATAATACCGACTTTAAATTTGATTTATTTACTTATATTATACTATAATTTTAACTATTTGAAAAATATTTTTATATGCTAACTCTGTATATATAACGAACCAAATTTGTGTTTGAAAAACCGATAAATAAACCTTGGCTTAGATGCTTTTTGAACTAATAATTATATCTTGAATAAATTACTCTTAGCACTCTGAAATTTTTAAAACTACACTGTGAACACAATTATTTTACTACACAAATTTCTCATCTATTTTAAGTGAATTTGCTTATCATTTATTATTTTTATATTAATTACTTGCATACTTTTAAATCATAAAACATTAACTTATCATGATATATATATATATATATATATATATATATATATATATATATATATATATATA
>Ga0099825_1004877_pt1 | contig 17470 bp, 6 predicted proteins | sample SiratroredBW_FD_76838 | JGI IMG/M metagenome (GOLD analysis project Ga0099825, IMG submission 76838) | Root nodule microbial communities of legume samples collected from California, USA - Siratro red BW | ecosystem: Host-associated > Plants > Roots > Nodule | place: USA: California | collected...
TATAAATATATATATAATAAATTATAAATAAAAAAAAATATAAAAAAATATATATATATATATATATATATATATATATATATATATATATGTTGAAGTAAGAAAAATAGAAAATTGAATCACATAACTTTTGCCACCACGTTGTATCAAAACCATTATTTTACCTCTCCATTAGGCTTACAAGTTTGCTCTTAAAATAGAGTATTGAGAAGTGTTTTTATTAAGTCTCACAGTGGGGCGACAAAATATCCTGCTCAAGAAATACGAGGATCACTCAGTTATATTTAATTTTCTCTTAGTTTTATAGGTCCTATTTGTATTCAAGTATTTTCTTGGAAATGTAATTCTTTTCCCAAAGTTAAGACAACAAACTTTCTGTCTGATTTTATTATGTATATTATCTATGTTTATATAAATAGTATTAAACTGAGGTCCATTATAAAGAGAGGAGTAATTGAGCTCCATTATGCAGGATTTTAAATGTAGGCCACTGCATTAGAGGCTTTAATTAAGTGATTTCAGAGACTACAGGGGAGATGGTACTCACGCACACAGTGTACTCTTGAAATTAGATTGAGACAAGAACCTAGTTCTCTAGCAGATAATAATGGGGATGAATGAGACCACATAACAAAAAAGTTGGGAGGTAGAAGAACAGAATGGGGTGGAAGCATTACACTTAATAACCTATATATAGGATGTGCATAGTACTGTATCATTTACTGCATTGGTTATTTGGCCTAGTAGAGAATTAAGGTGGAGTACTAAAGGAACAAAGTGAACAGGGGAATTATATTTTGTAAATTTCCTTCTTGTTTAGAAGGGTTTCTACTCTTATACCAATTTATTTATGAATATACATTATTATTTTCTTTGTTGACAACAAAAATTAAACGTTATGTGCATACAATTATGGGAGTGAAGTGATACAATCCAACAATACGAATCGTACTCATACTTTTTCTCTCAGAAAGTTAACAAAAAGAATAATCACTGATTTGTGTAAAAGAGCTTAGATACGCTTATGTACAAAATCAACTAGACTTTCTTTGACTGATAAAAGAAATTAATAACATTAATTCAAGTCTAATCATCTATAATTTACCTCGACCTAACTCACAATAATTGAAACAAATAAGCAATCTAATTAGATTAGGCAATTCTATACACGTTACCAAAATGTTATCGTGGTCCGGCATATTCAGTAGAGTCAGATCTATTGGAGTTGATTTTTCATTATTGAATGGAATGGGTTTAAGAAAATAGATTAGCAAGTCATGACTCTATTGATATTCAAGTTAACCTCAAATTAACCCAAAAAATATTTATTCCTGGCTGGCTAGATACAGAAATCGCAGGTTAAAAAATTATGAGTATTCTTATAAATGTTTTAATTTTTTGGTTAAATAAAAGACAAATAAGTGATTTTCCAAATTATATCAATTATACAAATTGTTAACAGTATTTTATAACCAATATATACATGTATCTGAAAAAAATATATAATATTATGATTGATTTAATTTCTTCTGTTAGAATCTATTTTGATACCTTCAATTACAAAAAAAAAAAAAAGTTATAATCAATATTAGAATGCTCGAGAAACAAACATATATAGTAAATAAAGCAGAAAGTTAGAAAAAGATAGAGTAAAGAAAGAGATGAAAAGCAAAAAGAAAATATAGATAGTTAGAGCATTAACTGATTGAGATAGTTTAGTAAAATATTATCTCAGAAAAACTATTATTTAACGATTTAAACTAATAATATAGTAAACAGTTCAAATAATAAAACCTCTAGAAACCTTGATTTGTCTATAAGCAGTCCCAGCCTTAATATATTAAAGTCAGCTAATTAATATCTCTTACAGACTTTAAATTGTCATTAATTTCAACGCCCAATGCATTTATTTAGTTCATCGACCATTGTACAGCTATAAGAAGATTACGTACAAAAAGTAATAACTCGTGTTCAGATTTAGGAATTAGGGTTGTGGATTGTCATCTACATATGTCCATTATCCAACGTTTATCATGATTAACAGATTAGGAAGGATTAAGTGAGAATTTATCACATTAATTAGTTGTTAATACTAGTAGTGGTAATTTTTCAACTAAACACGCTGCAATAATTGGATCCAAAAATCGATAAATTAGTCTTCTCCTATTCTCTGTATGGGCTTTAGAGTTTTAAGACATATTGCCTATTCGTGGCCTAAATGGGCTTCCACCTTTCAAGGCAGAAACAAACAAATCATTTCTCTCTCTCTCTCTCAGAACATTTGTGCCTTCTCAAATGAATACAGGATATTCTTGATATAAAAAAAAGTTATTAAACTATTAATCTCCTCAAATTTATTAAATTATTTAAAAATAAAAAAAATGTATATCATATCTGCAAATCATGCATATGCATACATATTTATAAATTAAGTACATTTTTATTTTCTGTATAAATATAAAATGATACTCTCTTGATGCTTCTTAAGTGTTGAATTTTTTGAAATAAAAAATGTTCTTATTTCTCTATTATTATTTTTTTAAACTGTAGATAACATTAATTATTTCTGAACTATAGTACTACTTTTTACTTAGAATTCAATTAATTTATACGTCTATCATAGTGAAAATGAAAAACAGTTATCATGCATTAATAGTAGAGTATAGATGAAAAACGGTAAAATAAGAAGCTTATTCAGTTTAAGCAAAATTAACTAATATTTCTACTAATTCAGAAGAGAAGTTATTATAATTTAATTCTATTAATCGTATCTAAATAATTTATTTCTTCAAAGTATTATTCACGGAATTTTTTAATAAAAAAGTCATTAGAAATTTACTTTCAATTAACCGAAAGATACTTTTGGAACGCTATTATTTAATAAGATATAAAAAAAATAGTTAAAAATTATGTATATTTGATTCTACTAAACCTTTTTTTACTTATAATTGAATCCAAAAAAATATATATGTTTAAAAAATTATTATTTTTCTTTTTTTTTTTCAACACTAATTATGAATAAGTGAACGTGGCATGTTTATAAATATTTCTCTCTTCATTGCCCCCTGCGTTGACTTATCATAGACCCAAAACTTCTTTCTATTGTTTTCACCCAACACAATCTCTAACGTAATTATTCAAGACTAGTGGTATAAAATAATAATATTTTGCTGAGCATAATCTTTGGCGTTTTCTTACACCCCCACCAAATTGATTCACAACATTTTGGTTAAATATTATTTTAGACGAAGACAGCCTTCACCAAAATCATTCTCGATGGGAGCCAAATGAAAACACGACAAATGGTCACAAACCAGACACGGGCAGTTGTATGGCATGAGTGCACACATGTCGTCACCCACAACCTTTTTCTGTGGAACACAACAACAAAATATGCCTCTGATGTCAAGCCTTCAATTTGTTCCTATGATAGCGTCAAACTCTCAAACTTTAGTCGCACGGAACCACCCCCAAAAAATATAGAGAAAAAAAGTAAAGCTATAGGGAAATGTTCGAAAATGTTTTGGTGGAACCAAGTCAAAACTAGGTTGAAATGCGTGTTAGGGAATTATGTGCCTTCTTCTTCGGACTAAAGAAAAGAATCGAATAAATTCCATCACCACCACCATTAGCTTTTTTTTTCTCTGCTTGGACTTTTTGATGCCTTCACTTTTTTAAGTCAATGCTTACTATTGTTAACTTACAAATGGGTGGAGTATGATCATGCTGATAAACTAATTAAAATATATATCGTATGAACTGAAACCGCAGAACCTTTTTAATAAAAACCTGGTGCACAAAATGCTCGTTAATAAAATATTTAATATTCTTCGTTGAGTTATTTGTTAGTAGTGTATCGTATAGGATATTAAAATTGTCTAAATTTAATTGGCACGTATTGGTTACATAGCTAAACAAGGGACTTTGTCGTCTCTAAAGTTTATTCGGATGTTGTTGCTGCATATTTAGTCATCGACATTACTACGAGTTTTACCCTATGCTGAAATTAAAATAGGCAATGTTTGTGGTAAAATTCTGCACCAATAAATGAACTAACTAATGATTTTCGTGAGTGTTAATTAATCAGTTGAGATAGAGCTTCACAATTCATGTGTAATTCATACTTGCCTTTTGTTATTATCGTTTCGATCTCAAGTTTATTACATATTATCGTTTCTTTCTCAAGTTTATTACATAGCTAGACTTACCATGTTTGACATATTATTCATTTTAACTTAAAGTAATTTCGATAGATTATTTAACTACAACAATAGAAAAATTGTTGAGGACTGTTCTCCAAAATTTGGTTGAAGAAGTACATATTCGAATGATAAGATCGAAAATACTAATAGTAAAGAGATTTGCTAATTCAAAAATTAATTCTTATTTCGGACGAAAACATTAGCTTAATATATAAAATTTGATGCGTTACGGAACTGACTTCAAATACTCAGTTTTTTTTTTTAATTTGATTTGGAAGGTTCTTCTACGTGAATTATTTTCTTGAATTTGGTTTGTATATTCAAATTGTTTTCAGGAATATAATTAGTCCATTCCCGTACTATTGATTTGTTTATTAGCCACTACAAAAGTATAAAAGTGAATTTCAGTAACAATTATCTTTTTCAGTATTTTTTTCTAAAAATATTAAATGCAATGGTAATTAATTAGTAGCCATAAAATTAATGAGTTTAAGTGAATTTCTTTAAAATGTTTTTTTATTAAATTTCATTTACAATAACTCTGATCAATTGCACTCGGATTAATAGGATATTTAACGTGGTAAATATCAATAATTTAGGAGGGGATGGGATAAATTCATAATTATTTGACAAAATTGAAAACAACTACATTGTTGTTGGTTTGATTGGTAAGGAATTTCTCTCTTATATACTCGAGATTTAACATTCAATTAATGGACTTTTTGTTCAAGCTTCTTTCAATAATGAGGTTATTTGCTAGCGAAGAAACAAAGAAAAAAAAATGTTTCCTCCATATAATAAATTATTCACTCATAAAGATATAAATATATTTAAAAAATTTATATAGAAATATTCCATTAACTTAAATAATTAATTTATATATTTTCATTTTTTGAAAACAAAATCAGAAAGTCAAGCCGAACAAGTTTTTAAACCGTAAAAGGTTGAAAATGAAAACTATATAAAAAGGACATTTTTTAAAACCAAACATATGACCTAAAGTTGTTTTCAATATTTTTCCTGTTTTAAAGATACTTAAAATCAATGGCACAGGTGAAAAACTTTGTAACATAGGAGTATTAATGAGAACAAAGAAAACAAGATTGTATATGTAATAATTGAAACCTCGTAATGAAACACATAAAATTAGTTTTGTTTTGGTGAAAAGCAGTCAAAATTAGGTTTTATGACAGCGTGATCTGAGATGGGTGTGAAGAGAGATAGAAGCATGAAAGAGATGAAGTGTTAGTTAGGAAAATAATGGTGTTTAAGGTGGGAAAGTAAAGGAGTGTAGAGATGAAGGGTAAGGAGTCCCATCCCATTGATATTTGATGGCATAGGGGTCCACCACCACTAGCTCATGCCATGTTGCTAATGATACATTCTGTGAAAGAGCACGAGAAAAAAAGAGTCCCACGCATACACACATCAAAATCATGATGGATCAGGTTGTGGTGATAAAGCCAGACACTGGATTGTTCCTCCATGCATGTGTCACTAACAGCTTTAAGCAAACACTACTATGCTACACCACCATTTCTAGACTTCAAACATATGGACAAGGTCCCCACTTCCAGCTCCCACCTTCTCCTTTTTATTTTATCTCACTTTAATGCAAAGCCTTCACAAATAACAAATCTGACGTGCTTCTTCCCAGCTCAAATTTTGTACTAAACTTGCACTCTTGGATTTACTGGTAATTACTTCAATGCTTTTGGTTAAGTACAATGAACGGAGGTTGTAATGGTTGTTAAAACTTACGTAAGATAACAATATATTAGGATGAAGAAAAAGTAAGTGTGAAATGTTCTCTGAATTACTGAAAAAGTTGGGTTTTATCAGCATAAAATGTGATTTAAATCTCAATAATTTGGCCTTTGATCTACAAATTAAGATTTGACTTGTCACTTTCTAAATAACATAAAATCTGAATTATCTATTAACCTTTGATCTCCAGTTTAAGGTTTTAGTTTTGTCACTTTCTAAAAGACACGATACAATTACAGAAAGATGTTATAGGTGATGTGTATTATGATAATTCTAAAGGTACATATGGATATGGATGATTAGACTGGTCTTAAAATTTGTGTTTCACGTGAATACGATTTTATGTTACTCAAATATGATAGACTTACACAAAAATAACCTTTAGATAGATTAAAACTTCTGTGTTCACCTTTCAAAGTAACAACAATAAAAAAAAACATATTGGTCTAATGCAAATCGGATTCATTCACTCATTCGAGATATGAATTATTGGATCACTAATCAAATCAATAATTGAATAACGTGAAATGATAAATTCAAAATAACATAATCATTATAAAAGACATTAATATATTTGCACGATAAAGTTGTCCTCTTTTTACAGGGGTTTTGTGTTTGAATATCTAAGTTCAATATTACTTTTTTATTAAACAACAATAGTTGAATAGACGAGTAGCAAAATAGTCTCTATATTTAGATAGATTATACACTCTAATCTGGTTAATGGGTCACGAAAATGATTGTATATATATTGAAAAATAATTATTTGAGTAAAGTTTGGAGTCTTAAAGTATTTATAATAATTAAAGTGTTTGGTGGAAGGATTTTGATAAATAGATTATCATTTAAAATTAATCTTGAAAAGAGAGGGGTTAGGCTTTAATGTTATATATATCTTGTACAACAAGGATGCAGAATTTATTCAGCATATTATGTTATCATGTGAGGTTGCACAAAGAATATGGGTCAAGTATGATAAGTGGGTGACAAGTAACGATATAACTAGTTAGTTTCTCAGCTTTTATTTTACTGTATTAAGTGCACAAGCTAACTGTGTGTGGAAAGATATGTAGTTAGCACTTACTAAGACTATTTGGATGCATAGGAACAAGATCATCTTTGAGGGTGGTCAAGTGGATGAGATAGAGATTTTTCTACAGACACAATTACAAGCTTGGAATTGGGTAAGATTTAGGGATTGGGTTTCAAAGAACATTTGCAAAATAGTGTTTGTACCTTATTGACTACCTTAGAGAGGTTAAATAATTAAGTAGGTCTTGGACATTCAAGTTATCACTACATATTGTCTCATCTTTGGAGTTGTTTTCTCATTGTATAGTGCTCTTATTTTAGAAAGAAAGAATAGGCTAAAGTTGACATTAAGGATGTTTTATAACTTAATCTTTTCATGATTTCTCGTGCATTTGTGTATGTTTTGGAAAGTTTTTTTTTTTTTTTAATAAAGTTGGAGCACTCCTAAAACGTTTATATCACTTTTTCTTGTTAAAAAAAATAGTAATACTACTACAGTGTATTTTATGTAATCATAAAAAAAAGTTAATGTTTAATTAGTAAACTTTAATTTTATATATTTATACATTTTAAAATAAACTATCTTTCAAAACTTATTTTCTTTCCTTTTTATTGCTCTTTTTTTTTTCATTTTTGTTTATATATTGTTAAATATTTAATGACCCAACTCAATTCAATTATTAGTCAAGTAGATTGAATTTGGCTGTATATTTTAAATTAGGCTAACCCCACTTAACCTAATTAATATTATAAATTTCTTTATCATTTAGAACAGAAGCTCCTACATTAACTTTGCTCATTCCATGTTCACTCAAAGTAATTTTAAATCTTAAATTTAAAACTTGTATATCATCTCTCATATATCCATATATCCATGACAAGATATTTTTTTGTGTTTGTACCATTACTAGAAACACAAATATTAAAGTAGAAAATGTTAGCATCAACCATGACATTAACACTAACACATAGGTAGCCTTTTGAGTAATGTTTTTTTCTTTTTTTTACTGTTAATATGTTAAATTAGAGAATACTATCAGTATAGCATTGACAATGATCCACTTAAATAATAAATTTAGGGTTGGAGCATGGTTGGGTTTAGGGTTGGAAAATGGTTATAATCACACTTGTATATAATTTTATTATTAACACTTAATTCGAGAAAAAAAAAGAGTTAAAGTTATAGCTTGTTTGATTTATACTAAATAATATATTTTAAAAAAAAAATCCTTAAGACACTAATTCCTAATGTTAGAGGAAAAATAAAAAGAGTTAGTTTTGAACCTGCATTAACTATGGCTTGTGCTAATTATGATGTTTAAAATTGACAAAACTCTCTTTATAAAATATTGTTGTTTAATTTTGAATTTTTTTTAGTTTTGAATTTTTTTTTAGAATTAAACATCCAACTTGTTTCTTAAAATATTGATATGTTGACTTTTTAGATCATAGGGGAAAAAAAACATGCATTTGGGTTTTTGGAAATTTTTCATTATTCTTTTAAGCTTAATTTATATTTGTTAGTGAGACTCGTAGTAGAAACTAAGAGTATTGACTCCTTTGTTATTCTTACATACCTCATATCAGAAGTATATACTAAAATGATACTTAAATGTATACGTACTACATGTGGAAACCTAGCACGATAATAAATAAGTTAGTTTTCATAAGAATTATACCCTTAATCAACAAATAAAATGATAATCAGTCGAATAAAAACAACATTTATTACTCATAAATATCAAAGTACTCATTTGATCATTCGAATGCATTTTGCATTTACCTTCTATCTAGGACCTCCTTCAAGTTATTGTTATTTACATCTTTTAGGAGACGACTACGTCATTCGTGGTACTGCTGGAGGAACCTAGCTGAAGTAAGAGAAGAATCCTTCTTAACTCGTTTAATAACAGTATAAAAATAAGTCATTATTTTACATCTAAATCTTTTAGCTTTGAAATCTTTTTACAGATAAACTTAAATCTTTAACACTTTTTTATTCATCCCGTCACTGTACAAATCATTATGCTTGTTTCTAAGTTTAGGATACTTTCGTTTCCTCAAAAAATATCTAAGGCACTGTGTATAGAGACTTCATTCCAACATTTCTTTATTCTCTCAAAAGCCACAAACCTTTCAATTTCCAACCTTTTTTCCTTCAACATCAACACCATGGACCAAAATTCATCAGTGAAATAGGCAAGAAATTCCATTATATACCAGGATCAACAAAAACTTCATTAAACTTCCTCCATCTATTAGTACCATAGTTATTATCTTTTTTTCTGCTAATAAGATCCAACACAAGACTCTTAACAATTTGAACAAAATTCTTGTCCAATAAAAGAAAAATGTGAGATAGGAGTGAGAGAAATTATAGTATGAATCACATGCCACGTTTGTAGTCATTTTACTTTTAGTCCCATTTAAGAGAAAGACTCGTAAGCTAGCAAAATAAACGCTAAATAATCCAGACGCATTTTTTTTTTTCAAGGACATTAGTTCTTAATTTTCACACTTAATAGAATCTCCTTGTTTCTTTTCCTTGTTCTCATAACCTTTCGTCTCCTATTAACATTATCATATGAAGTTTGTTTGTAATCATAACTTATTCAAATTTTTGATAAGGCTAATTCTGTGAATTCAAACTCAACTTAATTGAAATACAACAAATATGAGACAAGATTGGGACAACACAACTTATTTCCATAATAGATGACTTTCTACCTTGTCTTTAATGCACTCAAGCTCTTTTGACAAGAGATTTGAGGCTTGCACTTTGGAAGCATCTGTTGTGAGTTTTCTCCCAACTACTCCGTTGTTAACACGCACAGCAATGTGATGAAGCTTCAGTGGAAAGAGTTTCCAATCCAAAAGTCCTCCCTTGATTCTCATCACAATGTCATCAGTTAAACACCTTAATGGCCTCTTCAACACCTATAGATAAATTTGTTAAATTGCTGTCCTATCACTGATATTAGATAAATTCGAAGCCGGTTCATCTTATGAAAATTTTTTATAATATCACTAATATAGATATATACCTAGCAAATTTGTTACATTGGCAGCCCTAATGAAATGCTAAAACTGATTTTAGTGAGGATAGGAGGGTGGTGGTTTTTTCGAATTTTACATAGTGATTGCTGATGCATTCTATCGTGTCAGAAGTTGCACATTCGTGTGACAAACGATGCGGCAGAGTGGGGAGTTATCTCGAGATGTTTCACTGCTTTTATATTCTCTCTGCTTAGAGATCTCCTTATGGCAGACCAAAGATATGCTTTAATCGAAAGCCACGACTCACACACCCCACAAACCCGCCATTTCGTACACATTTTGGTCACTTCGTTCCTAGCCACTTTTCCACAACACCAGTTAAGCTCCTGTACAATAATACTAATGTTATGGCCATTGCTTTTGCTATTGACATGGCTCAAGATATCATTTTCATATATGAATTTTCTTTTAAACTGATATATGATTTACTTGTGTTTAAAAACATGCACTTGTACGCATAATAATTAACAATAAAATCAACTGAACCATTTGCATCTAACCTATAATTTAAGCCTGCTCCTATTTATATCATGGAACAGTTAAACGAACATGAAGCATCATCGAAACCATGTATAGTCCGGCCAAAAGAAAAAGGCGAAAATGAGAAAGAAACACCCATGTGGACAGTGGGTTAGTTAATGATCAGATAATCAGGGAAACCCATGCAGCTCACATGCGCCTTTTGATTTGCACTCGGCAACGTCGAAATACAAGGACATGTAACAGTTTGCATGCATTATTAGCTAGGAGGAGTAAGTAAGATTGTCTGACATTCCCTAATACATGGTACGGGAAAAAAATCTTTTTTAATACACGTTATTTTCTATATTTCAAAGTATTTTTTAACACAATTTTATATCAGAAAAAAGGAGCAAAATAAAAACTATTGTAAACATTATCCTTTTTTAATGATCAAACAACGAATCTGATGCTAATAAGGCAGGACGAAGTTAAAGCGTAACAGCAAAGCGCACAAAGCATAGTTGCAAATAAAACAAAGGGGACTCTTTAAAGTGAAAGAGAATTTGTATCTTCAGTCACCCACATGCACAATATGGAACCGTTCCATCAACTTTTTCACCAAAGACATCATTCCTTTTGTGCATGTATTTAACAAAGTTGCCTCGTTAATTTGGAATTTAACATTCCTTTTAGACTTTGGCTTAAACTAACAAATCATACTTTTGTTTTGAGCAAGACAATAACTTAAAAAGGCAGAGGATAATCGATCGTAACAAAAAAACTTCACCTGATAACTGTGTGTAATTAGAAAAATATTATATGTAAAAGTTTCGGAACAACCTGACTCAACCCAGAAATTCTCTATTCAACTATCTATGAGAAAGGAAGAAATAAAATGTTACTGTTGATCCACGGTTTACATCAACTACACAGCACAAAATTCTCTAGAGTCCAATGTTTGCAAAATCAACTAAGACCAATACACCTGCTATAAACCTATGCTACAAGATCATATACCTAAAAAAAGACATCAAACGGATGAAGCAAGTAAAAGACAAATCAAATGCTCAGAACTATGTCTTAGCTTTCAGGATTCTCAAGGTGAAACAGGTAAATGAAATCACGGCGGAGGGCCATACCCTGGAATATCAGGCCATTGATTTTGGACCAAAGACGACCCAGAAACAGTAGCAGCACCAGCACTAGTCCTCTCGGAGTCACCACCAATAGTGGTACTGATGGTGCTCCACAAAGAGGCATCAGAAGCTCTATGATTGACATTAGTATTGTTATTGATGAAGCCCTGAGGCCAATCATGGTGAGAAACACCACTGCTATTGGTATTGGTATTAGCCACGCTGGATGATGGATTAACCAAACCTTGATCATAGAGAGACACCACATCCCTTTGACCACTGCCCATTTGATACAATTGCGGCGGACGAATTGTCCCAATTGACCCAGTTGGCCGCTGAACATTGAAACCAGATAGAAGGCCCAAATTGGAAGAACGCAAGGCGTCACTGTTCAGAGACTGATCAAAAGGGTGTGATGATGGATTGAGCGAATGCATAGCAGCCAGAGAAGACAAGTACCCGCCACTTTGGTAGAAAGGTGAAGCCAAAACTGAAGAAGGGTCTTTAGCCCTCACCACCGTTGTTAAAGGTGGTGGTTGGGTTTGAACCCCCACGTCTTGTGATTGGTGTTGTTGCGGCAGCGACCGAGAAGAGGAATTCTCCGATGATGATGATGATGGATTGGAATTCTTGGCGCGCTTCCCCTTGCGGCAACCACCACCGACGGGAACGTTCCTTAAGGTTCCACCTTGAGTCCAGTACCTCCTGCATGTTTTGCAGAAGTAACGAGGCTGTGACAAGCTATAGTTGTTGTAATAGCAAAATTTGGTGTTGAGAGAGTCGCATCGAGGACACTTTTGCGGTTGTTGAGGGGCCTGAACCTGAGGCTGTGCCTCTCCTTGTTGCATCTCCTTCATTCTTGAATCCTGAGGTAGTTTGTTCATATCACCTCCTTGCTCCATATATCTTCTATCTTTTTCTCGACCCTTTTGACTTTCGAGTATGTATGTGTTTTTGGGATATGTTCTTTTGTATTTATATTCTAAAACCTATTGTAGTGGTTGGTGGCGGCTTGGAGGAGCATGAAGGTAATATGGAACGTACGAGTGAAAAGTGTGTGGGGGGTTTCAGATTTGAGGGGTTGTATTTGAGTTGTACGTGTCTGCGAAATGTATCTGAGAATCTTGAATGGCTAAAACTGCGGCAACTTACCTTGTGCATGAGTTCCCACCTACCCGCAATTAAACAAAAAAGAACAAGCGGGTATCTCAAATTTCCATAAAAAACTTTGAAGAATGTCTGATGAGCGTGTAAATGGTATTGATTCAACAGGATCGATTCTGAGAAATCTCGGTGGATTCTGACGATCCTGAAAGGCATGAAATTTCCATGTTTTGAAGTGTTGAGTATAAGGAAAAAGATGAGGAGAGGGTGGAAACTTGGTGTGCAAAATTGGGAGATTTGTGTATTGATGTGCAACGTGTACAAAGTCCAAAAAGGAAAGGTCTCAATCGGGCTTAGGGGGAAAGGAAACAGTGGTTAGAAAGAGAAATGGGATGGTGTGAGCTCCTTCTGACTGGCCAACTCTTCAGAAGTGCACTGAGATTTTTGAGGTTTGATTGAAGGGCACCTAGAAAGAAAGAAGGGAGAGGGAACAAACACAAACATAGAAAGAACAGCTGAGAGGCTGAGATTTGTGTGTGGATGAGAGAGAAAAAGAGTCCTTAAGAGGTGAAGCAATAAAGATGATAGTAGAAGTAGTATAGGGTAGAGTAAGGACCAAGAAGAAGGGTGAGGGGTGAGGCGGCTGTGAGGAAAGTAGAGAGAAAGAGGAAGAAGAAGAAGAGGCAAAAAGAAAGAGATTAATTGGAGTGAGTGGTGAATGAAATGGTGGCTATGTCACAACTGCTCAACTCTCTTCTTTCTCTTTCCTTTCATTGCATTTGCACCCCACTGCTACAGCTTTTGGTCTTCTCTTCATTTTTAATTCAAAATTTATATTCATACTCTCCTATGATAAATTCCAAGACAAGACAAATAATAATTAAAAGGACGATGATATCTTAAACTTTCTCTACTTTATAAAATCACTTAACAATATTATTATTATTTTTATTTTTATTTTATCATCTGTGTATAATATTTTATTATTAAAAAAAGTATGTAAACAATTATCTAAATAATCATTTTTCTTAAATAAAAATATTGTCAATATATACTCATAATATGATAAATCCTATATGGTAATAGAAAGAAAAACAACATGTTTGCATGTACCACTGTCTAAACATTAAAAGTCAAAAGTATGAAATCATCCTGTAATTCATATGATAAAAGTAAAAATAGTATACAAATTTTTAAATTTATATATATCTTACAAAAAGAAATTTATAAAGAAGTGAGTATCATTCATCTATACATCATTTAACTATATGTATAATTAATCTCTACATTTTTAATAAAAATTTTCCATATTAGTTTAATATTAATGGTTTATTTGAATAAAATTTTCCATAAATATTTTTGAAAAAAATAAAAAAAAATTGTTTCTTTGTATTTTAATTTGATTTATAAATAATTTAAACTTTTAAAAGTATTTTTAATTAAATTTTGCAGAATTTTAATATTTAACACATGCATAAAAAAATTATTTCCATTTTATTTATATTTATCTCTTCAAAAAAATTAGGAAGAAATTTATGCCATAGATTCTAAATACGTTTAAGGTTATATAGCGATTTTTTTTAGTTTTTTAATTTTAATATCTAATTATATGTTTTAGTTTAAAAATATAAAAAGTTAATTTTCTAATACATTTCTTTGGACCAGTTTTTTTACTGGTTAAAATTTATTAAAATAAACTATAAATTTGCTTCTTATTTAAGGATTATTAATCTTGCTTTCTAATTTAAATAAATTTTAATTATTAAAAATAATTTATTTAAAATAATATTTTAGAAAACGATACTAACGCTTTTTATTTTCCATCATAAGAAGTTTGGCTGAAGATTAAGACTATAAAACTCGTTCTATCTTTATCAGTAAAAAAAAAAAAAAATTTATCAACAAAAAAATATCATATATAGTTTTCACATCTAAGTCACACTCACAAAGTGAATGCATTATATTTAATTTTTAAACATCTAATGAAGAATAAAATATTTTATATCATTTGCTTGAATATTATTAAATTTCTCTTTTTACTTCTGATTTTTAGTTATAAGAAATAAGGAGATCAAAGTACAAAATATTAATTTTCTGTTATAGGATGAAATAATTATGTCACAATCTCTTTGTCAAGTCATTGAGGAATGTTTTTTAGGCTTGTTTAAGAATCTTTCGGAGTTGTATAATTGTTGGTTTTAGATTTTACATGTCTTTTGCTTTAGAAATCATGTGTGCATATGTGTTGTGCACTTAAACAAACTTGTAAAGGGGTTGAAATATTTTAAATATTTCCTTTATTTTTTTTATTGATGATAAAAAGAATGATAAAATCTTTTATATTTTTATAAACATAATATATTTGGGTTCATATATTTTAGTGTTTTTATTTTAATATATAGAATAGCTTATATTTACAATAGCTACATTGTAACGAAGATGAAAATAAATAAACCTTACAGAAATAGAAAAAAAATATATATTTATATAACCGTTAACCAAATATATGTTCTTTGAGAGTATATCGTACAACGTGCGAAATTTATGTACGACAAAATTAATATTATTGAAATAATAATAAGACAGATATTAATGAAAAAAAAAACTGAGATTTGAATAGTAATAATCACGTACTATTTTGATTTACTTTATAGATCATTTCGTGCTTGGTAGGCAAACCTTTGACACCCATATATTTGACTGTTTCCGAGGAACATGTTCCTACAACATTTTTAGGTCCCGTTTTTGTGTTCTCACCAGTTCAAGTTGGACGGTCGTGATATTCTTCCGTCTAGATGGGTAAATCGGATTAAAAAGAATATAAAGACAGAAAAAAAAAACAGAAGAAAGAGGTAGAAGAAAAGAGAAAAAAAAAACAATAAATATATGAGATGATGCTCTAATAAAATCATATGAACTAAATTAGTAAAATAAGATGAAAGAAAGGTAGTTAAACTATAAGTGTTTTCTCAATTAATTCATGATGAATTCGATAATTTTGTTTGATTAACTGATTTTTTAGTTCAAAATCAAATTTAGAAATTGTTACATGGTCGAAGTGAAACTAAGGAGGGAGCAGATCCTTGGACATGAGATCTGTTGTGAGTTGTTGTTACTTGTTACCTTATAATTAATTAATTAATTTATGATTTCACTCACCTTCCTTCCTGGTCCACTTCTGACAAATCTAATGCCAACTAAACTATGCAAATGCCAATGCCATGAGTCACGTGATGATGCACTGAAGGGAGATGGTCGTGACGATGCATGATAGAGGGGTTACAACTGCTCCTACACCCTACTACTTCACTTTCCATCTAGGGAATGTGAATGCCATGTCAAAAAATAATTCAAAATCATTTCTATAAAAAAAATCACATTTCTTTAAATTGGTTTTTGCTTAACTAATCTGCATACCCTCTTGAATTCGTGGTCCCAGATAACCTACGACATGGTTTGTGTTTTATTATTAATTTATCAAAATGAAAACTGACACTTGATTGTGGTTATGATAAGGGTAGTTAAAATGATTCTGAACTTATTTGAAACTTTGAATTTAAATGGTTTTAGATGTTGTATTAGTCATAAGTCAGCACAGCACTGTGCCAAACTAGGCCTTGACGAGAAGGTATAGTTTTTGGTCCTTGGGGAGGACTCCTCACCAAGTTTTGCAGAATGATGTCCTTCAAATGAAGGACCATGTGGGCCATGGAGTTATAATTTGGCCCAAGTTATTTCAATGGGCCTTAACCAAAACATAAAATGTTGTGTCGGATTGTGATTTTAGCACACGTATTCACTGTAAAAGCATCACCTTAAGAAGTCAAGTTTCTGTGCTTTTATTAAAAGCATCACCAGTTTTGCTTTTTCATGATTCGTTCTTATGTTTTCTGTATACAATTACCTAGTAGACATGCACAATTAAATACACCGTTAATACCACTGACTGAAAGCCAAAGCCGGAACAACTCTTATGATTTAATCCGATTAGTCCAAGTGGGGGTATCATCCAATTTATACATACTATTAACCTAGTTCGTAAGATAAAGTTTCAGCAACATTACTGGTCAACTTTAAATCTCCAACATTCAAAGAAAAATAATCAGAAGCCATTTGAAGAAAAAAGAAAAGTTCTGAGTCTGCATGATTTGCAAAAGTAACTAGGAATGGAGAGTTGTTGAGGAAGCTGAACCTGAACTTGCCATCCCTTTGTTGCTCCTTCCTTGATCCTGAGCTTGCTTGTAATTCATAAAGGTAATCTTTATCTATAAGTGTTGATATATTTGGGTGCAAGCATAAATTTCTATTGATATAAACGTATATTTATACACCCTTATAGATAACAAAAAATTAAAACTGAATTTAAAAACAAATATAAACTGTAAGATTCGTATAAGCAAATTTCTATCTTTTGAATTCTGTTACAATTGGATCAGCAACCGACTCCTTTATTCGTAACCAAAAGATTTGTTCTCCGCTTTCTCTGCATTGGTTTGATATTTTTTCAATGCACTCCGATTCTTCGTTTTTATGCATCAGAAGACGCAATTCTCCAACACTCCTCCTTGCTTCTTTTGATGCCAACTTCAATCTTCTCTCTTAGTTCTTCAAATCTGCTTTTTGGAAGAGCTTTAGTTAGGATATCTGCAAGTTGATCCTCAGTTTTGCAATGAACTAAAACAACTTCTTTGTTGCTTTGAACTTCCCTCA
>Ga0099825_1004880_pt1 | contig 17470 bp, 7 predicted proteins | sample SiratroredBW_FD_76838 | JGI IMG/M metagenome (GOLD analysis project Ga0099825, IMG submission 76838) | Root nodule microbial communities of legume samples collected from California, USA - Siratro red BW | ecosystem: Host-associated > Plants > Roots > Nodule | place: USA: California | collected...
AGAAGTTATCTGAAAGATATGAAGAGATTGGCTTTTGTCACAATGATCTATAATATGGTAACATAATGATGGAGGAGGAGACAATTAATCACTATAATTGTAAATTCTGATCATATATTCTTTGCCTCTAGTATTACTGGTGTCTTTAATTTACTCTATTGAATCAATCTGATTGCTAGGTACTTGAAAATTTGTGGATGATAATAAGACTTACAAACACTTTTTGTATCCACGTTGGGCATAGGAGGAGAATACCACTTTTACACGCTCTTTTAATCTTTGACTACAAGGAGTATGCAAGGCAAAGATTTCAGCAATACTAGTTAAGGTTGGACTCACCAAGCATCGTTTCCCTTAACAAACTCTGAATGGATCTCTTCCATCTTCCACATGATTTTACTTCAGATGTCTTACTGAAGTTTTGTTTTAGTATTATAGTATAGTATTGATCGAAGCCGTATCCGATCAAATAATTGTAGTTAAATGCATTACTAAGAAGTGACTCCTAGGTCGTCTCCCAAGGACCTAGTTCCTGCCAAAGGATTAAACACACAAAGAGAAAAGGGGGGTTGTTGTGAAATAACTAGATTTAATAAAATAAAAATAAAACAATAACCGAATTAGATTTTCATAACCGAATTAGATTTTCGTAACCGAAATTTAAATTACCCTCTTGATTAGATTGTAATTCGCTTATCACTGGATACAGAAATTAATGCTCAACTTATTGAACCCTAATTCTAACCCGAACTAATTAACTAAGCGATAATTAACACAAGTTTTCCTTATGCAAATTAAGCATTCACATACATCATTCATTCCATCCCAACAACCCGTGACTCACTCCATTAAGCATGAACAAAGATACGAAATTCATATTAACTGAAACATTAAGCATGAACCAGTAAAAGCATTAAGAACATAAATAAATTGATAAAAATTTAAGAGACAAAAAGAGCAAAAATAACACAACAGCAACCTCAAATCTTCTTTGCGATATGAATCAAAAGGATAACCTTATAAATTAGCCTTCCATTAAATTCGAATAAAGTAAACGAAGATTAAATGCAAAACTAAATTAAAAGGAACGAAATTAAAAATGAACGAAATTAAAAAGGAACGAAATTAAAAAAGAACAAAATTAAATTAAACAAAAACAGAATGTAATTGTAGAGGAAAGAAAATAAATACAAAACCAGTTTTTCCAGAGATAGAATGAAATGAATCTTAATAGTCGAGAGTCCCCAACTCCTTTGGCTTCACCTCCTTTAATAGACGGCTAGACCTAGGTCAGTCGTGAACACTAAACCTAATGGGCCCAAATCTTTCAATTTTGGTCCAATAAATAAAACTAAAATTAAAAACTGAAAATGAAAACTGATAATGTGGCAGCTCCTCTTCAATTTCAGAATTAATATCTAAGCCCAATAAAATTCCAAAACTGTCCTGAAAATAATAATAAAATTAGCTCAGAAAATTCAAATTAAATAAAATTACGAATTTCTTGTAAATGAAGTCCAAACAGTAAAATAGATAAATTAATAAGCAGTTAAACACAAATCACTAATAAAAATAGGTACACGACGACAAGTAAATAGGGAAAAATAATGACTCATCAAGTATATCTATAAATAACACCTAAGATATGATATGTATCATCTTATATGTAAATTTATTAAACCACCAAGAATGTGTAATGTTTATCAACACGTGTCTTTCAGAGTTTAGTTAAGGGATATGCAGTTTATGTATTATTTGCAATAACGATGTGATATGCATAAGAGAATAAATGGATTTGTCTTCTCATCTTTATACATTCAGGCTATGATTTGAAATTAGTCACTCTGACTTCATTTGCTTAATGGTGTATAGAATATTTATATCTATCTCTTATATTATTTAAAGCTATGATTCTCGATTTTCATCGTGAGAATGGAGATTTTTTCAAAATAACACAAAAGTCATATTATATTGGTACGACTTTAGTTATAAAAAAACACACGAATTTCGTGTCACGTTAACATAACTTTAACTATAAAAATCACATAAAAGTCGTCCTACGACTTCAGTTTAAAAAAAATATCTAAAATCATTTGTCGTTTGCAAAACTTTAGTTGACCAATTCAATGAATGACACGACTTCAATTAGACTAATTAAATTCGTCAATTTGTTACACGACTTTTGCTCCGAGGTAAAATCGTGTGCTTGTTTCACTATTTCTTTATTCGTTATTTTTACCTCGCTATGACTTATCTAAATTTGAAAAAAAAAAAGTTCTACAACACTTTCGTAATTAAGAAAAGAAAAATTACCGTAAGCCGTAGTATACGTGGTACTAAAGGAGGTAGAAATTATGTTTTTTTCCATAATATAAAATTGGACAAAAATTTTAATCAAAATTTAATTGAAATCGTTTATGTGAAAGGCGATTTCTTAGTATCCTCGTACATCCCAAAACATTACTAAAATAATGCAAGTTATTAAAACTATACAGATTTCTTTTTCATTTATGATTTTAATTTATTTGGTTATTATTATTAAAACATTATCATAACATTAAAAATTATTAAAAGATTATTCAAGTATTCAAAGATTTATGAAAACGATACATGATTAGAATGATGCAGATTTTTTTATATTTTAATTTTTTATTATTATTAAAATATTATCATATTATTAAAAAATTCTTTTAAATTGTTATTAAAAGTATTAAAACATGAAAACGGTTTCATCCTGCACCGTTTTCTTATTACGTAGCCTGCACCTTTTTCATATCCTCCACCGTTTTAATATTTTAATAACTTTTTCATAATTTTATAATAATATCATGTTTTAATAATAATAATAATAATAATAATACTACGATAAAATACTAGGTTAAAGGTAAAAAAAAAATGCATCGTTTTAACGTTTTAATGTATGGTTTGATGTCATAATGTTTTAATAATAATAATAATAAAAATAATAATATGTTAAACGTAAAAAAACTGCACCATTTTAATATGATGCACCGGTTTGATATCCTACACCTTTTCACGTTTTAATATTTTAATAATAATTTAAAATAATTTTTTAATAATATGATAAAGTTTTAATAATATTAATAATAAAATAAAATTTAAAACGTAAGGATCTGTACTCTGCACGGTTTTCATGATCTTTGAATATTTGAATAATGTTTTACTAATTTTTAATAATATGATAATATTTTAATAATGATAATCAAATAAAATAAAATTCTAAATTAGAAAAAAAATGTGCACCATTTTAATACTCTCTGCACTGTTTTAATAATGTTTCAATTAGCAATGGAATGCAATTAATAAGAAGGTATAATTGAGGGAATGTAACTAAGAAGTGCAATTAAGAGGGGTGGAAAGGAAATCATTATTGACCATTTCAGAATTTATAAGAAGTCATGTCTATGTAACATGATTTTTATCTACAGAATCTAAGATTGTGCACAGCTGGCACAATTTTTTTTATTGAAATTGTGCCTCAATAATACAATTTGTCTAATTGAAACTGCGCCATTATGGAGAAAAAAAACTTAGGAATTATCCTATACAAACAGTAACAAAAGAAAGGACAACAGTCCCTCAAGATCAATGACAACAGCAAACACAACACCTCAATGTTCTGATGTTGATTGAAGGACATGAAGGGCATGGAGATGAAGAAGAGCAAGAACTAATCCCATTGTTTTTAGAGTTAAATATAAACTAACAAACTCTCATATATGTCTTTTTCTTTCAAAACAATATATAAAAATATTTAAATTATTTTTATATAATTTTATTTTCTCAGAACATCACTCAAAACTATGAAATTATTATTTAGTCTAATTTTATTATAATTCAAATATTGTTATGTATTACACTTGTCCGTTGAGAAAGAACGATATTTGTTACTTCCTACATTGTGACATGTGCACTTGTCATTGGAAACAAAAGATGTGCTAACAGAAAACCCTTCAAGGCCTATCCACGATCACCTAATCTTGAAATAATTTCATTATTCTTATGTAGGAGGCCATTCAGGGTTTTTTCGAACATACAAACGAATAGTAAGATTTGTATATTGGGTGGGAATGTGATTTGATATTAAAGATTATGTGGCTACTTGTGATGCTTGTTAGCAGGATAAGTCCAAAATATTATCTTCGACATGGTTGTTACTATGGGAAAGACAAGGTTCACAATAGAAAAATTACATAAATTATATGCATGTAAAATAAAACATTTCCCACTTAAAAGAAACAAAAGAAACATAATATACGGCAATCCAAAAATTTTAGAGAGTAGAAAAATAGATTTGGAAGAGTGAGAAGAGCACACAACAATTTTAACATGAAAACCCCTAATGAGAGGGACAAAAACCGCAGGACCTAGTGCAAAAAAAAAAATCTCCACTATTAAATATCGAAGAGTACAACACACAAAATTTCTTCAAAAACAAACCTCATAAATAATTGTTCTACTCATAAGCAAATAGTGGGAATCACTAGTTTAACAAATCACCAACATAAATGCTCAATGGGTAAGTAGAGTGCATTCAAACAATGAGAGAAATAAAAATTCAAATATACCATATTGATGTTTACGGTGAGAAGAAGTGGATGAAATTTCATCCAAAACCAAGCACAAATGAGTACTCAAATAGCCTTCCAAAGTAAGAAAGAACTCCAAAATTGTCAACGATGGCACAATCTCTTCTCTCCTCTTTTTGTGTGTTGTGAGTAAAAACTCATGAGTCACATTAGGTTACTCACTTAAAACCCTTGGACTGCCAAAGTATTTTTTATTTTAAATATAAAATGTTGTTGGGCCTAACTTGAGGAGGACCCACACAACAAACTCTCCCTCCGACTTAAGAGAGGGCAAATGTCAACCCGTAAATAAATCGACAAGTTTTAAACTTCCTCTTTGGTAGAGTCTTCGTCATCATATCAGAACCATTGTTATCTATATAAATCTTCTCAATCTCCAATAGTTTAGAGTCCAAAACATCATGGATCCAATGATACCGCACATCAATATGTTTATACTACCATGAAAAGTAGGATTCTCGCCAAGATAGATAGCACTTAGATTATCACAAAATAAAACATACCTTTGCTGCTGAAAACCAAGTTCTTGCAAAAAAAAATTAATCCAAAGCAACTCTTTACAAGCCTCGGTAGTAGCAATTAACTCAATCTCAATTGTAGACAATGTAATACAGTTTTGCAATCTGAATTGCCAAGCCACAACTCCCCCTATGAACGTAATCAGGTAGCTAGAAGTAGATTTTCAAGAATTAGCATCCCCTGCCATATCAGAATTTGTGTAACTACAAGGAACAGGTTTTCCAATTCCAAAACACAGTTTCAAATTTGAAGTACTATGAAGATTTTCTCATGAATCAGGAAGAGTATTAAGCAACCAAAGTCCTGAAATTTCATTCTCAAAATTAACACCCATGAAAGATAATTGATGAAAACAACTTTGAAATCCATTCAAGTGATCAGAAATAGACTTACCTTATTTGTACCTTAAGTTCATAGCCTGCTTTAACAGAAAAAAAATTGTTGTTCCCTGTTTTAGAAGCAAACAAATTTTCAAGTTTGTCCCACAAATTCCTAGCATGTAAGTCATTAGCAATATGATTCAAATTATTATCATCTACCCATTAATGAACAAAGCCACAAACCATTTCATGCTCAAAAGCTCAATCTTCATCAGACTTGTTTTCGGGTTTCTTAGTAATAAATACAGGTAAATGTAATCTTTTAACAAATAGCAAATCCTTCATTTTTTTATCTCCGCTTATGATAATTAGTCTCGTTCAAACTAATCATTCTACCATAATTATGCTTCATCATTCAATCAAATAAATTCTTTAGGAAAAATAAATAAATCAACTCCAATACCACTTAATGGGAAAGAAATGTTATGTAGCAGAAAAATTACACAAATTATATAAGTGTAAAATAAAAATTTTCCCACTTGAAAGAAGCATGAGAAGGGTAATATACAACTATCCAAAAATTTCAGAGTCGAAAAGTAAATGTGCAAGAGTGAAAAGAGCACACAACAATATTAACGTGGAAACCCCAATAAGAAGGACAAAAGCCATTGGACCTAGTATAGAAAAAAAAACTCCGCTACAAAATATCAAAGAGTATGACATAGAGTTTCTTCGAAAAAGCTCACAAATAAACACTTTACTTACAAGCAAATAGCAGAAATCACTTGTTAACAAATCACCAACTTAAACGCTTAACAAGTAAATAGAGCACATCCAAACAATGGGAGAAATAAAAATCCAAATATACAAGATTGATGTCTACGGTGAGAAGAACAAGTGGATTCATCCAAAACAAAGCACAAATGAGTACTCAAACAACCTCCCAAAATAAGCAAAAACTTCAAAATTGTCAAAGATGACACAATCTCTTCTCTCGTCTCTTTGTGTGTTTTGAGTAAAAACCTCCTGAGTTAAATTAGATTACTCACTTAAAACCATTGAATTGCCAAAGTATTTTTTTATCTGAAATATAAAATTTTATTGGACCATCAAAATATTCTTTTATTTGAAATATAAAATGTTATTGGACCTAACTTGACGAGGACCCACATAAAGTTTACAATCTTTACCGGTTCCCCCAAAAAAGTTGGGTTGATATAATTAATGGATTTTATAAGAGGCCTTCCTAAAGCTTCAGGATAAAGACTCGATACTAATGGTGGTTAATCATTAACAAAAATGTTGTTGAATTGTTTGTTGAGGAAGTGGTTTGATGGGAAAATACGGTGAAGGAACTGTTTTGATATTCAGTTTGGGAAAGGGAGAAGGATATTAACGTCACATTCAAAAAAAATGAGAAGGTAAGTAATAAATCATAGGGTTGATCTCCACAAGCTACCTGGTAAGATCATATTTGAGTTTTTATAACTCAAAACTCCATAAAGTTCTCACAAATAGAAAACTCCAATTTCTTCCAAAATTCATCTATATCTCCCTTTACATTTCTAAATACATTCTTTTATAAACCAAATTATGTAACACTTTTAAATTATATATTAGTCCTCAATGTGTAGCTATGTAACCTTTAATACCCATTAGTAATTAATCTCCACTAGTATTGTTTTTATTTTTCATATGTATCAATAGTTTTTATCATAAAAATACTAATAATTCACCTTTTTATAGTTTTTTTATTTTCTCATATGATCATTTAACCACTTAATTAAAATATATAATAAAAATTACAAAGAAAATCCTAAATTATATTGATCTCCATACTTTGTATGGATGGGTTCCAACTACTAGTATCCGACTAAGACCAACTCTTTATGAAGAGTTTTTGGAAAGTGCAATTTTGTGTAACATGCAGTCACCTTCGCAAGAACATGACTTGACAAGGACAAACCTTGGGGTTATGTTTTGATTCAATACAAACTATAATGCATCAACTCAAATGTCTCCTTTTAAAGCTCGTTATGGCCAAGAACCCCTTCCGTTACTGAGAGGAACGACTATTCCCTCTCGGATTGAAGAAATTAATCCCCATACTCAACAAAGAGACTCTTTATTAAAAGAATTACGAGAAAATTTGCTGAAAGCCCAAGATCAAATTAAACGATACGTTGACCGTCATCGTCAGGATGTTGAGTTGGAAGTAAGGAATTGCAACCATATAAAATGAGATTTTTGGCTAAAAAATTGAATAATAACCCACAAAATTTAAGCTAAAGTTGGAAAGTTAGCATATCAGTTGGAACTGCCACTTCACTCTAAAATTTATCCATATATATATATATATGCTTTTGCGGGTCTCGGGGTGTAAAACAGAAAGTGTTTAGTTGTGAGGAAATTCCTGGATTCTCGGAGAGCCAATTGTTTGTATTTGTTATTTTCTGGAGTCTTGTGTTCTCATTTGTCATCTGAGAATTCAATTCTTTTACTTTTCCCGAACAAAGTTTCTATTAGCACATTCATTCTGTTGAGTTTAGTTAATTATTCTAAATCACTTGAATGACACAAGAAGTGGTAACAAAAACTAACATAACATTCAAATTGCTAGTTAAAATGGAAAAGGATGAGCACAATTCTGGCTCATCTCCTCTCTCCCTCACAACGCCTACAAGAATTGTAGAAAAGAAAAGAACACAACAAAGTTACAAAATCATAAATAACATATGAGGCCACTGAAACTATCTTCACCCCATTTTCCAGGTCATAGCAAAGTTTTTACCCACTGGGATGTTCAAGCCCTTCAAAGCAACCATCACAGTCTTCTTTTCCCCTTCTCCCTCACTGTTCAAGTGCTCATGTTGTGATGTACTTACATTCACATTTGACGCACCGGTTAGAGGCTTTCCATCTATCTCAAGTGAAGACACTGATCCAGTTCCATCTAATCCCAACACTGATACAGAGTCAATAATCCAACCTTTCTCCAAGGCAAACTTGCCCTCTTGGACATTGGACCAAACTTTCACTGCTCCTTGGTTCACAGTTGCATAGAGATCAACATAGGTTGAATAACCATTTCCAAGGTTCATTTCTGGTAATTCATCATCATCAAGGAAAAGGTTCCCCTTAGCCTCTCCTTCTGCTACCCCCGAGGGGAAGGTTACGATGAGGGTGAAGGGTGTCATTCTGGCCTCCTTGGAGACCATACCACCCTGCTGCATAGGAAGAATGGTATTCTGATACAAATGCACATTGACGACATGCAGAGGAGCATCGAGGGTAACATAGACTCCATCCTTTGATGTAATGGTCTGAGTCCAATCAAGTAAACTGTACCAGCTTCCAGGAGGAAAGAGAGCTTTAACTTGTGTTTTTCCCTGCTCAAGCACTGGAGAAACCATCAGACTGCTTCCTAGCAAGAACTGGGTGCTAAGGCCATAACATTCAGTGTATGTTGGAAATGAGAAGAAAAGGGGTCTGGCAATTGGGGCTCCACTGACATGAGCTTCATAGTTCAGGGTGTAAAGGAATGGAAGTAGTTTATACCTTATACCCAAAGCATTTCTAGCAGACTCAGCAACTGACTGCCATTGGTAAAGCTCCTGTCTAGGGGAGTAGTAGTTTGCATGATCCCTTGAGAAGGGGTAGAAAGCCCCTACTTCAATCCATCTATTGCATAGTTCTTCGGTAGGCTGTGGATAGAAGCCACATATATCTGAACCCACCATAGGCACCCCAAATATGCCAAAGTTGAGCATTGTGGAGATAGAGTACTTCAGGTTTTCCCATGTTCCCTGATTGTCACCTGTCCAATGTGCAGCATATTTGCCAGAACCAACATAAGTGGAACGGGACAAAATAAAGGGCCTTTTTCCTTGAAGCCCTTGAAGGCCCTTGTGAGTTGCAATGGATTGTGAGAAGCCATAAAGACTGTGAGCATCATACTCTAAAACACCGTTATAGTGGTATGCACTAGTGGCTATTGTTTTGAAGCCAATAGGAGCTTTTATTCCTGAGGCGTTAATTTTGTATGGAGGATCGTCCCACCTTGTGCTAGTGATGTTCTTGCAATCCAAGCAACATATCCATCCAGGTCCTGTTCCAGTAGGGCACTTTCCCTTGGGAATTTTGCACTTTCCAGAGCAGAAATTTGACGCCTCGTTCATGTCGATCCACAGGCCATCAACAGGTACAAGTTCATGGAAGCGGCGGATCTCATCAACCCACCAAGAAACTGTCTTTGGATTGAGAAAATCAGGGAAGTTCACTGCCCCAGGCCAAACTTGAGCCAAGAAGGGTTCCCCGTCATACTTGATAAAAACATCATTAGCTATACCCCTTTGATATACACCGTAGCTGGTGTTAACAGCAATTCCAGGGTCAATAATGACAACATATTTCATGCCAATGTTGTGTATCTTGTCAAGGAAGTTCAAAAGCTTTGGACGAGGGTAGTTCACTGGATTGAGTGTGAAGTCCTTTTTCCCGTCCATGTGATCATCATCATTCCAGATCACATCAAGTGGGATTTGAGCCTTCTTGTAATTCTCCACAACATCCTCAACCACTGAGAGATTGTGATATCCCCATCTGCATTGGTGGAATCCTACAATACCAAATACGTGAAAATATCAGTTAAACTACTCATAGGAAGAAAAATTCAGATACCACTTTCAACTAGTTCTGGAATAATAAGGATCAAATGTTATCCCCCTTAAATGAAACAGTGTCATGCGAATGATATTAGTTAAAATACTGTTACAAAAACTTCAGGCACCACGACCAAGTAGATCTGGAACAGTAACGATCAAATGCTACCCTCCCCTTTCATTTAATATTGACAGATGAGGTAGCATCATGTGAATGATATCAGTTACAATACTTTTAGAATAACTTCATGCAACATATTCAGTTAGATCTGGAATCAAAACCCTTTTCACTTAATCGACAAAAGTAGATACAGTATCATGTGAATAAAGCAAAGTGTAGTTTAAAGAATGTCGGCTATGAAGAAAAATAGATTGTGAAAGTAAATTAGAGAGATACAAGACAAAATCTCTCCCCTAATGACAAATATACACACAGACAAAGCATGAATCTAGAATTAGTTCTTAGGAAATAATAATTTCACTGTATACTTCCCTTGATCCTCCAGGCATGTTAGCAAGATCAAGCAGATTATATAACAATGGCCATCTGGGATCAGTGCAGCACCGGGTTAAAATTGAAGATGAAGTCCTTGGATCAGTTTTAAAATTGTATGGAAAACTGATCCATGAATTTTTCACTATAATCCATAACCCTCTTGCAGTAATTGATCCTTTAATTCCATTTATCAAGAAACCTTATCTTTAAAAGGACAGGATAATTTTTGCCAAGGTTAGTGCTAGTGACCCGTAATCCCATACAGACATACCACGTCTATGCAATGATAGTCCTTGACAATGACCCATAGATTGCTTTGTAGAAGCAAGTAACAAAGGTCAAATTCTTGAATCAAAACTTTATTAGAAAAGAGTAATTCTTTTATATGGAAAAGTTAAGTACCAACTTTAACGCGGTACCTTATCTTTCCATGTGGACCTGAAGGGTATTAAATTACTCAACAACTAAAATTGGACGTACAAAAGTTAGCCACGACCCAATTCATAAAAATAGAGATTTATCTTTAAAATATCTATGCTGACCCAACTTTAGAAAACAAATCAGAACATCCCCAATTATTCAATATACAGATAAGCTAAAGTTCCCAACTGCATTATGCGCACAAACAAAATAATCTCCCTTGTGCATCAAAAAAGTCATTGAAATCAAATAATCAGTCACAGATATGAAAACTAAAGTTCCTTGCATTTTTTCAAGACGAGGATATCGTATCATTAAGTATTTGGACCTGTCAAGACCCAGTTTTCCTAATTATTAATTACTCAATCTACCTAAAAGGAGAATGTTAAATGTTGAATATTAAATGTTAAATATTGACAGCACCCAAATGAATATCACTAATGTCATAAATACCAAGTAGAATAGGCAATACAAAAAACAGAAGAGGGACAAATGAGTCATACCAAAAGCCCAGTAAGGCATTGGAGCTGGTCTGCCAATTAAGGTAGTGTACTGATCAACCACATTCAGAGGACTAGGCCCAGAAAAGAAGTAAAAGTCGAAAACCCCTCCAATAATCTTGTATGTAAGAGAAGTTCCTGTGTAGAAAACATCCATTCCATTGCTATTGAGCAACAGAACACCATGTGCAGAAGCCTTGCCACCTGCGTTTCTGAGATCCATGTACACAGGGTGCGATCCATACAGATCGGCATTGAGATTAATGGCTGAAATGTCAGTGGTGTACAATGTGTAAGGGTCACTAGGGTACAGCTTGATCCCATGTGGCTGTGTGTTTTCTCCCAAACCATACAAAGAGGCATCCTTAGGCAATTTGGTGGAAATCTCAAGATACTGGTCCTTGAAAACAAGGGAACTAAAAGGGTCAGAATCAGAAGAGGAGGTATCAAAAAGGGTCTCACCATTGGACTTCCTTTTCACCACAAAGCTAAAAGGGTCTGAAGTGTAGCTAAACAGAAATTCAGAACCAGCATACTCAGAGACAGTTATAGGGTTCTTCCTGAACTTCCCAATGCTTTGAGTCAAAGGTGGTGGTTGCTCCCTCGGCAAAAGGTTGTAGGGAACCTCCCACCTTTGCTTCTGTGCATCGGTTATGTGTACCCTTAAACGATTATCTGCCTCATGCCTGCAAAATCAGAAACAAATAACAATGTCAAAATTAGAATAAAAAAAGCTTTTGTCTTTGGTGACACTAACATACCAAATATAAACATACTAGGTAAAAAAGACTTTTTTTTTATTGAAACACAAAAAGCATTACTTTTTCCTCCATAATCATCTTCCAGATACTATCAGATACTAAATACAAGCATTTTTCTAGCAGAATCCATAATCTTGTTCCACACACTTCCACATATCCAAAAAAAAAAAACATTTTTTTAGCAGAGATTTAAATATTTAGGACTAACCTCTTTCCCCTAAACTTTAATTTCAGAAAAAATGCAGAAGAGGACTTTCCAGAAACAAAAAAAATGCAGATAGATGTGCAGAGTAGTGGTAGAAGAAGTGAGACTTACTTGACATAGAACCTAAGAAGGGGAATGTCAGGGCCATAGGTTTTGGTTTTCTGCTTAACTTGGAGGATCCCTATAAGGCCACCATCAGGGGTCTCTTCAATGGAGACAAGCCGGTAGCCTTGGCCAATTTTGGTAGCATTTTTGGAAGAAGAACTTGCTCCTGCTGAACACAGAAGCAGAGCTAGGAGAAGGGAAGAGAGAGAGATAGCAGCTAAAGGGTTTGAAGATACCATAGCTCACTATGGAGTAATGCAGTACTGAGTGCTGCTGCTACTACTGCTACTGTGAGGGTAGCAATGGTGTATAAATAACCAGCCAAGCTAGGTAGATGGCTGATGCAGAGCAAATTACCCTCTTACCCATGTTGTGTTTTTAATACACATGTGTTAAGATATGAGTGTTTCCATAGTGATAAGGATTATATAAATTGGTATCCAAGGGAACAAACTGTGTGACTTTAGATCTTACGTCATATTGTGGAAAAATAATGTTATTTCTTCCTATAAACCATTTCCTATTTTATGAAAATTATTAAATAAAAGCTAATAATATTTTATATTTTGAAATTTTTTAAACTATTTAATCCTTTCTTTATTTAGCAAATAAGGTAAGGTTTTTAGTCGAAAGATGTACAATTATTTATTCTGATTAATGTTGGATCTTCTTATAAAATATTTAAAAAATAAATAAATTTTTATGACAAAATTAGTAAAAGAAAAAATAAATATATTTTATCTCTTAGAACTTTAAGAATACATTCAATGTTTTTATCTTGTAAATAAGAAGATTGTGCACTTTTAAACATATTTTAATATACTAAAATTAAGTACCTATTTTATAAATTTGAAAAATACTTCATTAAATGTATGATTAAATTGAGAATAAAGAAAATTTTTCCATTATGGCGGTCATTTTATAAATCTAGAATCATAATATAATTAAGACTATGACTATTGAACTGATTATGGATAATAATGAACTCATTCATATGATTATTATTTATATTTATCTTTATTTTATTCTTATTAATTAAATATGGATATGAATAATGTTCAATTTTCAAAATTTATTTCGTTTTTATTTTTATACTCATTTTAATACTTATCTTTATCTTTCTATTTTAAATTATTGAAATATATTTAATTTATTAGTTAACTTAAAAAATTATATTAAATTATATTTAGTTTTAATTTTATAATTTACTTTTAAGTTACACATTTAATTATTTTTACTTTTTTCTATAATTATTTCACCCTATACTATTTGTTATTTAATATGTTTATTTGTTATTTATATAATTATATTAATATTGAAAAAAAAATGTGTATCCTTCTATATTAAATATTTGATAATATTATATTTTTTTTAAGGGGATTTTTATTTTTTATAAAAATATTTCATTAATATTTGAAATAGCAAGAAATGGGTATGGACATACTCATTAGCCATATGAAGATAAAGCCGAGACAAAAATTCATATATGTGACTTATGATATATGTGACTTATGATATTGGAAATAGGGATAAATCTTTTCAAGTGACATTAATTTCATAGGTGTTAGTTATGATATTGGGAATAGAGATAAATCTTTTCAAATGACATCAATTTCATATATATGAGTTATGATATTGAAAATAAGAATAAATTTTTTCAAGTGACATCAATGGTTTCCCAAGGCAGGTGGGTCAAGTAACTCCTAAGTATAAAATATTGTCTCTTAATTATAAGTTATAATTTTTAACTCAATAGTAAGCATTTCATCTAATAATTAGGGTGAGTTTGATTTTAGTAAAATAATTATTAATGGTGATATTGGTGTAGGTGCACAATTCTCCTCTGACCTAGGTTAAGTGGACCAATCACAACTAAATCTAAAGAGTTTAATTCAAGTAAAACAATTAATAAGGATGAGATTAACTAATTAAATTCTAAAAAATCTTTCAGATTATTTATTTTAGGCTTAATTAGGTTTTAAATACTTTATAAATCTGAGTACTTGCAGTTAAGTCTTTATTATATTATATTAAGTGATTATAATATTTTCTTTTTATTTTTATCTATCTACATTATATTAGTTTATCATTCACAAGATGACCTAATGAATATTAGTTCTCTCATGTGTTAATTCACTTATCAACTTACCCACCCTTATTCCAACTTATATGTCAATTTGTTTCTTCAAGTATGAATTAACCCAATAATTTAAAGGGGATTGGAGAATTAATATAAAGTAACGGTTTTACCATTCTATTAACAACAAAATCAGACCGTTAAATACTTAAATGAAAATAAAAAAGAATTTAAGCACTTAATAAAATAACTTTTTAAATAAAAAATTAATTAAAAATATAAAAATTTATAAGTTAGTTAAAACTTTATTAAATTATTTTAATATAAAAAATTGTATTAATTAATGAAATTTGTTTAATCCCTGTCTTACTCTACACTTTGTGGTATCAACTTATAATGTCACGAGTTTCATAAAATAACTGTTCTTTGTCAAATATGTTCTAATTTAAAAAAAAAAAGGTTGTCATGTTATAAAAAATTTGTTACTCATTATAATGCGGACATGATATCAACAGTTAAAGTATAATGTAAGGATATTAATAGGGTTTTAAATTTGATATTAATATACTACGAGGAGGATCTTAAAATTAAGATTTAAATAAAAAGATAAAAATATTTTATCAAAACTAATAACTTATTTTTAGAACACTAAAATTGAATTGTAACAATCAAATTAAATTTAAAAAATGTAAATAGTATTACCAAAAAGAAAAAAAAAAATGTATCTGCCAAAAAGCAACGTGGAAGAAGGAGGGAGCAATCGGATGCATGTGATGGTGTGGGGAATCGAGGCAATTTCTCATGGTGTGTGGGGCACCATGGTTTGTTTCTTTCTTATATTTCTCTGTCTGGGCCCATCTTGCGTTTGCGTCTCACATTTTTCTTCAACCATTTCTGGCACATCTTAGGCCTATCATGTGTACTCCTGCACGGGATCACTTGCAATCAAATTAAACACATGTTTCGTTGCATATTACTAAGTATTTCTACCAACACCAATATCAAATTAGCTCTTCTAATCTGTGACTTCCAGGATTAAAAAATCATTGTTTTAATTCAAGTAAGTTTTTAAATGATAATTGTTTAGGTCTATCCAATAGCTTTGAATAGTATAGGAGTCTAGATCAAGTTACTTTAAATATATACTTTTTTTTTTAGTCTTATGAAATATTTTTTAAAAATTAGAATTGTGATGAAGTTCTGACTTTTAAAATAGATAATATTTAAGATAAAGTGATTGATATATCATCTTATATACTTTAAGTAAGTTTTAACTATTATTTAGAGAGTTTGTTCTAATATATCTAATAGTTATAAATTTAAAAAAAATTATAATAAAACTCTGAACTTCAAAATAATAATAACTAGTAATTCCAAGGATGTTATATTAATAAACTTGAGTTCAGAATAATAATTTTAAGACTTATTCCTACTATTACCTTAACTGTGAAATATCTTTATCGGTGAATGCATTCTCAAGTGTTAAAGTACATCTGAATTTTTGTAGATGCATTCATCAATTAAAAAAAAAGAAAGATGAAGAACAATACAAGTATAGTGAATGTGTTAAATATTAAAATAAAAAAAGACGTAAATAGTATAAGAAAATAGTAATTAAAATTAGACGTAAACTTGACGCTGTGACTATGGTTGGAGAATAGAAAATAAGAAACTTGGCGTGATTCTCGGCAGGATCCAATCTTTGGCTTTTAACATGGATCGAGCCTTCTCTTCTTTATCCGTACACAGTGTGACTCGTGAAATCCCCCCGTCTCTTCTTCATCCTTTTTTTTTTCTGTATATAATTTTTTTACACAATTTTCATGTTAATAATTCTTCTGGAATTTCTTTCATATAATGGTTCTTACAAATGTCTTATTATTATAAAATCTTTTTTAGAAGCCAATGTACAAAATAAAATATAGAAGAAAACAAACATATTATTTGCCATTTTTTGTTTGTTCTTATTCCTCATCCTTGTGTTTTATATTTGTCTGAGACTATTTCAGTTTGAGTCCTAGAATTATCTTTCCAATAATGTGCTTACGTGATTTCTAGAATGAATACATAGGTGTTATTCAGTATAGTTGTTTGTTATATGTCTTAAAAGAGTTTAAAATTGAGAACTAGTTTACAGATATATATAATTTTAATGTTAATTGTTTTTTTTTTTAAACTTCAATACCAAATATCATTAAATAAATCATTTGCTAAATTCAAACTCAATTGGCGGTGTGAGTATTTTTCTTAGCGAAAATGGAGAACATAAGTGAAGAACTTTTATCAAGGATGAAAATAAGTTAGTTCGGATCATTTCACCGAAGGAAATCTTTTACCTAATGAAGCTTCTCATAATTTCTTTTAGACTTAGTTAAAGATTCATTATTTGGTTGAGTTTAATAAGATCCACCATCAATAATTAGTTTTTATCTATTTGTTCGAAAATATATTTTTTCTAGCAATTTTTTCTCATATTTATCTTGCAAAATTTTCAAGTCAAGAAAGGAAATTTTTTTGAAAAATTAGTACATGATTGATGACTATTTTTTTAAGCTTTTGTAAATCTGCAAAGTCAAAGGCCTTTTGTTATATTTTCAATCCAACGTGTATTTCTTTTTCATTCAAAATAAATTTATTTTGTTCTTATCTTCTCTTGTCGTTATTGTCTTCTTATCTATAACTTTATTATCGTTATTTTTCTTTTTTATTATATCGATTTCAGGTTTTTTTTCCTCCTCTTACTTTGGTTAGTTTGGCTTGTGATTTTTTTTTTTTTCTTGGAAGCATTATCTCTTC
>Ga0099825_1004882_pt1 | contig 17466 bp, 26 predicted proteins | sample SiratroredBW_FD_76838 | JGI IMG/M metagenome (GOLD analysis project Ga0099825, IMG submission 76838) | Root nodule microbial communities of legume samples collected from California, USA - Siratro red BW | ecosystem: Host-associated > Plants > Roots > Nodule | place: USA: California | collected...
AAAAATATATAAAAAACAAAATATAAATAAAAAAAAAAAAAATATAAAAAAAAAAAAAAAAAAATATAAAATATATATATATATATATATATATATATATATATATATATATATATATATATATATCTTGGTAAGCTACTATGCAATAAAAATAAGTCTATGTCAAATTAATCATCTAATTATTCTAACTAGCAGGATGGAGAGGTTATAGAGGATACAACCACATTAGTGTTATAGTATCGAATCATACCTTTGTTTCGACTCTTAAATACTTATTTTGATATGATAGACCCTTTTGCAGGTACGTTCCCTGTTGAGAGGATTTAAAGACTGACCACTGAGCATTCCCAATTGAGCACCGCATTGCAAGAAGAAGATAAGACCCATTCTAAGTTCAACAAGAATAATTGGCACCCAACGTTGGGCCGAGAAGGGGAGTTACAACAAGTTCAGTGGTATCAACCAAAAATAGAATTCAAGACTAGAGACAAGAAGATCCCGGGATGGCAGACAATGACTCCATAACTTTAATTTTGGCCTTGTAGTGTGAGATAATGGAGACGAGATAAAAGAACACATAGGAAATTCAAACGTTGAGGTAAAAGAAAGAAGAGATGAGGCGACAACAATACGGTCCTCTACTGTCTCCACCCTAGAGAGTGAAGATAGAATGAAGAATATCACGATGTCCTCTCGGTCGAATTGCATCTGAGTGCAACATACAACAACAATCGAAACCGTTAAGGGGGAATCCCAATTGCACACTTCCACCAATACCTCCTTCCATATGGGAGGCAGTCACTGGTGGAAAAAAGGCCTTCTACGTCGATTCTGGAAGGCTTTCAATGTCGGTTTGTGAAACGACGTAGATGTAGGCAACATAGAAAGTCTTGCATATATTACATCGGTTACACAACTGACGTAATATATGCGAGCACTATGTCGGTTAGAAACAAAAACCAACGTCATACACTTAACTCAAATAACACAATTTTTATCAGAGGAGAGGGATACTACGTCGGTTGCTTCTCTAAACCGACATAGTATCCTAAAAAAAATTAAAAAATTGGAACCTATTACGTCGGTTCCAACACTATAACCGACGTAATAGGCGGTCACTACGTCGGTTTCCCCAAAATCGACGTAGTATCACCTGTTGTAGTTGAGTTTTTGTAGCTCTATTAACCATTTACTAGGTCAGTTAAGGCCATAACCGACATAATTAGCCATTTACCACGTTGGTTAATGCCACAACCAATGTAGTATTTTTCATTTTTTTTAATGCTGGCTGGATTGTTTCTAGCCAACCCTACAAAAGTTTATACACAAAAGGCAGTCCCATATTTCTTAGCCAGAACAAAATTTGCATTCATAAAACAATATATTATGTACAATATACACTTATATATATATATATATGTATATATATATATATATATATATATATATATATCTACAATATATATGTCTACAATGTATACACTTATATATGTACATCTACAAATTACTTCTAACTCTAATAAAATATCTTGCCCATTCTTTTTTATTGTCATCTATTGTTTGGTTGTCCAACCACTCTTAGTCTTGAAAAAGCTGAAATACAAGTACAACAAGTGTTTTTAATCATGTTATTTGAAACTTAAAATTCATATTGTATCTAGAATTAAAGCATGCTCATACCTACCCCCAAGAGTCAATGATACAAACTACAACAATGGTTCTCATCCAATGCATGACATAGTATCCACATTCCCAACTACCTTGTTGCACTTTCACTAAAGATAAATCATGAAATAAGTTGAAAACTAATTTGAATAAATTAAATTTAGAATTAAATACCTTAGGATATATCTAGCAAAAGTTTTGGGATGCGGTTGTAGATCTTTTGCCAAGAACATTACAAACATTAATCGCACTAAAATCCAAAAGATTAGTAACTTGCATATTATACAAACAAGAGTGATGTATTATTTGAAGTTAATTAAATCACACCCTTGTATTACTTGTTTCATATCTGAACTTGGCTTCCAATGCAGTGAAGATAACCAAACCACTGTGTTATCCGCTAGATAGACAAACATGTTGGCAATGGGACCTAAAATAGTCAATCCATTACAATCAAATTCTATAAATAACTTAAAAAAATATAAATATGTGAAACTTACGAATGAACAACTGGGGCAAAGTAAATATTTTTTCTTGATTCTTGAATCCATCTTTGTATATATGTCTAACAGTCCATTTTTTTTATTTTAGGCTTTTGTATACTTTGTGGCTCAAGGAATCTATAAATATCTGGATTCCCTACGGTATAAACTATTACATTTATGTACCTGCATTGTTAATATCAATATTAGTAAAAGTGGTTGATAAAATATTTTATCAAATAATATGTAAAAAGGTATACTTACATAATCCATAATTGAATGCAGACAATGTTTATCATCTGGTTTCCCTGAATGATTTCAAGGACATCTTGCAACAATATGTACACGGGTACACCATTATTGCCTACCCTAAAGATGGTTTCATCCCACCAAATTGAACAAGGTGACTTGAATAACTCGGTGGAGATCCTAGCCAACTCCTAAAGTGGATTGATGTCTGTATAGAGTGGTTAAGGCCTAGGAGTTAAACCACAAAGAATTGGTGATTTCTCTTTCGCCCTACCATCTTGTAACAAAAAAACAAAATGTATCAATTAATAATATTAAGTGTCAAATTTAATAAGATTAAGAGAAATCATGTGTAGGCCACACAATAAATGTACCAAGTGCCTCCCTCACAAATCTAACATCTGATGTGGGAACTGGCACCTCAGCATTTGGCTATTTAACATTTTTGACAACCACTCTAGCAAAATCATCTCTTAGTGGCACCGTATGGATCTTCGAAGAGGTGACATACACTTTCCCAATTGCCACCAACCGAGGAGGATCTTTAATAGAAAGTTTACACCGATATGACGTATCGGTATTTGTGCGTCCTCCTCGTCCTCAACAGCACAATTCCCCTTTGTGCTGACTCTCCTAAATGTAGCTAGTTCAACATGTTCATGAAGAGGAGTAATGGATTCCAGCTGCTATGACATTTCTCGTTTTAATTAATTTCTTAATTCGTCTCTTAACTCAAATCTTAATTGATCTTTCAATTGATCTGTCAATCAATCTTTCAATTGATCTGTCAATTGATCTGTCCATTGATCTTTCAATTGATCTATCAATTGATCCCTTAATTAATCTTTCAATCGAGCTATCTCCTCTATTAAGATTGCTTTATGAGATGACCTAGAATGGATAGCAGATCTGAAATACCCTCTCACCCCTACACCGAACCCAACAGTCCTGATAGGATCGAGGTGCTCTTCGGTTCCAATAGCAGTAGTCAATGTGTCTTGTCTTCCTTGGCAGACAAAACTTCCCTAGGAGCTCTGCTCCACCAGTGAATCTTGTAAAAAATAAAACAATATGTGAACATTAATTACAAAAATAAGACATTATATTTGATGAATTTCTTACTAAATTACAATCCTTTGGGCAATCTCTTTGGACTAAACAGATGTCACCTGTCCTCCTAGTTAGCTAACTTTCATTTCTCATGTCGACTAGGAGGGGATGGAAGAGAAATAACATCATCTGAAGACGATGCTTCTTTTAATCTTTTTATATTTTCTTCCATCATCCTCTTTTCCAATAAATCACAACCCTCCCCAGAGAGAAGCGGTGAGGGTGACATTCTTATGCTGAATGTCTTCAATTTTCCTCGTCTTATTCTATATAATAAAAAATGAAGTTGTGACATCATATGATTTACAAAAATTGAATTGTTATGAAAAAAAACAAACTTGCCAAAAGGGATCTTCTCTACTTCGGACAAATTGTGTTCAAGTTTCTTCATCAATTCCATATTTCTCATAAGGGGACTTCCCCTTCTATTTACCAAAGATATAGAAACTTGTTAAGTTTGTCTTAAAATTTCTCCATTTTACAACAATGGTTGACATAATCTTCTTCCTAATGAAGTTAGATGTTTCAAACTCAAAGTTTGTCTACAAATTAAAATAAATAATTCATTAAACATAGCATAAAAATACTCATAATGTAATTAACCTTTAATTGAATGACCTACCCCAAGATCCTGCCAAATAGGATTTTTATCTACTTCAGTGACATGATCCCAGTTTGGAAGCAAAATAGAAGGATCTTTGACATAAAAAACTTGTTTTGCTTGGTAAGACATGATGAAAGGATCTTCCTTTGAATCTATCTTTGCAAGATCAACCAAGGTAAAACCTAAATCATCAACATGCACTCCTGTGATACATCAACCCATTGCACTTAAATACTGGAGCTTTAAATTTCATGTAGCTAACTTCTCAGATTTCTTCAATTACTGTAAAGTAACTTATTGTACCCATCACAAGATTGTTGTCTTTTGAACTAGCAAAGTGCATTGACTTTATCTCAAGGGTGACACCGTTATTCTGCATTGTACTTTTTTTTATCCTTAGTGTTTGTATAAAAGAGAACTTATTAATATCATATCCAGACCATGTTATGACATCAAAGTTAGGTCCTCGTGCCAACCATTTCAACTCATCAACATCACAATCTTCTTCACCAATTTTCTCTTTAAACCATTTCAAAAACTTCTTGTTATGCTCAGTCAACAACCATTTCTCATTTGCACGTGTGTTCATTGACTTTAACAACATTTTGTGTGCATCTATGTAGGGAAGAACATCATCGGTATTGTTCAAAAATATACAAGTGTGCTTGGACTACCTGTTGTTGATCTTTTCGAACTACCCTCATACCTCGTGTGTCTTTGCCTTCTTGCCATCCTTCATATCGAGGCCTCGGGACACCTATAGCATATGCTTCTGCATATATGTCGTACAAAACTCAATTGCTTCCTCTACAATATATCTCTCAACAATAGATGCTTCTGATTGATATGGATTCTTCACATATCCTTTGGATATCTTCATGCATCGTTCAATTGGGTACATCCATCGTAAAAACACAAGACCACATATTATAATTTCTCTCACTGTATGAATAATTAAATGAACTATGATATCAAAAAATGAAGGAGGAAAATACATCTCTAGTTGACACAAGAGAATGATGACTTCATTTTCTAACTAATCCAACCTAGTAGGATCAATTAATTTCCTACAAAGAATAGGCAAAGACGAGTGATGACTTGTCTAACATTTTTTGGTAGAATTCCACAAATAGCCACTGGGAGAAGGTCTTGCGTCAGAACATGACAATCATGAGATTTTAAGTCCATAAGTTTCAAATCTTCCATTGAGACGAGACTTTTGATATTTGAAGAATATCCTTATGGTACTTTATCTCCTCACAAACACCAATAGAAACTGGTCTTTTCAAATTTTGACAAAGTATGACATGTTGGTAGCAAGTACATTTGTTTACCATGAGGTTGTGGTTGTAACTCCAACTGAACACCTATCTCAAACATTCTTTTAATATTTAGAAATATCCCAATTATACTGTCACAAACATTCTTTTCAACATGCATTACATCTATGCAATGTTTAACATCTAACTTTAACAAATATGGAAGTTCAAAAAATATCTATTTCTTCTTCCATATGTTTTTGACACCACTATTCTAGCTTTTTTGAACCTGCGATAAAGGTGATTACGTTTCAAAAACCTTCGATGACCAACGTCACATTTCTTCCTCCCATATCGAGCAAGCATAACAATGCTCGCAAATTGAAATTGACCTTTTGATATGCATAAAAACCTCTATGCCTTCATCCCATAACAACCTCAAGTCCTCTATCAAAGGACTTATATAAACATCTATGTCATTTTCAGGTTGCCTTGGTCTTGATATCATCGTAGACAACATAATATATTTTCTCTTCATGCATAACCAATACGGCAAATTATAAATAATTAGCAAAACAGGCCATGAACTATGTTTGCTACTTAAATTACCGTATGGATTTATTCTATCAGTTGCAAGATCAAGTCTGAGATTTCTTGGATCACTTCCAAACTCAGGATACAAAGAATTGATTTTCTTCCATTGTGGTGAATCGGCAGCATGTCGCAACAACCCATCACATTTTCTTCCATTTGCGTGTCATGTCATGTTTTATGCATCCTTAACATTGCTAAAAAAATGTTTTAATCACGATATTATTGGAAAATACCACAATACTTTTGTAGGAGGACCCTTTTTCATGTCATCTTCATCCCCATCATCCTTTCTTTTGTATCTTGATGCTCCGCATCTAGGACACTTATGCAATCCTTCGACCTCTTTTCTATACAATATACAATTATTTAGACAAGCACGTATTTTTCGATACTCCATACCCATTAGACACAATATCTTCTTGGCCTCATAGTTAATGGTCAGCAATGTATTACCTTTTGGAAGTATTTCATGCAACAATTCGAGCAATTCAGTGAAGCTTCTATCAGTCCACCCATTTCTTGTCTTGATATTAAATAATCGTAATACTATGAAAAACTTGAACAACCAGGATACAATTTTGTTACTGAATCATCTCTTAACGAATCATACACATGTACTTGGTGGAAACTATCTTCTCCAATATCACGAATCATGTCTTCCATGCAATCCTCAGAATACATAGTAGAATGTTGACATTCAGTCTTAGATACATATGGTAAGTACAGAACTTCACCATGCCAAGTCCAAGTTGTATAGTTCTTCAAGAAATCATCACAAAGAACATGCTCTCGTATAAACTCAATATCTAGTCTTTTCCCATTCAAACAATTCACACACGGACAATAATATCTTCCATTTATTCCTGCTTCATTCCGTTTAGTAAAATCTAGAAACTCGTCGACACCTTTCTCATACTCTTCACTGATTTGACTTCCATTTATCCAACTTTGATTCATGACTATGCAGAGTAAAAAAATTTATATATATTATACAATCCACAAATTAAATACAAATTGCCAAAGATTGTTGCCAAGGATCGAACATCTTTGGACTCAATACCAACATGCGGTCAGAAAATACACAAATACAATACAAATTGTTGGGGATCGAACATCCCCATACTCAATACCAACACATGTTCACTATATATATTCAGGCATACACAAGAAGCAATCCAATATCAAAATTATTCCAAGCATACATAAAGCAATCCAAGCATACAAATAAGACAGTTATTTCAAAGACACAAAACATATCTCTTGTAGACAGTGAAAATGCCAACCTCGAACGCGAACAATCCCTCCAAAAATCCGAACCCAAATCTCAAACCAGTGCCTCCCAAGACGCCAACCCAAAACATCAAACAATGCCTCCAACAACACCAACCTAGCCTCCCAAAATGCAAACCAAAGGCGAACACCAATGTCACTCAAAAGCCCAATCCAAATGGCAACAGACGCGAACCCAATGCTAACCACACAACGCATAACAGAGAACTGATGGTGAAGGGATCCAGAGAACCAAAATGCACCACCAAACGCGAGTAGTCCACAACAAGTGAAGTTTTTGGAGGTGATTGCAAGCAACGAGAGGTGAAGCAAGGAGTGAACGTTGAAAGACTGTGCGAGAATGAAGAAAAACTAGGGAATGACGTGAGCTCGAGGAAGAAGATGGCAACGCGAATGAGGAAAACTAATTTTGAAAACTTAAAATAGGCTATATAAAACGACGTTATATACCCACCAAATGCCCAAAATTCTAACCTAAATTTTGTTAATGTAACATATAACGTCGGTTCCAAGCCTACTAACCGACGTTAAATGTCCACCTCTAATTTAAGATTTTGAATTTTTTTTAATCTTTTGCCAACACATATAACATCGGTTCCTAGGGTTGGAACTGATGTTATATCTGCACCTCTAATTTAATATTTTCAAACTTTCTTTAATTTTCGAGACACATATAATGTCGGTTCCCAGGCTTGGAACAAACGTTATATGTGTGTCAACACCCAATTTCGTCCGGGCAAATAAAAATTATTTTTGTAAATAAAAAAGGAAAAAAGGATAAAATAAAAGAGTAAAAATAAGAAAATATTTTTTTTAACATGTGTTGTTTAGTTTCTTTGCCATTTAGGATAAATAATAAAAAGAATTTTGACTTTATAAATAAAGTTTATTAAATAATAATAAAAAGTTAGATAAAATGAAATTTGTAAAAAAAAAATGATAAAACAACAAAAGGTTGAAGTCCAATTAAAATTGTCAAAAATAAAAATAGTTATTATTTACACCCTACTTCCACTACTCTATGAATTTTGCTTACCAGGGCTTAAGGTTAACAAACCTTTACTGCCCATTCATGTTCCTATGTAGCTTTAATGCCATTTTAATTTCTTATGTAGTTTTAGTGCCATTTTAATTTTTTAGTTAGTGCTTGACAAATTTTATCTCTTATTATTAAAGATTCTTGATTAAGAGAATTGCAAATGTACTATTTTCAACTTTTTGTCTCCTCATACTAATTGCATTCAGCCCTCATACTTATCACATTTAGCCCTTATAACTTTCATACATTCACTATTCATATTTCTTTACATTCACTGACTATTCATATTTCTTTACATTCATTGACTATTCATATTTCTTTTTACTAGCATGTTCCTCTTCTTCACGTTGCATCTATTTTATTTCATAAAATGTAACTATACAATCTTAAAAAAATAGTTAATATAGAGGTTGGGGCAATTGATTTTTAATTAAGAACAATGATACTAAATTTTACAGGGGGAGATGGATGGATTATTAACCAAATATAAAAAAGGAGAGACACAGAGAAAGGGGGAGAGAAATTGAGAAAGAAAAATGCTAAAAAATATTATTCGGTTCTGTTGAAAAAATCTAAGAGTCCAGTAGAAAACACAAAAAGGAGAAGCAGAAGCTAAATTGGGAGTCGGATCCGTGTTCTTGCTTTAATTTTTTCCTGGTTCTGCTCTTTTCCTTTAATTTTGTCTCGATTATGCTCTATTATATATTTTCATTTGTGTTTTGTTTTACCTGTGCACTGCATCAGTATCAATGAGGGATTAGTTTGCAAACATTGTTAAATTAATTTTGAATAATCACAACAAATTATTATACCTGCAAGATGATTGTTGCTACTGGCACGATCATGTAGGTGTTTGATATGTTGTTGTTACCGGCACCAATCCTGAGATTATCTAATTGCTGCATTTTTGCACAATTATTACTGTTCATCTGGCTGCTGCATCTTTGCACAACTATGACTGTTCATGTGGCCGCTGCTAGCACGGTCAGTAAACCCCAATAAAAAAATATAGTAACATTATATATCACTAGCCTAGAGACAGAAAACAAACACAAAACCCTAAACCAAAATCAAAAATCCCAAAACTCAAACAAAGTTTAGAAACCAATTTAACTCAAACCTGAATCAAATAGAAACAAAAACCAAACTCAAGACCATTCCCATTTCAAAACATGACCCAATCGACTCTAGAAAAACACAACCACCCGAATTAACTTCAATTAAAAAAACAATACCTAAACTTTCCGAAAACCTTAACCAAAGCTATAGATAAGAAAATGCTCAAATAAACCCACAGAAATCCTCATCAGAAACAAGAACCCCTTAGAACTCAGTGAATCCAAAGACTCACTCAAAACAACAACTTTTCGGAAAAAAAAAAAACAAGACTAGTTAATCAAAAGCCAGTCTAGAAGGTTTAATTAAGAGAAGAGATCAGGCTTTACCTACAGAGAGACCGTGGATACAATGGTATGAGGAGATAGAGAAGGAATGACAATTAATGTTTGATCAAATTCATAATTTTCAGATTCAAATTGATGAAATAGAGCATTTGATAAGAGAAAGGGAGGATAAGGTAAGAAAGGAGCGTGTGCGACTATTAGAAGAGGAGGTTAATTACTTAGCCAAGATTGTTCAATTGGAAGAGCACTTGAAAGAGCATGAGAATATTACTGAACACTGGAAGACATGCTTTTCCCAGCTAGCAGCTCTAGCTAATGGGGCCATAGAAGGTGTTCCCAAAATGTTAAGGGAAGTTGAGGCATCTTTGACGTTCCGTACGGTACCAAAGGAAGTAAAAACCTTTTTGGATCACTGCAAGTGGCTGGTGGGTTTGATGAAGGATATGGTGGCTCGTAACAAGAATTAGAAACTTTGTTTTTCTGTTTGCTTTAAATAAGTGTGATAAGGATGTGGTGGCTTGCAACACGAATTAGATTACTTAGTCTTTATCTTGTTTTGTTTCTTTTTTGCTTTAAATAAGTGTAATAAAGTTGTCATTGGACAACTCGTCTCCTAGTAATGAATAAAAGCATATTCCTGCTAAGTCTCCATGAGTATTCCACATCTTTTTTAGTTCTTGAATTCGCAGTCTTGGATTTTTATTTTGCATATTCTTATAAGTAAATAAAAGAGAATAAAAATAAAAGAATTTCATCTCTTTTGTAAAATAAAATAACAGAACTCACATTCTTTGCATTCATGTCTTTTTACTTTTTATTTTGCATATAATTATCAGTAAATAAAAAAGAATAAAAATAAAAAAATTTCATTTCTTTTGCAAAACAAAATAACAGAACTCACATTCTTTGTATTCATGTTTTTTTAATTTTTATTTTGCATACTCTTATAAATAAATAAAAGAAAATAAAAAAAATGCATTTCTTTTGTAAAATAGAATAACAAACTCACATTCTTTGCATTCATGTTTTTTATTTTACTTTTTATTTTGCATACTCTTATAAATAAATAAAAGAGAATAAAAAAATCAATTTCTTTTTGCTAATTCTTTTGTAAATAAAATAACAGAAAAGAATAATGCCTAAATTTCCGCAACACCCGTATGGAACTCGTGCAAATCGCAAAAGGATGGAAGACTTAGGTGCAGTAGTGGAATCCGTGAAAAATGATGTCAACCAATTGAAAGATCAGATGGGTCAAATCGTTGAAGCCTTAGTTACTCTGAAAAACATGAGGGATAATTCTGCAACCAAAAATGATGAAGCTACTTCTTCCAATCCTGCAATGCTGCAGATTGGAGCGCTTCAAACCAATACTGTTCAAGGAAATAGTGGATGGCCTCCATATGGTTTGCCTCTTAATTATACTCCACCTTATGAAAATGGGCATGGTGCTGCAACTCCTAACATCATAGTTGACCCTTCCGGCATACCTGTAAGTCAACTAGAGCCAATTCAAGTGCAACCAAGTGATGGACCCATAAATGCCAATGCTGGGGCAGCAGTCTTTACTGGAACACCATCAATTGTTCAAGATGGAGGGAGTTGGCTGCACAGGTAGAATCGCCATTGCATGATAGAGAAATGGTGACAATGTTCATGAGTACGTTACAGTCCCCTTTTCATGAACATATGTTAGGCAGTGTATCTTCCAACTTTGCTGATATTGTAATCATTGGAGAAAGAATAGAGCTTAGGTGGAAAACTGGAAAAATAGCTCAAGGCTCATCCTCAACCTCTACTAACAAAAAGTTCGGGTTCAATTCTGGTAAAAAGAAGGAGAGTGATGGACAGGTAGCCTTGACCACAGTTCATTATCCCTCAATTAACTACAAGGCTAATACAACTCCAAGGAATCAACAACACTTTCAAGTCCCTAGGCCAAATTGGAAAAATGAAGGGGGATCAAACTCTAATCACCCTCAGGGTCAAAATTCATTCAGAGAAGAGAGCAGGTTCAATTTACTCCAATTCCCATGTCATACACAGAGCTCCTTCCAACTCTCCTTCAAAGAGCTATGGTTGCGATATGTCCCTTGAAGCCCTTGCAACCTCCTTACCCCAAGTTTTATTATGTCAATGTCAAATGTGATTATCATGGTGGGGCAGTGGGACATTCAATTGAGAACTGCAAAGCTTTCAAATTCAAAGTTCAGTCATTAATAGACAATGGGTGGCTGACATTCCAAGAAAATAAGCTAAATGTTGATAAGAACCCTTTATCAAGACATGTAAGACCTCCCACAAATGCTCTTATAAGTGAAGAAGGTCAAGGGTTGATAAGAAGTGTCAGAGATATCAAGAGCCTCCTAAAGGATATGTTCTCTTTGATTTGCCAAATGGGTTACTTCAAACTTATGAACAAGTCAGATGCTTTGTGTGGGTTTCATGCTAGTAATGGTCATTCTATTGAAGAGTGTTTTGAATTCAAAGATTTTTTGCAGGATTTTATGAAACGAAACTTATTGTAAATTAGTCATCAAAAGAAAGAAGAAGAAATGTTTGTTCAAATTGGTGAAGAATCAAGCATATCAAAACCCAAACCATTGGTGATACATGTTACTAGAGAATCAATAGTGCCTGTAGAAGTGCATCATGTGGTGATCCAAGTTCCATCTCCTTTCCCATACAAAAGTGATAAGGCAATTTCGTGGAAATATGGAATTAATGTTCTAAAACAAGAGCCCACAGGAGATCAAAAGACTGAAGTTTCAGATACTGTCAAAGTGACTGTGGATAATATCACTGGAATTGGAGGAATGACAAGAATTAGTTGTCTTTTCGCTCCTACAGAATTGAGAAGAGATAGGAGTCATGAAAAAGCCAACGAAAAAGTGACTATGGAGACAGCCAGAAATTTCTTAAAAGGCAAAACTCCTCAAGATTATCAAGAGCAGGAAGGGAATGAGAAGAAGGAAATCTCTGATGAAGAAGCCTGTGAATTTCTGAGATTCATACAACAAAGTGAGTATAAGGTGGTGAATCAACTAAATCGAATGCTAGCTAGAATTTCACTGTTGCAGTTATTGATTCATTTCACTTCTCACCGAAAATTGTTGATGAAAATTCTTAATGGAGCTTATGTTGAACAAGACATTTCTCAAGACCAGTTTGAAGGTATCATTAGTCACATCACTGCTAATGATTATCTTACTTTCACTAAAGAAGAAATACCTACAGAAGGGAGGGGTCATAACAAAGCTCTGTATATTTCTGTAAAATGCATGGATCATGTCCTGGCTAGAGTGTTCATTGACAATGGATCATATCTGAATGTGATGACAAAAACTACACTTGACAAGTTACCTTGTGATGAGGCTCATTTGCGCCCAAGCACCATGATTGTCCGAGCTTTTGATGGAAGTAGACGACAGGTTATGGGTGAAATTGAGTTACCCATTAAAGTGGGACCATATACTTTTCAAGTAACATTTCAAGTGATGGACATCCTTCCTGCCTACAGCTGTTTGCTTGGGTGCCCTTGGATTCATACTGTTGGAGTTGTACCTTCACCTTACACCAAAATCTCAAGTTTGTGGTTGATGATAAGCTAATAATAGTTTCTGGAGAAGAAGATCTACTTGTGAGCAAGCCACTATCCTCTCCCTATATTGAAGCTGCTGAAGAAGCTCTTAAAACTTCTTTCCAGGCTTTGGAGATTGTGGGAATGATGTATGTGGAGCCTCCTAGGGTCAATCTGTGCTTGTCAAATGCATCATTGATGATGACGAAATTTATGCTAAAGGAAGGATACAAATATGGACAGGGACTGGGCAAAAATGGTCAAGGACCTGTTCATCCACTGAAGTTGACTGAAAACAAAGGTATGGATTGGGGTATAAACCAACCTGGGAAGATAAGAAGAAGATGATAGAGGAAAAGAAAGAAAGAAAGAAACATAGCCAAGCTGAGAGGCTACAAGTTGAATGACAAGAGACTTTTCAAAGTTCTGGATGGATCAATTCTGACCATGTAGCAGTGACTGAAGAAATGCTGGAAGCTGAAGAGCTGAGTTTTGTGCACCCTTATCTTCCTGATGCACAAATTAACAATTGGGAGTTCAAAGATTTACCTATGCTGTATACCACTGAAGAGATGTAATCTTTTAGTGTTTTGGTTGTTTTTCCTTTGAAATAAAGTCACTTTGGCTTAAAACCCTATGTTTTGAATTTCAGTAATAATATCAGTTTGCATAATAAATTCATGTTTTCATATTTTCTTTTTCTACATATTTATTTTTGTATATAATTGCAGATGCGATGATTTTGAAAATTCAAAAATTTTGTGTCCAAATTTTTCTCTCCTTGTCGATGATCCGAAAAAATGATTATGATGATGACTGCGAGACCCCTCCAGAATTGTTGAGATTAATGGAACAAGGAATGGAAGAAATAAAGCCACATCAGGAGGAGATAAAGATAATTAATTTGGGAGAAGAAGGAGAAGAGAAGCAAGTCAAGATTGACACCACTATGACAGAAGAAATGTAAAAGTAGTTGCATACTCTTTTGCAAGAATTCAAGGATGCTTTTGCCTAATCTTATCAAGATATGCTTGGTCTAGATCTTGATATAGTACAACATAAATTACCGCTAAAGCTTGAATGTCCTCCAATCAAGCAGAAGTTAAGAAGAATGAAACCTAAAATGACATTAAAGATAAAAGAAGAAGTTGAAAAACAATTTAATTCGGGTTTTCTAGCAGTAGCTAAATATGCCCAATGGGTGGAAAATGTTGTGCATGTGCCAAAGAAGGATGGAAAAGTACGAATGTGTGTGGATTATCGGATTTGAATAGAGCTAGTCCGAAAGATGATTTTCCACTTCCACATATTGACACCTTGGTCGACAACACTGTTACCTCTTCATTGTATTCATTCATGGATGGGTTCTCTGGGTATAATCAGATCAAAATGGCACTTGAAGATATGGAGAAAACTACCTTCATCACTTTATGGGGTACCTTTTGTTATAAAGTAATGTACTTCGGGCTTAAAAATGTTGGAGCAACATATCAGAGGGCCATGGTCACTCTTTTTTCATGAGATGATGCATAAGGAGATCGAAGTGTACGTGGATGATATGATCGCCAAATCTAAATCCGAGGAAAAGCATCTTGTTAATTTGAGAAAGCTATTTGAAAGGTTGAGGAAGTTCAAGCTCAAATTAAATCCGGCAAAATGTACTTTTGGTGTAAGATCTAGAAAGCTTCTAGGTTTCATTGTGAGTCAAAAGGTAATTGAAGTAGACCCAGACAAGGTTTGTGCGATTCTGGAAATGCCACATCCTTGCACAGAAAAAGAGGTTCGAGGTTTTCTGGGGAGACTAAACTATATTGCCAAGTTTATTTCCCAATTAACTTCCACTTGTGAACCAATATTCAAGTTGCTACGTAAGAATCAAGCTGTAGAGTGGAATGAAGACTGTCAAGAAGCTTTTGAAAAAATTAAGCAATATTTACAAGAACCCCCTATACCGCGTCGGTCGGTTCCTGAGAGGCCTCTCATTTTGTATTTGACAGTATTAGATGGATAAATGGGATGTGTCTTGGGTCAACATGATGAAACAAGAAGAAAAGAGCATGTTATTTATCATCTGAGCAAGAGATTCACCGATTGTGAACAAAGATATTTTGTATTGGAACGAACCTGTTGTGCCTTAGTTTGGGCCGCTCATAGATTAAGACAATATATGTTAAGTCATACTACATGGTTAATATCCAAAATAGATCCAATCAAATACATCTTTGAAAAACCTGCTCTCACGGGAAGAATAGCTCGATGGCAAATGTTGTTGTAAGAATATGATATACAGTATGTTAATCAGAAAGCTATCAAGGGCAGTGTTCTAGCAAATTACTTGGTTCACCAACCTGTTGAGGATTATCAGCCTATACAACCTGAATTTCTAGATGAAGAAATTTTGTCTCTTTTTAAAAGGGATGATGATGATGATACATGGATTCTATTCTTTGATGAATCCTCTAATGCATTGGGGGCATGGAATAGGAGCAGTGCTTATCTCTCCTGAAAGACAATATGTACCTATGACAGCTAGATTATGCTTTAATTGTACTAACAATATAGCTGAATATGAGGCATGTGTTATGGGGATTCGAGCTGCCATTGATTTTAAAGTAAAGAGTTTGAAGATATATGGTGATTCTGCTCTTGTCATCCATCAGATAAGAGGAGAATAGGAGACTTGTGATTGTAAATTAATCCCTTACCAGGCATATATCAAGGGGTTGTTAGAATATTTTGACACAGTAACATTTCAGCATATTTCAAGATAGGAGAATCAATTGGCCGATGCTCTTGCTACTCTATCATCCATGTTTGAGATTAGTCAAGAGGGAGAGTTGCCTATGATCAAGATGAAGAGTCATGAACAATCTGCTTATTATTCCTTCATAGAAGAGGAATCAGATGGCAAACCATGGTACTTTGATATCAAGAGATACCTCAAAAGCAAAGAATACCCAGAGGAATCCAATGAAAATGACAAAAGAATGTTGAGAAGATTGGCTGCGAAGTTTGTGTTAAATGGGGATGTGTTATACAAAAGGAATCATGATATGATGCTCCTCATGATGTGTAGATGCAAAAGAACACTAGTAGAAAAAACACATTTCACAGCGAGATATGATCGCGGTTAAAAAGTAACCGCAATTAAAAATAACGTGGTGGCATTTTTGAAATTAAGTGCAACCATACCACCACGGTTAGAGCGAGAACTGCGATGGTATGGTTGAAAATGAAAAATAACATGGAGATACCAACGCGGTTGTCTAAAAAACCGCTTTGGTATCTGTAAAATAATTTAAAAATTAATTTGCAGTGACATACAAACACAGTTGTTTAAGCAATCGCGTTTGTATGTCACTACAATTTAGTTTTTAAATTATTTTTGCAGGACATACAAACGTCGTTGTTTAAGCAACCGCGTTTGTACGTCACTGCAAATTAATTTGCAGGACATACAAACGCGGTTGCTTAAACAACTGTGTTTGTATGTGGGATACGAGCGTAGTTCCCATTAACAATCGCGCTCGTATCCCCTGTTTATAGGGTTTTTGCGTTTCATTCCCACTTTCATCTTTCTCACGTTCTCTGTTTCTCTCGAGCTCTCGTCTCTTAGTCTCTCAGTCCCTCTCAGTTCCTCTCTCGTTCTCGCATTCCTCTCACGTTCTCGTCATTCCTCTCTCATTCTCGCCATTCCATTGCCTCTCTTGTGGTCTATCCATTTCGTCTGCAACCACCACCACCACGAAGACATTCTGGTTCCGCTGCCGCCACCACCACCACCATGAAGACGTTCTGGTTTCTTGGTCGCCACCACCACCACCACTCAGGTTTGTCTTTCCTTCTGCCTGATTCTTGTTTTTCCATTGTTTAACCGAAATACATTGTTGAATAGATGGTAAGCACAAACATATATAGTCACACATTTGTTGATAACATTGATTTACACAAACTCCATGCTTGGTTAACTTTCAACTTTTTCTGTAACAAGAATTTTTAGCCTTTTTTATTGAAAGTTTAGCAATTTGGGTAGCATAAAATTTTCATCTGAGAAAGAGTGTTAGAAAGTCTCAAGTCAAGTTGGTGACCCTTAAATGTGCTTATGAATTGAAGTTTGTATTAATTTATATAGTATAATTTAGTGTGTATTATAATAAAAGTAGTAGCTATACAAATGTATCATAATTTTCT
>Ga0099825_1004884_pt1 | contig 17465 bp, 9 predicted proteins | sample SiratroredBW_FD_76838 | JGI IMG/M metagenome (GOLD analysis project Ga0099825, IMG submission 76838) | Root nodule microbial communities of legume samples collected from California, USA - Siratro red BW | ecosystem: Host-associated > Plants > Roots > Nodule | place: USA: California | collected...
AAAAAAAAAAAAAATTATAATATATATATATATATATATATATATATATATATATATATATATAGCAGTTTAAATTGTTCTTTATTCTGTAAGTTATAGTTTAATTTACTTACAAGCAGAGTTTTACATACCCATTTTAAGAAATTATTATTAAGATCTGAGTACTTGGAGTACGCAAAACCAGTGCAAGGTGAATCCAGAAATATAACAAGCATCCCATACAAAACAATCTTATCAACTTTATGTCCCTCACAACCACTGACAAATGTTGGATTGCGTAAATCACACATGCATGGCTTCCTTATTATAAAAGAAATCTTTTTATATTTTCTCAATTTATTTGTAAAGATTTTTCTTAATTGAACTCTTCGTTTTTCTTTTCATGTTAACATATATTAGAGATGATCATTAAAGCTATAACCATGGATTACGAGAAACTTAACGTACAGGTGCAGGCAAAATTATAACCATGGATTATGAGGAGGAGTCATTTGGTGGATATATGGACAAACCAATGACTCATATGCACCGTGGTAAGTATCATGCAAATTATATCAATGCTTTTATATCTAAATACAAAAGAAGTAATTAAAGTTAAGTGAAGATATAGAATTAATTCTTATAGTATACACAAAAATAAATAGCTTAAATTTTAGATTAAACTATATAATTAACAAAAATAGTTTGACCATGCCAACACAGACACACATACCGTCCCAACACGGATATTTGTTTGTTGTTCGAATGAGATTGGAGATTGAAGTCACATCTCACTGTGGAACAGTGCGTATAATTAGAATAGAAGTATTAGCTCGATGCTAAATTACGTATTTTTTTATAAGTATGATGATATTTCAAAAATAAATCTGAACGAAACATGATGAAAATGTTTTAATAGACCTTAAAGTTTTTTTCTTAAAAGAGTATTCTAAGGAATCCGAGATTGATTTTCCTCAACTTTTGTTTGTGTTATAAAATTAATTTTCCCCACGTAAATTTGAAAATGTTTTAATATCTGAGAACGTTTTAATGATTGAAAAATTAATCTTATCCAATTTTAAATCAAAGAAACTACAATTAAATTGCTGTGCATGGCGTCAGCATGGATTTGATACCTTGTTAAGGACCTGAGTCCCCGAAACTTTGGCTTCTCGCCTTCACAGGTTCAAAACCTTTCGAACTAAAACCAAGACGCAAACAGTTCCTCCATGGAGTGTAACTAGTGAAGATTTTGTTTTGATATATAATACTGCTAAACATTATGAAAATGCAGAAACAAATTCAGATAAAGGTGTTTGATTAACACGCAGCAACAACAGGCAGCAACTAAGCAAGCTAGCGTTTTACATACGTAATGCAGAATATATTAATCACCCAAAACACCACTTGTTCCTTTGTGTTTGTTAAAGTAAGATCTTTAATTAATTAGAATAATGTGTATAGTCCATTATGAATATTAAATAAAGTGTATAACTACGTGCCTCCATGCAATCTAAGGCATAGATTCTATGATTTTCATATTTTGGGACCCTTATAGCTAAGGTAGCTTGGTTTGAAATGGGAACATAATTCAGTGATTATGACCTTATCATTTACATACAGCTAGCATAGGAGACATGTACATCTGCTTATGCGGAGTGTTGATGATGAGTGGCACAAGTGCCTAATTAAAGAGAATGGTATTAGTAGAAGCTAAAAAAGAAGAGAGAGGGTGCTTAGCATGTATTTGCACTTGGCAGTGTCTGCACCCACGTGAACCATCCTTCAATCACTGTCCCCACATAGATCCTCCGTATCCATACCTGGACCCTCTAATCTCTTCTCATAAGGACACCACCCTTAGATAATCGCAGATCAATTGGGTCTAGTCATCAAATTTATACACTAATTACTCTTCTGCTTCAATCAGACAGTTAATTCATAGATTAATTAAATCTATTCTGTCATCTGGTTTTTATTCAATGGTTGTTCATTTTGTAGCTCTGTAAAATGGGAGAAAAGTTTGAGTATAGGTGAATCTTGGATATGCAGGACCTTTACTTTCACCATGTTTTTCTGCATAAATTTTTTTTGTATATGTCCTCAAGACATTTCCTTATTCAATCGAACATGGGACTCATTCAATGAAACCTGGGACAAGGATAAATGCAAGGAAATTTATAATTATTTAATGAGTCTCTGGTGATAACATTATTTTATTTATTCTATCGCTCATCTTGTTTTAAAACTACTTATATATATACACCACATTTTTTAGAAATTTGAGTGTGAGAGAATTTTTTTTTCTTAAAGCCCTTTAGTCATCTAATTAAAAGAAAATATTCAGTGAACAAAAAATCAATAATACCATGCCTGCTTCAATTTTAGACAGAAAAAAAATTTATGTGAAAGAGTCAGTCAATAAGTAATGAGTAATATATATAATTTTTATTAATTAACCAAAATAAACACGCTATATTTTACATTAAACTCTATATGCATTATCTTTTTTAATTTTGATTCACTTAAGTATTTTGGATCTTATTTGTTTATTTTATTCCCAAATATTATTATTATCACAGTTATTATAAAATTGTAATCTTGTTTTATACGTCTATCATGTATTGAAATTTTTATTTTAGTATTTATTATTGAGGTAATATAAAATTATCTATTTTTCAATCCCTACTATTTAAGTCGTCTCTTGACAAAGACATTTAAATGTAACAAGTAGAAACAAAAACAAAATTAAAATTATTTTAAATAGTGTGTCTTATAGGAGTAAAAATTATTTACTTTTCAAACGATGTTCTGAAATGGTAAGTTATTATATTATTATACCCTTACATTATCTTTATAGTATCTCTAATGATTTATTTACCAAAAAAAACTCATGAAACAAAATCCCATTGTATATTTTAAGTTCTCTTTCAGCTCACTCCTTCACTTTCCACCAGTTTCTGGAATCTATCACTTACCTTCTTTCTTTCTTTTATTTTTGCTCCCTTTCTCTTTCTGTTGAATCCTTACACATACAAAAATAAGGTATAGCTTTCTTACTCTTACTGTATTACCATTGTTGTTTCCGAAGTTAGAAATATTAGATGAAGACTTAAAAACAGTGGCCCAAGATATGTGCTGTTACCACACTGAGAGGCACGTGTCGCCTCGCTCCTCTCACGTGAAGATCCACGTGCCTTGACTCTCACCTTCACCCAGTTTCTCGTGGTCCTTTCTCCTATAAATTCAGACCATGTATCTCACATCCTAGACACAGTAATCACCCATTTATCACCGCAGGCAAAAAGTTTTTCTATCTAATTTCAACCCAAACCCTTTTCTCTCTCTCACTACATCAACTCCTTTCTATTTCTTTTCTTATTTTGTTTCGTGTTCTCATTCATATACATACATGCATATCCCTTATAGACTTGCAAATAGAGTTTTTTTTCTCTTAAAAAAAGAGAAAGGAAAATAATGAGGAGAAAGGTTTGGCAAGAATAGAAGAAATTGAGTGAGTGCAAAAGAATCTTCATCTTTCTGCATATTGCGTACAGAATCTTTAAAGCGAAATCCTGCTTACGTTAACCCACGACGCTGTTCCAAGATTTTGTTCTCTTCTCTGGAACTTCCCAACATTCTTCTTCCCCTCCCTCACCCACCATCACCACCACAACCCCACAACCCCACAACCCAATAACTCATCATCATCAGCAGCAGCAGCTGCATCGTCATCGTACACTACACACATGACATGCAAGTATCTTTATTAATTGCTCAGTGAAACCACACGTACACTAGCTACCTAGCCTGTGGGGTACTTTTTCTAATTTATTATTATCTTCTTCAAATTAATGGCCGTCAACAACAACAACAACAAGCTCCTTCTGTTAACATTCGCCATATGCCGTCTAATAGTAACGGTCGGATTAACGGTGCTCCCGGAGCTGCTCGATGTGGGACTCGAGGGTCGACTCAGCGTGGACAAGTGGGAGCTGGAAGCGGCCTCGGTGGACTTCGGGAGGCTGAGCAGAGGGGCGCCCACGGAGGTGGTGCACCCTGCGACGGCGGAGGACGTGGCGAGGGTGGTGAAGGCGGCGTTCGAGTCGGAGTTCGCGGTGTCGGCGAGGGGACATGGGCATTCGATAAACGGGCAAGCGCTGATACGAGAGAAGAAAGGGGTGGTGATTGAAATGGGAAATGGTGGTAGCGGCGTTAGAGTGTGTGAGAAAGGAATGTATGTGGACGTGTGGGGTGGGGAGTTGTGGATAGAGGTTTTGAGTGCAACATTGGAGTATGGGCTGGCTCCCATGTCTTGGACCGATTACTTGTATTTGTCTGTGGGTGGAACCCTATCCAACGCTGGAATTAGTGGACAAACCTTCAATCACGGTCCTCAGATCACCAATGTTTTTGAGCTCGATGTCGTCACAGGTAATTCTTTCAATATATAATTCCCATTCACTGTTAAAGATATCATTTTGTGAAGAGTAAATGTAAATCTCAGTGGTTACGATGATAACTGATTTGAAGCATGTAATAATTTTCTTGGAAATGCTTAGCTTGTTGGGCATCTTTATATTATTGGGATGTTTTGTTGTGTTATTGTTGGCAAAGTTGGTGGTTTTGGTATAAAAAAAATGGTGCGAACTAGTTGTTGCTCAGAGGGAAAAAAGTGTTGAGTAATTAAACAGCGGTGTCCCACTGGTTTGTCATGGTGCTGGGTACGAATGAATCGGGTTTGTCTTTAGCGTGGTTAATTAGTAGTGTCGTAACTCGTTGGTATGATAATGGAAGTGGTGTAACAGGAAAGGGTGAGCTGGTGACATGTTCAGAAGATCGTAACTCGGAGTTGTTCCATGCTGTTCTTGGCGGTCTTGGACAATTTGGAATCATCACAAGGGCTCGAATTGCTCTCGAACCAGCTCCTCACAGAGTATGTGTCTCTCTCTCTATATCCTACGTACTTTCTCTTTCTTTGTCTCCTTTTCTTGCACCTACTTGTACAGCACCCGATTCATTGTGTGTGCACTCTTTTGTTATCCTACTCACTCGTCACCTCTCACAACTCATAATATTTCATGTAACAGACAAAAAATGTTGGAAAAGTGTGTCAAATGAATAGTACATTTATCTGTGTAATTTCTTAATGCATACACTACACATTGCACTCGTCATTTTTTATTTTTTTAAAAGCAACGTACCCAGTGTGAATAAACTTGGAATGTAAAAAATGAATATTATTTCCTTTTTCCATCTCAAGAAAAAGTCGGTTGAAAAAGATGACTCCCATGAGATCATAGGAGGGGCACACGATACGTCTTTTCTCCAAAATCTTTCTTCACATCAGCGACAAAACCTAAAAAGGGTCGTTTTCGAAGGGATGGTTTGGGTTCTTAGTGTTTCTTGCCTGGACATTCTCTAATCTAGTTAATTAATTTCTGTTAACTAACTGATAACACTATCCATAAAAGAATATGTACAAAATTATTTATTGCATACATAAAAAATTATATTGTAAAGTTACTATACATGTCTATTATGACAGAATGAATACAAGTACTGTTTTTTTGCTTAACGTGATGTTAAAATTGTTAGTGTAAGATGTATGATATATGATAAAAATTGAGCAGGTGCGGTGGATAAGAGTGCTGTATTCGAATTTTGGAAGGTTTTGTGAGGACCAGGAGTATCTGATTTCTCTGCATGGGAAACCAGGGAGGGAGAGATTCGATTATGTGGAGGGTTTCGTTATAGTTGATGAAGGACTGATCAATAATTGGAGGTCTTCGTTTTTTTCACCAAGTAACCCTGTTAATATCACTTCCCTCAACGCTGATGGAGGTGTTTTGTACTGCTTGGAGATTACCAAAAACTACGACCACCAGAACGCAGATTCTGTTGACGAGGTACACACCCAACCCAATGTAGATTTTCTCTTCTTTGTCACACTCTCACTTATAATAATGTTGTCATATACTTAGTGCGCTGTTACCGTAAAATATTCATATATCATTAGTTTTATTCACTGAACCTATCTTATTTAGTCTACTATGTATACTGATCATCACTTTAATATTGGAAGAGATTCCGATAAAGAGTAAAGAAGAATACATCAAAACGTGTTTTTATAATTGGAAAATGTAAGGATTAAGTTTCTAACACTAAATCAAACATAAATGGGTAATAATTAGGTCTTCGGACTTTTCCATTCAGTTTCTGTGATTTTGGTTTAGGTCAGCTCATAAATGCAGAAGAGGTCCAATAGAATATGTAAGAAGCAAAGATAAAAGGACACCTTCAATGCCATTGATTTGAACATAAAAAAAAAAAAAAAAAATTTTTTTTTTTAATAAATTAAAATAAAAAAATAAAACAAAAAAATCAATATGTGTTATTTTTAAATCTGAAATCTTATATTATTGCGTTTTAATTGTATTTGTCTTTCAGTATTTTTTTTTTTTAAGTAGAATGAGAGAGTGCCGTTCAAAAAACAAAAGTAGAATGAGAGAGTGTTAACAAAGTGTTGGGCAGTGTAGTTAAAATAATTTATTTTTTTAAAAAAATAAAACTATTTATTAATTTCTTAAGGAAATGAAATCTTGAAATTTAGTTATTCTAAAACACAAGAAATAAATGTGTCAAAATCTTACGATAACTTTAGCATCATTATTCACTTATTCTCTCACTTTTTTTGGTTCAGAAATTCACGCTTGGTTTAATAATTCAGTATCTGTCAATTGTTGGCTAAAAGCCAATTGATTACTACCTCTAGACAGCTAACAATAATGTATAACATGCACATTTTCTCTCGATATCTCACTTTCTTGTATATGAGAAAGATATTTCATTGCATTTGTTGGCTTATTTTCGTAATTTGCTGAATTTAAACCTTGTGTCGCTGTCCTCGTATATGATTATTCTCTGTGCCAAACACAGACCGGTCTGTGGTCGTACAACAGAATGCAATGAAAACACAGAAAAGAAAACATGTGGAAGATCTTGTGCAATCTAGCATCTGGATTCAATCGCAAGATTGAATGTAAACTTCACAATAGTTCACCAGAATAATCTCTTGCCTGTTTTTAACTTCTCTTAGTTCTTCTCAGAGTTATATACACACCGTTCAAAATAATGAGCCTCGTCCCGACAAAAGCATGCGGCTACCCTAGCTACCACCTTTCTTTTTCATGTTTAGCTTTTTTAATTTTTCGAAAAATAATCTATGAACACCCAAATGTTTTATTTATCTCTAGAAAAGGACACATATAGATCTATAAACATAACTATAATATATGATATCTTGTCATTAAAATTAGCGAATGCCAGTCAAGTATATATAGAGACAATTATATATATTTTCAAAAGCCATTATATATTTATATTTATAAGGGGCTTAATTAAATTTTATAGTCGTTATATTGAAGTATATGTGATTTTATTGGTCTTCTTTTTGAAAAGCTTTACATTCTCACTTTTTATTCTAAATATTTTATCAGTTACATTATTTTAAATAATTTTTTTATTTCAAACTCATCCACCAAACACATATATATAGAGATAAAAAAAAACATCTCAAGTTTTTTTCCTCACCGAAGAATAATAATTTTACAACTCACAAAATTTTTCAAATTTTGTTAAATGTTCACTAAATCTTTATTTTAGATAAAAAAAACTTGATGGGTGTGGAATAAAAAAAAGCAAAATGACTAAAGTTTATTGATTTTGAAAATAAAAGAAAGAAACATAATTGACTAAAATTAGATCAAATGTGCATGTATTAATTCCATTAGTTCCTTTGGGGTTTTGATTGTTTGTGCATTGCAGTTGCAAATTGCAACGAGGACAAGGACATTTTCATAGATTTCTACGTTGTACGTTTTTATGGTGGACAGGAAATACAGGCTCTATTGAAAAAGCTACATTTCATATCAACATCGGTGTTCACATCAGACTTGCTTTACGTAGATTTTCTGGATCGTGTACATAAGGCAGAGTTGAAGCTCAGATCCAAGGGTTTATGGGAGGTTCCTCATCCATGGCTCAATCTTTTTGTTCCAAAATCAAGGATAGGGGACTTCGACAAGGGTGTCTTCAAGGGCATTCTCGGAAATAAGACAAGTGGGCCAATCCTCATCTACCCTATGAACAAAAGCAAGTAAGTTTACAGAAACATATTTCTACATGCATCCATTTACTACACCGTATATAGTTTCACTTATCATATTCACCGGTGTCTAGTCATATATGAAGAATAAAACCACTGCATGCTTGCAGGCATGTGTAGATCTCCTCATATATAAACGACATTTCTGTTCCTGACAACCTCTTATCTGGTGTCAGTGTTAAGGTCCATATCTCATTCCTCATTTGGGTCCAACTTGATTAAGATATAGAGTAGATAGAAGAGGAAAGTAAAAGAAGTAAGTAAATAAGTAAATTCAAAGGAGTAATGAAACAGACAGAGAATGAAGTTTTGTGAGGATATGGAAGAGAAAATCTGTGCAACAACATAATATATGTTTTCCGCAACGAATATTCCCAATAAGTGTGGAACTTAATAATGATAATGTATCCATGATTGATTGACAGATAGTACTGTTGTCGGAACGAATGGATTAGGAATATAAACAAAACCTGTAATCTTTCGCTAATGATGAATGGCAAAATCTGTTTGTTTCGAAAAAATATTAGCGAAGCCTAAACCGAAGAATGTTTACTGAATTATTTAAGTGGAATTAATGTATGAAAAGAACAAGAAACACAGCTATAGGTATGTGGGTGAGTAGAAAGACACTGAGACACACGAGGGTTGTACTATAGCCAACACAGGAGATGAAAATCTTGATCAAAGCCAGCTAGGAAGTGACACGTTTATTTTCTTTCCCTTTGTGAAGACCATAAGAAAACAAAATGGATGGCCATGATCATTCAACTGGGGAGATTCGGCTGTCAGAAGATCTTCCGTAGGGACCAGTCCTCCAATGGTAGGGATGCCATGTCCTCTCCTTGAACATAGTTCGGTAGACACCGTGTGTTGAGTTTAGAAAATGTCAAAATTAAGGATAATGTGTTGATGAAGGAAAAAATAGATGTTATTTAGTGTGCATAGATAAAAAGGAAAGGCATAAAGAATATAACAAGGTAGCTAGTGTTGCGAAGGGGTGTGTGTCTCTGACAAGTCAAAGGATTGTTAACAACGTAGTAGTAAGTAAATCCCAACAACTGTGTAGTGTGTGTAGCATGATTGCATGGATGAAAAGAAAGATCCAAAAGATGATTTTGGTGATGGTGATGTGTAGGTGGGACCATAGGAGCTCGGTGGTGACACCAGAAGAGGATGTGTTTTACCTGGTGGCATTTCTGAGATCAGCATTGGATGCTGAGACACTGGAGTACCTGACTAATCAGAACCGTCAGATTCTGAGATTCTGCCATGGTTCGGAGATCAAGGTGAAACAGTACCTGCCCCATTACACTACGCAGCAGGAGTGGATGGACCACTTTGGCGATAAGTGGACCCAATTCAATGCCAGGAAGATGCAATTCGATCCTCGCAGAATCTTAGCCACAGGCCAGCAAATTTTTCAATTTCATCCCGAGCAGGATGATATGTAATGTAATTTGTACCTAGTTAGTTAGCTAGAAACATGCAAAACATTTTCTCTTTAATAGATAAATAAGGAAATCCTTTGATGGGTTCAACTTTATTAGCAGTGATGCAGTCTAGAACAAGTGTAGTATTATTGTTACTAGGATCATAGAAAAAAGAAAGTTAAAATAGAAGGATGAAGAGTGGGTGAGGGTAATAAAATTGGAGTTGGGGTTTTTGTTACAGAAAGAGAGAGAGAGTGAGTGAGGTAGGTAATTAAGCAAGGTTATTTGAGGAATGTATTTATTTTCATGTAATTTGAATGGTTATAGGAGTGGTGGGGCCCGCGAAGGAGATGAAAAGGGCAATGTGCATGTGCACATGAGATGTCGCTGTGCAGTGCCCGTGATCCCGACCGCCCGTCTGCTTTGGCTGTCTCGTCCATAATCAGGCAGCTGTTCCACTTCCACTCCTTTCTCAATCTTTTCCATTTTCACTCTTTCACTTTTTCCAATCCTCCTTATTTGTGAATAATGTTAATAGGTTAAGAGTTTAATACACATGTTTTGAGCTTAAATTTTTTTTAACTGTTGATCAGTTGAAAATAATAATTTCATTTGTAACATGGGTATAGCAGAATCGGGTGTAGCGTGCATTACTGTTTATGATGAGATGGTATCTACTCACTTTATGAATTTTGTATTTTAAGTTGGCGACACAGTAAAATGCATCAAAAGGGAGCATGGGCAAGATCAATTTGACCTGTACTAGGTAATGCTGCGGCAAAAGCAGACTTTATGCTTAGGCCATCTACATGTAATTTTCGATTATGTTTATATATACCATTAAAACTCAGAAATTAGACAAGATAAAAAAAATAGTACAAAATAGATGATTTTTACATATAAGAACTAAGATAATATTTGTTTAACCACAAGGATCAAATGAATAATTAAACCTATAAATAATGTTTAATTGATTTTTATTCATTCATTAATAACCAATTATTCAATCCAAATAATCTCTTTCTTGAATTAAATTTATATATGCTTATATTTAATTATTACTGGCTAATGAATTGTCACCCTTCTCAGAAGAACTTGTCCCTTTCAAAAAGGATATTATCTCAAACCACGCGATTTGCCTACTGAGATCCTCATCATTGTAAAATAAACTTGCAGTCCGGATAATTATTCTCTTTAATTACCCAGGTCGCCTAGCGACTTGGTTTGGCATTATGTGAAAATAAACTAACAGAATGGGGACGTGAAAATTAGTGAGAAACCGGAAGAGGACACAATTCTCCCTTAGATGCTTTTAGTACGGAGATATTTAGATGTTATTGGTTTCGTTGTGGTGGATCGTGGACCAAGAGGTCAGAACACTTAAACACTCTTCATTGGCAAAACTGCATAAGTATATACCCAATTTTGTTATAAAATCCACAACGCATGATAGTTTAAATAAATTATTTTTCTTAATTTTGTACATCATACAATGTCATATATTTTACTACTTCAACTAAAGCCTAAAGGAAAGGGCTGAAAGATACTACTCAACAAACCATAATATCAACCCAGCCAAACCAATAGCAAAAGCGAAACAAGTTTTTTTAACAAAAATAGGAAAACAGAAGCTGCCAGCCCAGGCATGAGTTATCGTGTGAACGCAGTGTAGATTAAGAAGCAGCAATCCTCTCCAGTCGAAAAACAGAAGGAGTATGCAGTTTACATTATGTTTTTCTATCTTTTATCTATAAAAATAGTCAAATATTAATATAAAACAATGGCTGAGATTTCATCCAAAATTTTCAAAACTGGAGAAGATTGTCTTCCATGGATTAAGGATGGAATATGTGCAAAAATAGTAAAATGAATCCTGATAAAATTGGCGCCAGATGCTAAAGCAAATATGGAATTCAGCTTTGCCATTCATTTCCCTCGCCAGCACGGACCAACCCAACAGCCATCTTTCCCAGAATAGACATTTACAATCAATTTTGTTGTGTCATGAAGACCGGAACCTCGGTAGAGAAGAATACAATGTGGAGACTTGGTATAACAGCCCAACTATTCCTAATATGATCTGTAACAGTGCTCCAACAGCAGGGGCAAATCATTTCATTCCACTCTAGGAGGAAACCCATCACCATACCGGTTGAAAGTTTGAGCAGAGAATCTCTTTCGCTGTTAACAATAGATCGTTTTACGCTTTAATAGAACAATAACTTGAGTAAAATATGGTAATCAATGAAACACCAACAAAGAAATATCAAACTTACCTGCAGAAATAATCCAAAAACGCTAATTTGAATCATCTTCCACTTCAAGTTGCTTCCCAAACTTCCTTAACGCAAGTGAATATACAGTTTTCCTACTCACTGATGTTTTGCCGGTGACCAACTTGACAGCCTATTACAGACCCGGCAATTGAACTTAAACAAAACACATAAAACAAATGCTGAAATTAACTGTGACTACTCAATAAATTAAGTGCCACGTAAATTAGATAGTTTTAAGCTAATTTTCAGGATGATTAAAGTCCATTCTAAGCGAGTAAAAAAGAGAGAAAGAGATACACGAGTGAATTGTGAAACGCATTACGAATGAGGATGAGGTTTTCTTCGCAGAGCTAAGCAGGATCTTTTTCACAGAAATGATGGGACAACATCAACTAAAAGAAAGAGAAAAAAGGCAACCACCATCTTCAGTTTAAAATGAATATTCGTCATAATATGGATAATTTTTACTCATTTCCCATTTCTTTTAATTCTAAAGCTAGAGAAAATTGATGATCACTTTTGCACCCAACCACACACGACCAGCATCCAAATCCACAACCATTTTCATTACCTCGACTTATAAATAACATATAACTATATATGAAGCTTCTGTTTAAACTAAATATGAACACACGCAAATGTAAGGAGGTTACTACCGTTGAAAGACTCTCGCCACTTGCAATCAGTTCTCTTAGTTCACTCTCAAGCTCAATGTCAGATGGAGGTTCAACTTTAGAATTTGCTTGCCCTTGAATCAATATAGTAAGTTCTCCCTTCACTTGACGAATAGAAAATACTTTGTTGGCTTCACCAAGTGTACCACGCCAAAACTACACAATCAATATCTACTGTGTCAGTTAAAAAAATACCATGAGTGCAGGAATGCTGCATATTGATTAAGCTAACTGTTAAGAAAGTTCTATTTAACAAAGGCATACTGCTGGGTTTCCATTAAGTGTCACAAGTCCCCCTTTATTTGAATCACTACAGATTAAGTGAAATAGTTGCAGAATCAACAACTTCAAAATAACCGTAACAAGAAATATTATGATAGTTAATTGAAAAGAATGCATTGCATATAGTAAATGTCACACTCATTCTCTCTTCCTCTCCACTAGTGCCCTGTTCAATTTTTGCTGAGACACTAATAATTTTTTCATTCGTCTCACACTTCCAACTCATTCTTTTCTAGATTTGTGCTCTTTCTCACAATGCCTCTTTCATTTCTACAAGATATTTTTCTGAACAGATTTCTCTGTTTCTCTGTTAGATTCCTCAGTTTTCTTTAATCAATTGTTCTCATTCCTCTCACACTACTCCTACCTCTTTCTTTTCTAATTTGTGCTCTTCCTCAGGAAACTTCTTTCTTTTCCACACACGATTTTTCAGTATTGGTTTTTCTGCTAAGGTTCCTCATTTCTCTTCTCACAACCTAGTTTTTTCCTCTGTAATATATTTTCCAATTTTATTTCATGGAATTTGATTTTATGAACAGATGAAGCAAGGTTGGCTCTCCAAGACTTTGGATCCATTAGAGTTATAGCCATAAACCCAGTGATCTAAAGAGATATATTAGATGGCTCATTAGCCATCCAATATGTATTCACTCAAACTATCCTATCCAATCCATTTTTTATTTTCTATAATTTGATAGCTTGGTTGGATCCATTTGTGGATGAACTGGAGGGATAACCAATAAACAGATTCAAGTGCCATCCTTATGGAACGCTGACTACAGAGAGTTAAATGCCAAACGTACCTCTTCATGTAACTTAGTCATTTCCCGAGCAATAACACATTTCCTGCAATATCATCAAATTGAAGAGTCAACCAATCTGATTCAATATTCCCTAAGCCACACCTCTGAGATCCTGTATTGCCCAAAGGTAGGTTTGCAGAAAAAGTAATTACATCCCAGATAACAAAAAAACTAAAAACTTACATAAACTGTTACTCGTACAACTTCCTTCTGTTTATTGAAAAAGTTTAATGCATATGACGTCAAAATTCACGCTAAAGTTGAATGATAAAATAAACAAATAGATCACAGTTCAGAACATCAATTATTAATATGTTGCAAAAAATGCAAACAATTGATTCTCCAACTGGAAAAGTAAAGAGGAGAGCAAAAAGTATATAAACTAGAAGAAAAGGCTGATAAGTGCACACCATTTTTAAGCTAACTCTCTGTACCTTGCATCACCAAAAATTGAAGAACTCTCCTCAAGAAACTGAGAAAGCTTGTGAGGAGGAACGTAAAATATTTGTGTAGTAGTTTGATCAGCTGAAACCATAAGCCTTTTTCTTCTTGAACCAGAATGTTTAGGAAGAAAACCAACTGAACATTAAACATAACAAAAGCCATTTTATTTTAGGTCCCAAAATACCATAAATGCCAAAATTCAATTAATTCAGCATATTACCAAATGTAAATTCATCAGTAGGTAAACCCGAGGCAGAAAGAGCCGACACCAAAGCACAGGGACCAGGGATTGGCACAACCAGGATATTCTCACTAACACACAATTTGGCCTGCATTTTTTTATTAAAGAAATCCTCTAAATCACCAAACAGGCACTTAAGAAACATATAGAGAGATATTCACAACTAGGGTTCTAAAAAAGGGTCCGGAACTACAATTGCCTTGGCAAATTTATTGTTGTCAACAAGGTTAAAAATTGTTGTCGCGACAGCAATTAGCCGCACTTGTTGCAATTCTCCACATTATCAAGAAATATAAGGAAAATGTGTTCGCCACCGCAAAATTTAAAACCTGGTCGGCAACAATAAATTTGCTAGCAAAAACACACTTACCAACTCCATACCCGGATCACTGATGCCTGGCATTCCAGCATCACTTATAAGAGCCACAACATCACCCTGCTTCAACCTTCTCAGCACAACCTGTTCCCTTTGTGATTCGTTGAATTTGTGATAACTCATCTGAAGAGCTACAAAAGCGCATCAGAACACGCAAATTGGAAAGTAATCACAAGTTGCTATTCGATACTTACGAGAGGCGTTTTGATGTTATAGTGCTGAAGCAACTTCCCTGAGTGCCTCGTGTCCTCCGAGAGTATAACATCAGCTGAGTTCAGCACGCGAAGAGACCTGCGCGTGCACGTCAAACAAATGCAGAGTTAAACTTAAACGCCAAACCGAAACAAAGAAAATGAAGAGTGAGATGTTTCGTACCTCAGAGTGATATCTTCGAGATTTCCGATCGGTGTTCCCACGAGGTAAAGACCGGGTTTCAGAGATTGCGAGTGACGAGTATCCGTTTCGTGACCCTGCGAGTGGAAACTCAAATTCGGTGAGTGATGCATGAAATATTATAGCGAAAAAAACCCTAGGCATAGCGTGAAAACGAAATTACCGGTTGTGGAGGGAGATTGGTGCCGGAGCTATAGCAGAAGGAGTAGGGAGATGAGTTAAGTTGCTTGCGAACGGGAATGCGAAGTCCATGGGAACCACCGGAACGACAGGGAAATGGTGCGGCAGTAGAAATCGCCGACCACGGTAATCGTCGAATCAACATTTTCCCTCTTCGGAAAATTGGGAACGCTATCGCTGCAACACACACATGACGGATCCTTTTGGTTTGAATTAGGCCCAATGGATTCTACAAGAAGCCCAACAACGGATGCTTTGACTTTGACCTAAAACTTAAAAAAAAAAAAAAATAAGAGGTCCATAATCATTGAGATGCGTTGACAATAAAAACCAGCACCTCATTAAAAATGTTATAGAATAGTATTACATTAAAAAATAGAAAAATGATTTTGATCTTTTAGACTTTCCAGATTTCAAATTTGACTCTATCGGTATGTTTATCATACAAGTTCTATTTGTTCTTTTCAGTATTAAAAAAATAATCCAACTTAATGGTTCGTCTTGGAAATTAGCAATCTTCAGTGTGCCAAAGTACCTGTTTTATAAAACGTCAAAGAGAAGTCTTGCTATCTGGAATGCAAATGCAATGATATAGAGATTGACCAAATTTTGATTCCAGTAAAGAATAAAGAATCTGTCTTCATATATTTAGAATAATTAGTTGAATTTCATATCGGATTAGTCCTGATTAAATAACATGTTTAGAGGATTTATTTGGAGTATGTTATCAAATATAAGTCACAGATTATGTCGTTATTATATGGTACACTAAATCTTATAATTGAGGTTAAGGTTAGTTTAAATACATATTTATTCTTTTACTCATTGAGACATTTTTTAAGGATAAAACCGTGATAGAACAATCGAGTTTTAATTAAAACAATATCTCAAATGTGAGTAATTGATCCTAACAATATCATCTCAACAAAGTCGGAACATTGACGTTAAGAGTTGTACAATAAAACAAGTTAAGTTTTTATTCCACACAATAAGAGAGAATTGTTATAAGTTATATATTATTATTATATTACTTGTAAAGAGGTACTTACTAGTTACTTAATTCTGTATTAGTTTGAACAGTGTGGAAGATGTATAACGTTTGATTTGAGATGAATGTGTTTTAATTAGATGTTATATTAGATTTTTTTTCACTTATCTAATAAGGTTTGTGAGATTGTTTCATTCTAACATATTTAAGTTTTACACATTTTTATTGGTATGTCATGATTGGTTGGTTATGTGTGTACTGAGATGTTCTCAAACACATATAAATCTCAAACACATATAAACACATATAGTACAATAACTCTGGAGACTCAGAAAAATATTTCAGTTGAGAGCTTTATTTTGCAAAAAAAAGTTTATCCTTCAATATTTTTTTCAATTTAAATGACCAGTTATTTGATATAGAGTTAAAAATGGTCGTGAGTAGACCTTAGTCTATACAAATAAGATATATCCATTATTAGTATCACAATACAGATGGTTTAACGTGTTTGATTGAAAATTAATATCATTTTTAATTAGATGTCACGTTATATTTCTAATATGTAAGGTTCTCAGACTATTTTAACTTCATAGATATAGGTTTTAGACATTTTTATTAGTATGTCATGTATATATATATATATATATATTGTAGACTACTATAATAATGAAAATTTTATTACAATCACGAGAAGTTTAGTACAATGGGCAATAATTTGAAAGATGATATGACAAAACAAATTTGGAGATTTAGATTTTGATAAAAAATTGTTACACTTTAATAAAAGCCATCAAATTAATAAAAAGAGAACACAGATGATTTTTTTAATCCACACGTAGTTGTGAGGGAAGGATATTGATGTGGGGATTAGAATGTGGACCAACCCCTCATTTTGTCACTAATTTAGTGGTGGGATGAAATGGTTTGTTCATCAAATTTTTAATTAAACTTAAAAAAATTAAATTTAACATTAATTAACTTGTTAAATATTCAAAAATATGTATCTAATTAACTGTTTTTTAGTATATATTCAAAAATAAAGACAAAAAATAATAAAATTATAAAACATTTAATTAGTAATTTAATATATAAAAATAATTTCAATTATCCAAATATTAATTAACTAGTTAAAAGTATTTTAAAAAATAATATATATATATATATATATATATATATATATATATATATATATATATATATATATATATATAAAAATATATATATAAAAAAAA
>Ga0099825_1004885_pt1 | contig 17465 bp, 6 predicted proteins | sample SiratroredBW_FD_76838 | JGI IMG/M metagenome (GOLD analysis project Ga0099825, IMG submission 76838) | Root nodule microbial communities of legume samples collected from California, USA - Siratro red BW | ecosystem: Host-associated > Plants > Roots > Nodule | place: USA: California | collected...
AAATAAAAAAAATATATATATATATATATATATATATATATATATATATATATATATATATATATATATATATATATATATATATATATATATATATATATAACAGTGAATAAATTTGACACAATTCCAAACTACTAACTACTAATTTGTTGTAGATATTCGAATGATCTTACTATGAAATACATATGATTGCTGTGAAATGCAGGTTTTTTTTAGGCAAGTGGTGTAATTTTACACTTAAATTATTTAATTGGATAAATCGTATTTGCAAACAAGAATATAAAAATATTACGCATATGCACCTCTGACCTACTCCAAATTTGATTCTTACTAATTTGAAAATAATAAAAATCTCATCGTCATTTCACAAGATTTAATCAAATAAAAAGTTTCAAGTATATTTCAGAAAGTGTTAAACGACCCTCATTCGAGACTACCACTCAATTTTTATCTCAAAATTTTCAACATGACATCATATTATCAACAATTCAGTCAAACTCCACTTATACATTCTGCTCCAGTCATAAAATTTTAAACATTTTATTGCACTCTTCATCCTTGCATCTCCGAGTCTCACAATAAACTTTTCAAATGAATCACACAAAAGTTAAATAAAGAATCTTTCACGTATCTCAGCTACTTCTTGAACTCATCATCAAAAGCTCCTCATATTTGCAAGCAATGTTCTACGATAACAAAGGGAAATTAGCTCTGCATGATACCAGCTGCCTTCTGAGACAGAATGACATTTAGTTTTGCTATATAATCATCCAGCTGATTAATAACTGCTCCGGACATTCCACAACGCACTAATGATGACGAGACGATGAACAACATTACTTAGAGCAATACCCTAACCACCAGAATTTTTAATTTTATGTGTCTATCTGTTGGGTGTGTGATTCATGGGACTCATCCATCAGCATTTAGTCTTATATACTCTGATAAAAAATACTTTCAACAAAACCTATTTCTCTGATGTGTATAAAAACTATGGAATCAGATGACAAAAATAGAGACTAAGAATATTAGAGATTATAACAATTTGATAGGACACCTGTTATCTAAAATACGCTTTTCAGCTTTTACAACAGAGTTGGCAAGAGATTTCGTCAAAAACTTCAGCTTATCAACCTACTTAAAAACACAAAAGAATTGCCATGGATAGAAAACAATAAAAACATATTACCAAAAAAATAATAGTAAGAACGCCAGATACCAAGGAACTATATTCAATCAGAACATTCCAATAAGACTGAGAACATTTCAAAGCAGAATAACCGCAAATGTAAGTTCTACTTCTACCATTTCATTCACACTAAAAAATAGTTAGATCCAAACTATAGGACACCTGGTAGTTTTATTGTTTTGCAATTTGAATACAACCTGATAACAAAATGTAGCCAATTAAAACTAAAGATGATAACAATAATGTTTACTTTTTTATAAAGTCAAGTTAATGGAAAGAATATAAAATGTAATAGAATTAAGAATTACCCATAACATTTTGTTGATATGATTGACAACTAGAGAAGGGTAATTATGAAATTCAGAAATGCTACAAATCTTTCTAATTCTCTTTTCAGTTTCTCTCTCTTTTCTGAGTGATTTTTATTTTGGTGAACTCAAGGTAAACCATTCCAATTTTAATTGCCATAAAATCAGTTTTTCATATAAGGAAATATAATTTGTAGCTCTAGTAAACATTTTTTTGATATGGACATATTGGAGAATGGTGATTATGACAATTAAAAATGATAAAAATCTTCATAATTTTTTTTCGGTTTATCTACTTTTTATGAGTGATTCAATTTTTATTTTGGTAGACTCCATGTAAACAATTCCAATTTTAATTGCTCCAAAAAATTTGTTTTTAATACAAGGAAATATAATTTTTACCTCTTGTTTTCCTTTCTCCCACCCTTCCCAAAGAAACTAATAGAGGAAAGAAATGTGCCTTTTGAGCATGACCTTCGGGAGAGTCTCCATTGCTTAATTTTTTTTTTCTTCAGCAATACTGCTTCCAGTCTGGAACAGATTCTAATTTGAGCAAGGGCAATTTTCAAAGCCTGCAAAATGATTGGTTGGTTATAATCGACTCTAACACAGAAAGGTCTACATAAATAAAACAAACAGTAAATTATTATATATAAATCTATATTACATTACATCAAATTAGAATCTTAAACTTTTCCACGTTACCTCGCACTTCATCATATCATAGTAATTAGATTCATTCATGTGTAGTAAGAAGCAAATCTATGCAATTTTGTATCAATACAAATTACAAGATTCAATAATTCGTTTTTTTTTTTTCTCTTTCACAAATTCACATGAAAGAAATTGAAAATGCATATAAGCATGAATTGTTAAATTGAATGGAATTGAAGGAGCACTTCTAAACTTATCTATAAGAATATTCCACTACTTCACCCACTCATTCAATGCATGCACTCTATTTGACCACAACATAGCTCTCCTTCCGTTGTCATGATAGTTGGTAAGTAAAAGAAAAAATACTTAAGTATGAAAGCATCACAGTTCAATTAAGAATCAAGCACGGTAAAGCTTCAAAATCCAAAACATTAAATATTTAAAAGGATAAAACGTGATGTCTGATAAATGTTACGTTCCTGTTGAAGGGTGCCGAGTGATGGAGAGAGGAGTAAAAATATCCCATGGGACTCAAGAAAGAACTAAAGAATTTACAGTATATAACAAGAAGCAAGAACGCGAGCAGCATCCTTGACTATAAAACATATTATTCCATGGCATATGGGAGGCTGACTCAATAAATGTTTCAGATAAGCTTGTTCGATAATATTATCACTATATTAGTTACTATAAAAATTCATTAATGGCAACAAAAGGCTTCGGTGTGGAAGTTATGACAAAAACAAACCTCTAGAGTTGCTGTTGTTTCCTCAGTAGCTTTAAAATCAACTTTGTTTACAGGCCCCTGTGAAGTTGTTATCTCAGTGAGCCTTTTTCTTAAGAGTAGAGGCTTCAGCATCTATTCTGCAGTCGATAAGCAAAACGAGACATGACTTGAGGTAGATTGTAGGCAGTTTTCTCACATTATATTATAACAGTATCATGGATCTGCTGAGAATAACTAAATTAATATCTGAAAAGTATACACTAAATGAAACATTCACAAGCAAAGAGAAATATTTCAACTTGATCCAAAAGCAACAACAAATCCTGCTGTGTAATATTTAGACATTCCATAAGATTATTTCAGTTATTATTAATAAAAGCAACTTTAAAATGGAACAGTATTTTCTAACTAACATAAAATGATTGATCTATAATAAAGATATAATCAACTATTTAAAAGTGAATACATCCAAAAATAGGTCAACATAGCCAAAGCTTAAGCCTGGAACAACAGAAATGATTGAATTTAATCTTCTACAGAAGTGGACTTACCATTTTATTTCATTTTTCTTTGATATTAGTTAAAGGAATATGTCAGTTAACTTTGTAGAGCTGTAGTGCCTGATTATGCTTACTACATAAATCCAAAGCATCATGACATACATAAAGGATAATGAAATAAAGTTAATAATTGTAAGTTAGCAAATGACAAGGGGGAGACAGAGAGGTCTCAGGCTGTGAAATCTTCGAACAATATGCTCCTAGTCAATGCCAATAAATATATATTTCTCAATGTAAACGACCTAAAACCACTCATCCAGTCATCATTTTGGCTAAATTTTACTTTTTTAGTATTTGTGCTCCCTCTCAAATCAATGTGGCTCTGTCCCTGTTCTAGTTGCCTAGCCTAAATGACAATATGGAATACAATAGTGTTTAAGCTGTAACCTCTGAGTCTCCTTGAGTGCTGGGCAGAAGGTTTTGACAGCTTTATTGCAGCTTTTAACCTCGGAAGGCTCACTGTTTTTTACTATCCTTTTCTATTTGGGATGATGCGGGTTTTGCTCTGGAATCACTTTTATCTATTTACTAAATTCCATCCACTATACAGAATAAAAATACTATTCCACAAACCCCTGCTTTTTTCATTTGATAGATTACCATTTTCTCCAAAATCAAACACAATGGAGCCCTGATGCTGGAGGGAGCTACCAGATTACTATCCCACCACCAACACCAAGCATCACTACTGCAATAAGAAAACAGATTTTCCACCCAAAGTTACTACTGTTAAAATCCTACCTATAAATTATACAGACTCTATACAAGACCAGAGCTACAAAGCATTCAGATCATGATGTTCCATAGAGCAACATTATCCTTATTAGAAAAATTCTCATATAAATTATTTCATTAATTAAATTGGATTATAACCTAAAACAACAAATATTAATCACTGAGAGAAAAAGGCTAATAACCAAATTCATAATCAGTTTATTACAACACAATTTACACAACAACTATCCTACTAGGTGAGGTAGCTACATGAATTGCCAAACGTCATTTAGCTCATTTAAAGACCAAATCTTCAGAAACATGACAACACAATTATAGATTTTGATATTTGAACATAAGATCCAATCTGAAGACTTAGGTGTCTATCAGAGAGGTACAAAGAAAATGACAATGAAAACCCATGTCTTCACACTGACCTTGCAACACCAGAAATGATTTCGACCCAGTGATGGCACCTTGTGCAAATTGAAGCAATTCCTCTCAGCTTCACCTAATGAACAAGGTAAACATATAATAATCTTATTGAATGCATAAAGAACAAGTTTAAGAGAAGCCATTGGAGGCCCCACTGAGAGATGATAGATGGAAATGAAAGGAAAAGGTGGGCAAGGTAAATTTCAAAGTTTAATGTCTCAACTCTATCTACTGAGTTGTCTACAGAGGACTACATTTAATTTTAATTACTTTCATTTGACACTTACAATCAGGTCACCTTTTAAATTATGATATTACATGTTGATTGTTATTCTCTCTACATTAAATTATGATATATTAAAAATCCACAATTGAAGTTATAAAATTATTATTTTAATCCCATTTTCTCCATTTTAATAAGTTATAAAATATAATATTAAATGTAAGATTAAATCATGGTTTAAAACTGAATATATCAGGAAGAAAAAAAAATTGATTATAAGAATGATAATGCAATCAAAGATCTGAAACAATATTATTAGGCTTGCAGAAAATGTGTGATGATACCATACAGTGCTTTATTTACAAGGAAGGAAACAAACAATGGATGAAATCCCTAACTTCTAGCAATGAAATATGACATATTTCTCTATTTACATAAAGAAAAATTCAGATATTTAACAAGGATAACCATGTTTGGGAGAAAGGACAAGTTCCCATATAGGTTCTTAATAACATCACTAGTACATTATTATAGGTAGAATGTTTGCACATAATTTATTTTATTAATCTTTTTTACAAAATAAAGTTAGCTTCCTCATTTCAGAATTCAAATGTTTAAAACCAAAACTCAACCTTAGTTAAGGAAAATGTGCATTCTCAAATTTAAAGTTCAGTGCAAATTCATATACTGATTATCGAATGATCTACACGTCAAACAACCTTCAAAGATTTCGTGAAGTCACAACTAAAGTAGCCTTACCATTGATTTCCGAAGTCACAACTAAACACCAAAAATATAATTAATCAAAGAGAGGAGAAAACAGAGGAAGCATTTACTACTGAACAATACCTCTGTCCATAGATACAAGTGAAATAAAAATCATCCTTACCAGTACTTCATCTTCATAGCTTGAAAAAGATGTTGCTAAATCTTGCAAGCTGCTCACTACGGCATTATGAACTTCTTTTCTTCCAGTAAGACAGAGTCTATAGATAAGGATGAGGAGGGAAGTAAGATTAGATATATCTTCCGCGGAACTGCAATATTAGAAATTTTTTTCCCAAAGACACAAATGAAATTAAAATTTTAGGCGCTTAAAACCACACAAAAATTGCACCAAATGATCGCCGCCGCTTACACTCCGACCAAGACACCTCCGATCGCTTACAACACCGCCGCCACCAACCACCGGATTTTCCCTCCGCACTTCCAATCCCCAAGTTCTCACACTCTTTCACAGGTTCTCTCCCTCCTTCCCCTCTCTCTCAAACCCATTCCCAATTTTCGTGTAACACCCTTCCAAACAGCGGTTCCCCAAATTTTCAAAGTTTGGATTACATTTACCAAAATACCCTTTGCCACATCAGCCGTGTGAAGAGGAAGTTTTTTCCTCAACGATGTCAAAGAAGCATTTTCCTCTGAACAGTTAGGGAACGACATAGGCGAACGCGAACACAAACCTCGTAACGCAAAGCGCAAGATGTCAAAACCAAGCCCAACTTCATCGCTTCCTTAATCTCCTCCTTACACTCTTTCAGAAAGCAAACTGTTATCTTCATCGTTTTTTTTTCCGCTTCGAATTTCAAAAATGGGATTGATTTCGTTGGTAAAGGAGTTATGGATGACTTTCTTTTTCCTTTGTTCAGTACAATTTTGGAGAATGGCGTTGTTGTGGTCTTTCTCTATTCTTTTTTCTTATTACAAATTGTTCACGGCTTCCCTATCACGGTGGCTATTTTTCAAACCTGTAATTTTGGAGAAATGTCCTTTCTTCTCTCAGAAACTCGTCTCCTATCCCAGGTGCTCCCCTTTCACAAGTAATTTTAGGCCTGTTTGTGTTGTCACTGGTGTAAGTCCTTCATTTATATATTCGTTCCGTTTATTGTTTGTTTTTTTTTTTTATTTATTTATTATGGGGATTTTTCAAATTGATTCTGAGGTTTGGTTTTTTTGTGTTGGTGTAGGCAACCTCTGGCCTGGGATTGGCTACTGCTTATGAACTTTCGAAGGAAGGATATGTTGTCGTCATTGGTAAGTGTTTATTCTTATTCTTATTTGACTCTCGATTCTAGTTTTTTGTATTGCTCTGCTAATCATCCTAGAATAACCAACTAGTTCATATATCTGGTTGGAAGAAGGACTTGTAAGACACTCTTTTCAACTTTTTCGTTATTATCTGTGAAATTGTAATGTTTGTATTACACTCCCTATGGATGTGACAATGGAGTAAATAAGAGATATTGATTGGACACAAAAAAGGAAAAGAAAGAAAGTGAGAAATGTTATGAAAATTAAAATGGAAAATGGTTGTAATAGGAATACTAAGCAGAGCATGAGGAAATCAAAACCTTAATGGAATCTCGTGCTGGCTTCACTAATCAAGAATGGGTCAGAGGTTATTTGGTCGAATCTGCACAAGATTTCTCTTAAGGAAAAATATTGAATTTAGTATGTTGTGTTGCATTTTTCTTTTGGTCTATGCAATGTATACTTAAGATTCCAGTTGTGAATGCAGTTGGACGTTCACAACAACTATTGTCAGAGGTATTTTCCTTCAACACTTTTAAAAATAATGGTGATCGACTCCACACTTGATAAATCTCTTATCAGTGTTCCCTGTTCCCTGTGTCTGATAGACCATAAGAAAAATCCAAGATTTGAATGAAGATGCCCACCTCAAAGCTTTTCAGGTGGACTTGTCATCGATTGAATCAATCATAAAGTTCAAAACGTCTTTGCGACAGTGGCTTTTGGATTCTGATTTGCACTGCTCACTACAAATACTGATAAACAATGCTGGAATACTTGCAACATCACCTAGAGCCACAGCTGAGGGCTATGATCAGTTATACAACTTTTTATATATCTCCTTTGATAGTATTGAAGAAGTTTCACTTTATCATTGAATAACTCCTGTGCTTATGCGTGCTCTTTGTAACACAAAATCATTGCATAGGCCATATATTTTCAAATTTTATTATTACTTTCAGACTGTTGATAATCTGTTTAAGCTAAGGTAGATGGTTTATAAGTGTTTGTTACATTTTTTAGAAAATGTTGATTAGCATGATTAACATGATTTTTATGGAACCCAAAAACACAAGAAGAAATGTTGGTAGTGGTATGTAAATATTTTTCTGTACCTTGTTTGCTCCATGAAGGTGAACCTTGGTGCAACAGTAAGGTTGTTTCCTCATGGTTTTAATTCTTGGAGACCGCCTCTCGGCTTGTAGGGGTAACACTGCATATATTTACCTTTCCAATACTGCTTTTTTAGCTCCAAGTTTGTTTGATACCTTAGTTTTATAATTAGTATTGACATTTAAAATGTATTAATGTTTTACCTCTTTACTCCCAGGATGATTGGTACAAATTATATCGGTGCATTTGCTTTAACGAAACTTCTACTGCCACTTCTTGAAAGCAGCCCTGTATCTTCTAAAATTGTGAATGTAACATCCTTTACACATCGAGCTGGTAAGGATAATCATCATAATCATTAGTTGTTGGTCTATATTGTTGTATGGTAATCCAACACTTTCAGTTTGATTTTATTCCTATTAATGTCTCTACATCAGCACTTCTCATATAGAAACTGATCAAAATCTTTTATCTAGTTACTGATGTGCAGGTTGATGAGGGAACTGTATCCGGGAAGAGATTTTTGAGATCTATACTATATCCATATGCTCACATATATGAGTATTCTAAATGTATACTGCAAGCTTTGGATTAAGTTATGTAGATTACTTTTGTGTCTTTATTCCTAACAAGCATTTAATTTTGGTGAAGTATGCCTAATTCTCTTCTCGAAGGAACTCCACCGACAGCTTACCCTGATGGGAAAATCTCACCAGATATTTGTCAAGTATGTAATTACTAATCTAACTTTTATTTCCTATTCTGTCTTGTTTCCAGGTGCTGTGTACTTTTATAGTATTGATTTCTTTTAATGTTATCAGCTTACTAATCAATGCATAGCTGCAACTTTGTTGTTTGAATGTGTTCATGCGATACTTCTATTTCTTGCCCATTCTTCGGGAATTAAAATAAGCTTCAGGGAGACATTTGAAAAAACTAACTTGAGCTTATGGAAATTGTTCTCTCTTAGGCCGTAAAAGAGAGTATAAATAGAGGCTATGTGTATTCAGCCTCAATGGACCATAAGTGACATGAGTCAAATGACCTTTTGTTTAATTCAAGCCTTACTGTCCAGTAGCCCATTACAGGAACAATAACCATAATTACTTATTATTATTAAAATCAACCCCAAATATATATCAAATATTACAAACAACAACTTGGAGGTAAAATTAAATAACTAACATTCTAATATTTAGTCGGGTACTCATCCTTTAAGTTATAATTAGTTAATATTCAGTACTGGAATGTGGTTATTTAGAATAATGATGATATTATAAAACAAGATGGTTTTCAGTAATGACGACATCTTCTATTTGGACTAGTCTAGAGAGCGATTAAAAACTTCCATGACTAGAACAGAAATGATTGGTGACTTTTCTATAAGCTCTATTTTGCCAATTTCAGTAAGGCAATAAGCTACATTGTGAAATTTTTATTTAAATATGTTCTTTTATTTCTGAAATAAGTTTTAAATGAAGTTTATGACTAAGGTAGCGTTTGATAAAAAAATATCAAGTTTGTTTAAGCTGTCTATCCATCAGTGGCTTATCTGTCATATGCCTTGGATGACATTCATCATGTATGTTTGACAAACCTGTAGTTTTCTTGTGTTTTGAATTTTCAATTAAAGGATGAGATTTATTATAAGCCTGTGTTGTGTTGGGATATAATGGTGTTATTGTCACAAATCTTCGGCTTCCAACCAGAATCAGTTCCTCATTGTGAGGTTTCTGCACCCTAGCTGCCTTCCTCCCTAGTTTCCAAATACCCCCTTCCCTGCCCATCTAAGAAAAGCCACGAGGTTCTATCTCCTCTCTTGCTTTCAACTAAAGTATAACTGCGTAATCATGCAATATGTTGGATAGGAAAAATGGTTTTTGTTATGGTTTTATTGGAGTGAATTTTGGGTTGCTAGGTTAGATGATCCAATCTTCTGGGTAGAAGAGAAGGAACATGAATAAAAAATAAGACAGGAAGCAGAAATTGGCACGGAAATAAAATGACAAGGCGATGCAAAATGTATTAAACATTCTATATGAAGCTTTGTTCTTGTTCATCATGGATTCTACTTGACCTTTAACTTTCAATTTTTGTATTGTTGCACATTAGTGTTGCGGATCCTGGAGTTGTGCAGACAAACCTCATGCGAGAAGTTCCTACCATCCTATCTTGTTTGGCATTTCGTGTGTTGAAATTTCTGCGGCTGTTGCAATTCCCCGAGTCTGGGGTTAACTCTATTGTTGATGCTGCCCTAGCTCCACCGGTAAGAACTTCAGTGGTACTTACTGTTGATAACTTTTTTTACAACATGCCATTTATAACCACTTCACCAATTCACTTACATATTGTTCCATCACCACGCAATGAACTCTCAATTGCTTTATGTCATGCCTTTATTTTATCCTCGCTGTGATGCAAAGGCATCTTGAACTCTGGCTAGGAAACTATATATTCGTCAATTATCTCAACAAACTTTGACATACATTAGAGCATCCAAATACACATTATAAAACACATACACAAATGGGCGCTTTCAGGTAAAATAGGTTTCTCTCCATTATATCTCACAAATGAACGCTTTTACACACATGAGAAGATCTAATTAGTAATTACACATTACGCATACTAATAAACACTTTCATTTATAATAGGTTTCTCTCAATTTTCAGTTCGAGTAACTCTGCAATACTCTCTTATGAAATAAAACTTCTCTGAAATTAGGAAATTAAGATGTATGCTCACAACGATATACGGTTTCCCTTATGTTACTCTTGTACTACTAAACCCTTGTACACGTTAGGTACACCTGAGTACTCAACAACTTATTCTTTGAATTTTTACACAACGTGAGTACGACTCATAAAATGATTAGGTGCTATTTCGGGGCATAGCTACGTATATCTAAGATATTAGCTTGATCAATTTATAAATATTTATAGATTGTCAGTGTTAATTTCTTTTAGCACAAATGTTTTCATCACAATCTATAAATATTCTGTTTCCCAATTTCCCGTATTTTGTAGCAGCAGAAAATCGTCGACAATTGAGTTCATGATGTTAAATGACTTACATTTTCAGGGAACATCAGGGGCTTATTTCTTTGGGGGCAAAGGTAGGACTATCAACCCTTCGGCACTTTCACACAACGCCAAATTAGCACGTGAGCTTTGGGAAAGTACAAGCAAGCTGCTGTCTGTGACCCCTTTTGGTGCTGAGGGAAACAGCTGGTAGCATTGGTTCGTATGTCATGTCGTATAACAAAGTGAATAGGTGGCAATTGCCCATGTAACTAATGACAACCCATTCTTCGTACAAAGTTCTGAGGTTTATAAGAGATGTTTTAAAAAATGTACCATATAACTAAACCATTCATGCACCTTCACCTAGTAGCTGCCACCATACACATGTCGGCTTGTAGCGTTGTTCGTATTTCATTTTCTGGTATTGTACTTAATTCATGTGCTAAGTCACTGGTAATGCTAACGTTAAGACTGAATGGCCTTGCTCTGTAGAATTTACCTAAAATGAGATATTGTAATCTGTGGTTATGGGTTATTTACAATGAGGTATCTCTCTTTGTTCTATTCAAAAGAGTGGCCACATGAATGATGCATAAGTGAGTTAGTGTGTTTTGGGGACTGCATGGATTCTTCAGTTTTCACATCAAATATCTATAAGAAAGACGCATATATTAGTGAAAGTAGCTTCAGTGCAGGTTGATTGACTGGTTGTAGAAGATTTTTCAGGTTATTTTATCTGTTGCTAGGTCCTAGAAGTATGCTATATAACGTTTTAGGATTTGAAAATGTTTTTGCAATTTGGACCTTATTCTAAGTTTATTATGGTTGTGGGTTTATGATCTCTTTACATTGAGTAGAGAATGTTAAATTGCTCTTTATAGTAAGTGCTACCTAGTTTAAATTAGTGGAGTAAGAAAAAAAGAAGTTTGAATAGAATAGGAAATTACCTGTTCGACTGCAGACTCAGATTCCTGTTTCGAATACATGAACGATTCGCATAGTTTCACTTTGATTTGGTCATGTTTCCCTTTTTGTCAGCCTTTGATTTGATTTGGTGATATTAAACTAACTAATAAAAGTTTCGGCTCCCAAATTAAATGGTGATTATTGGATGAAATAAAGCTATTCCTATAGCATTCAAAACAGATTGATTCTTCATATTTGTTCAATCTTTTGGTCATAAAGGTTTTTTTAGGTAACAATACCCTTAAGCTATAAAGTGTTATAATTTAGATTACCCTTTGTTAAATTATTTTAATATCAATCATTTAAATATTTTTACAGTGCAATTAACTATATTATTATCATTTTTATACTTTAAAATAACATTTGAAATTATTCATAATGTATATAAGTAAAATAAATGTTTCACTTCCATTTAAGTATGAAGTTGTGGCTGAAGTATTGTTATGAATTGTGGATACTCGTTTGTGGCTACGAAACTGATTTGGCGTGGAATGAAAGCAGTGTAACCATAATGGGCTGGTGGGATGTTGGATATGGGGATAACATTTGTTTTTGGCAAAAATAAATGGGTCTTTCAAAAGCAAAAGAATATGCTGCAAGGAACGATAATAACTGATGAAGAGTTGACTAAGAACATTTCTCTCAATCTTCATTGGTTCAATGGTTGGATGAAAATAGAAGAAAAGGTACTGTCATGTTTAGCTACTATTCATTATTTCTTTTAGATTTAGTCCATTTTCTTTTAAGACTTCAAATTTATTATCATCAAAATTAGGCTATTATTGCTTTGGAATTAATAATAACGTGTAAGAAATTTTATAATTGGAATTACAAGTACAGAATTTCAATGCATTATTCTGTTCTGAAAGTAAACAACTTCCACGGTCACAAATCATTGAATTAATTTCTCGGGAAAATATAATACATGTTAAAGGTATGAAGTTAAAGATATGAAGAGAATATGCAGGGAAAGTGTAGACTATATAATAGTTTGTGAAAAAAAAAAGAGTAAAAAAAACATTTCAGAAATGAGAAGTGAAAAGAAAATCCGTTTTTCTAGTGTGGCTAAACAACACATTTTAACAATTATTAAGTTGTTTTTCAACTTTGATTTTTATATATTTATTATATAAGAGAGTTTATAACTAAAAAACATTAATTATAATTTTTATATTTTAATTCATTTTTAATCTTCTTTTTTATTTGACTCTAAAATTATGTCTCTTATAGAAGACTAATTTTTATTCTTCAAATGAATTTTATCCTCTCAATATAACTTTTAAAATGTTTGGATGAAGCACCAACATCGTATATATTGTTAATAATTCTTATGGTGCAAAATAGAAGATATTATTTTTCTTGCAGTGATATTTCTGTATTCTCATTTCTAGTTAGTCTATAAAGTATAAACACATCACTTATTTTTCATCAGAAAAATCATATTATTATATTATAACCATTAAACAGTAAATTACTCAAGATGTTTCATATCCATTTAAAATTTTTATGAATTTAGTATTATTATATTTTTAACCATTGAATTATTTTTATATTCTTATTTGTCAATATTTCATATATTAGAGTTTATTTGACATTTAAAGTTTTATGAATTTAGTATATTATCTCGTTTAACATAATTTAGTGTTGAATTTAATTTATTATAATAACAATAGATTAATTAATAATTTTCCTTGAAAAATAATTATAAATTTATTTAATTGTTTAAAATCTCATAAAAATCAATTTAATTATATTCATTAAGAGAATAAAAAGTAGAAGTGAGAAGAGGAGGTTAAAAAATATTATAAAAATTAGAATTAATATTAAGTTACTCACTCACAACAAAAATACAAAAATTGCCAACTGTAAATTATTTTTTAATAATTTTAAAAGGTATTCAATATCACACCATAGAGAAAAAAAAGGAAAAGAAAATTTCTATCTTACAAATTATACCTATATCATTTACTTTTATAAATATGTGAGTAACGGATAAATGAATTCTTGATATGAGTGAAATGGTACGTATTTAGAGTTAAGAAATGTCTAACAATTTATTAGGAAATGTTGATTTCTTTTGTATAACTTTTGAATTTTTTTTATATGGGTGAAGTAGAATATATTTAGGATTAATGCTAGTACAACTTTTTTTCTCTTCCCATAAAATTTAGGGTTTAGGTGTAAATGATATATGAATGAATTTCACAATATTCTTCAAATAAATTATATTCTTTCAATATAAATGTTAAATGTTATTTAAATAAAATACCAACATCATCATACATATTATTAATCGTGCTTATGGTGATTAATCATGCTTATAGTGCATAGATGACATTATTCTTCTTATTATAATATTTCTCTATTTCCTTTTTTTAGATAATTAATAAAGTATAAATATGTATGACTTATCTCTCATTAAAGTGTATAATAACAACAAAACACCAAATCATGTTATTCTATAATAACACCAAAATTTTCAACAATGACAAGATGTTTGATATACAACGGCAAGATGTTTGATATCCATGTAAAATTTTGTGAAATTAGTACTATTATATTATTTAACACAATTTACATATGAAATATTTTTATATTTTTTATTTATCAATATTCCATATATTAGCCTTTGTTGGATATCCATTTAAACTTTTACGAATTTAGTATTATTTTTTTAACACAATTTATTGTTGAATTTAATTTATTGTGATGAAAAAAATAATTAATCTAATTTTTATTGAAAAATAATTATACATTTATTTATTTCTTTTAAAATCTCTTAAAAATAATCTTAATTAAACTCACAAAAAATAAGAATATATAAGTGAGAAGAGAAGGTTAAAAGAAAAAGAATTAATGTTATTTAATTATTAGTTACTCTCTCACAATAAAAAAAAATGTCATTACTAATATTATCAATTCTCTCAATTTAAAAAAAAATGTCATTACTACTATTATCAATCCTCTCATTTTTTTTTATTCTTGTCACCACTTTATATTATCATAACTAATTTGTCACTTCTAATTTATTCTTTCTATCCAAACACAACACATATAGATTTGTAAAAATAGAATTTGAACTTAATTTTAAATTTTAACTTTTATGAAACTTCGATATTGGAAAATAATTTTAAACCAACTTTAATTATATTACATGTAATAATTAAACCCCAAATCAAAATCAAACAAGTTAGGAAATATAATAAGATGTTAAATATTAATCTTAGATTTTGGCATATTGAATTCTTACTACTTTAGTTTTTTACTTTATTTTTGAGATTTTGTTATGGTTTCAAATAAAATAGGACATAAATGCTATAATTAATAATCTTAGAATTGTTCTTGTCTTACCTCCATTGCAAGATAACAACAATTTCATTTTTGGTTTTAGTTTAGATATATGATAATGATCTTGTACATGTATATTTTTTTTAACAGCCAACAATTAATAAAATAAATGAATTACTTTTGCGGTAGTCCAACTCTTATACAATTCAAACAAATATAATGAAAATATACTTGCTCTAAAATCCCTACTTAGATACAACACAAATATTTCACAAGCAAAACAAAAAACTTTCTAATTATATGCGTATACATGGTTCGATCGTACCTTGTACATGCATATAATTAATAATTTTAGAATTTTTCTTATCTCACCTTCATTGCAAGGTAACAACAATATCATTTCTGATTTAGATATATGATGATCACCTTGTAATAAGAAAAAATAAGGTAAAATTTATATAGCATGAGATATTACCAATACTAGTATTGTCAGACAATAGGTGGTTAACTTAGGATTATTGCATACAATGGTCCTATATTATATTAATACTTGAATGATTCATAAATTTCTCAATGTATCATATCACTATGGAAACAAGTTATTTAGACACCAATTTTAACTACCAAAAAAAATGATTGCTAATTGTGACCAAAATAACCATCAAATTAGGGTTTGATTGCTAAATAACTACAAAATAAAAGTAATGATTGAATTTAGTGACAAATTAAGTAAAAGATATGACTTAATGAGAGAAGGTTTGGACATAATATAATAAAAGGAAATTCGTACCACATACACATGCTATAAGTAGCATGGAATCCTTCATACTTAAAAAAGTGAAAAATAACAACTATACTATTGAAAGTGATAAAAAGGAAGAGAAAGAAGTATCTAACTCTTGTAAGAAGAAATGTTAGAATATGGACAGATTGGTCTTTACACTTGATCATCACAAGGCTTTCCTAGTATTTACTCAAAACATCATTGATGTTAATACCTCTACCAGGTTAAGTTAGATATATAGGTAAAACTTATTCTATTTCAAATCTCAATAAACTAATAACATAGACTCTCTTGATACTGTAACAATAGACCATGTTTGTAACCCCAAATCTCATATTCGTTGCCTAACAAGAATTAAAATCATCGTAATGAAATTGTCAAATAGTTCAATAGTTCACACTCAACCTATCTTTCATTCATTGTGTCATTTCTCACACATTGTTCAAACTTTTATAATCATGTATATTTTGAAATTTAAGGTTTGGATATCTTCTTATGAAAAACTTTTTCAAATGAATAAAGATTTTCCTTTCATCAAAGATATTAAATATATGAATGGATGTGATAAAATCCTTCCTTTTCTTTTGGTGGATATATACATTTTTTATAACTTGTTTTAATGTTGTGGACAAAGATTTATGATATTCTTTCCTCTCTCTTTTTTTTCTTTCATTTTGTTATTAGCAAACACAAATTTACTTGGATTGGTTGTAAAAATACAAAAAAAGAAAGGTTAAATTGCATTTTAAAACTTGTTGCAACTTTAAAAAAAATTCATTCTAATGTTATCATTTAAAAACATTTTCAAAAAAAGTTTGAAAAGAAGCGAAAAGAAAATACTCATAAATTTTTATACTTATTTTGTCTTTATCACTAATACTACTTCTAGTTCTTGGCCACTAACACAATATTTTACAAGTATTCTTTTTTCAAACACTATTGTCTTATCCAAAATATTATTTTAATTTTTTTCTCCAATCAATATCTTAAGTCTTATTCTAGATAAGTCTCATGAAACTCTTTACATGTTATTAAAAAAATTGGACTTTTACAACGTCTTATATAAAACGAATACAAGATATTTTGCCTCAATCTAAGTTTTTAATTTTTTTTTTGAAATAAAAAGTTCAAAAATATTAGATAACACGATAAAGAAAATATTAATTTTTGCATGTTTAACACATTATATGGTTCTTTTATATTTTTAATGAAAAAACAAATAATTATAAGTTCTTTGAGAATTGTAGTTGTTAAACAAATATTAGAGATATCTTGTACAAATTTTTAAGGCTCCTCTGGTGTTAGAAAGAGAAAATCATCATGATATAATTTTGCTAACTTTATAAGATAAAAAATATCTTTTTATCATAGTGAAGTTGGTAGTAAAATTTACTATTTATGATTAATATGATGTATTGCAAAACTTTTTCCTAAGGTATCTCACTTTTAC
>Ga0099825_1004886_pt1 | contig 17460 bp, 5 predicted proteins | sample SiratroredBW_FD_76838 | JGI IMG/M metagenome (GOLD analysis project Ga0099825, IMG submission 76838) | Root nodule microbial communities of legume samples collected from California, USA - Siratro red BW | ecosystem: Host-associated > Plants > Roots > Nodule | place: USA: California | collected...
TAGTTACCTAGCGTTAATTTTAAATACGGCCAATCAACCTAATTAGTGATAAAATAATTATAATAATAATTTGTTAAAGCTCGTTAAAACTGATCTTATATATAAGATATTACGTACGAATGTAATTAGTTGAATATTTTAATGAATATTTTAGTATTAGAATATAGTTTTTTTTTTCAAAAGTAAGATTATAAATTGTGAGATTTATAACTAAACGAAAACATTTATTTCAAAGTGATTAAAAATTTCAGTGGTCAAAATAAATGGGTGTCCACCATCAGATAAACTTTCCTTTTGTAGAATTGCAGAAAGTGAAGAAAGAACTATAAAAGGATCTATGAAACGAAGCAAATCATTCCACACACTGGAACTTTCTGACCTAGTGAGCCCTTTACCCCGAACATAATGACAGAACCAGTTCCTCCCACTATATGGTTCCGAAGATGACCCCCTTTTCAGGATAAGGAAATCACAAGTGCCACTTGAAGGCTTTCAGGACTCAAATGCTCATATTTGGGTTTGATGCCATCTAGTACAATACGTTCGTTGGTACATTCACCGGGACTGCGTTATAGTGGTTAAGTGGAATCCGGATGGCACCGTCGATTCCTTTCATGCCTTTTCCCTGATGTTTCTTCAATAACTCTCATATGTAAAACGGTTGACTGGATAAGAAATATGTATAGATATGACTTTTGCCCCTTCATATAATGATAGAGTAGATCAGTAATAATCTGTCCCTTTTATATCTTTTTATCTTTTCATCTATTTTTTTTATTTTCTTTCTTCTTTATCTTCAATCTTTACGTTTATCTTGAATCTTTACGTGATATTAAGTGTCTTTAATGGCTTCTTCACAAGCACCTACAACTTAGGAAATTTGTTCTATTTTCACAGTATTATGTTTTTCCTCAAGCATTGTTCCACATTTTTTCACAACTCTAATCACTCTCAAGCTAGAAGATAAAAATTATCTATTATAACACGTCTCAATGATCATAAGTGATCTTAAATTTTAAGGGTTTTTGAAAAATAATTCTGTTTCAGCTCAATTCGTCAATATTAATAGTATTGATATTAAAAAATGAAGATTACATTGTATATAATCAACAAGATCAGCTGATAATGACATGATTACTTACTTATATGCATCCTAAAATTTTCATACAAATGGTTGGGTGGACTCGTTTGCAACAATTTGGGCCAAACTGTAAACGTATCATGTTTCACAAATTCGTGCAGGAGTAAAGAAATTGAAGCTACAATTGAGAACTTCGAAACACAACAATTTTGTCTTAGTATTTCTTCTTGATATCAAGAAGACAATTGATACATTGGCTGCAGTTGACTTTCCCATTACGATCGAGGATCATATTGATGCAGTACTTGATGGTTTGTTAGATGATTCCTATAGCTTTGTTACTACAATTACACTCCGCTTGGATCCTTATACTGTAGCAAATGTGGGGTCCTTATTGCTTGCTCAAGAGGAACTATTGGATAAATGAATTTCATCTGATAACTTTTTACAGGCGAATGTTGTTACAAAAAACTCTATAAATCAATCTTTACCATTCTTGCGCCATTGTTCTTCTACAAATTTTTCAAAATTCAGTCGCGGTCAATCCCGCTCAAAGAATACAAGATTTTCTAATTCCAAAAATCAAAATCGAAATAACTGGAATTTAGATGGTCCTTCATCCTTTCAAAACTTCAAGATTATATGTCAAATTTGCTCTAAATATGGTCATTCTGCTTTCAATTGTTGACACAGTTATGATCATTCAAATACATAAACTATTCATGTTAATTCTTCGCAAGCATCTACCTCTTTCAGTGAGGATGATTAACTATCAATACTTGGAATTCCTGTACGTGATCCACTACAATAACTAAAACATCTCATCATCTAACTCATGATAGCAATAATCTTATAGCAAAAACATCTTACAATGGTCCAAATATGATTAAAATTTGTAACAATACTAGTGTTCCTATTAAATATGTTGGTTCATTTATTTATATAGCTCCATGCACTACTCATAAATTTTCTTTTGGAAGAATTTACTTAGTGTCTTTAAGTTTGCTAGAGATAATAATGTTTTATTTTTAAATTTATCTTATTAAACAAAAAAAAACAAAAGAGATACTTCTTCGAGCAAAAATCAAAGATGAAATTTATGCTTTTCAAAATTTTGTTTCTTCTGATTATAGGGATCATATATTGCTTATGTATTACCAATTCTAAAGTATAGAACACTTTCACCGACACAATTCTAACTCTTCATTTTTTGTTACATTTATACATGGGCTAGAAATTTTTGTTAAGATTAGTTGAAATGATTCAAAAATGTAAAATGATACAAATAAATAATTTTAAATGATATTATTATATTTTATAGTATATATAATTTTTTAGTGAATTTCAAACTATTTGGAATTTATATATATATATATATATTATATATATAGACTATATATATAGATAGACACATATAAATTATTTTAACTAGATAGGATTTTTATATTACATATTTCACTATTAATATTAAATAATATCTTAAATTTTTTTAATCAAATTTAAAATAAATATAACGCATAGCATCATTTTTTTATTTGTGTAATAATTAAAATATATCTGTCTGTATAAACTTCAAACTAACATTTTTAAATACACTAAATACTATCTGTTTATCAAATACTATTTATAAGGGTAAGTGAATTTAAAAATAAAATAAAATACCTTGCAAAATATAACCATAAATTGAGTGTCTATTGGAATTTGCAGTGGCTTTGTTATGCCTTGGATTCACATGCTTCTTTGATGACTACTTTTTTTTACTTAATAATACATTAAAAAACAAAATAAAAACACACATACATATATATATATATATATATATATATATATATAATTGTTTTTTCTAATCTTCATATATCCATCTCTTATATATATTTGCATTTGATGATGGGTGATGATGGGTGACGATACAGAAACACCACATTTTCTACTCAACACCAATGAAATAATATGTTTATTTTAAAATATAAAATAATTTGGAACGAATCAATTAGAACAGTAAAAAATATTATTTTTTACTTAGGTGTTAAAAGAATGTAAAAAATTTAAAGGTGTAATTTAAAATTTTCCTTTAATGGTACCATTTCTCCTTCTAAGAGAAACAGAAGTTCAAAATAATTTGAGCTAAACAATATATTATTTATATATAATAATGCTATGAAAGCTGTGTCTCATTTCACATTTAATTAATTCCATGCTTATTTAATAATAGATGAGATATTAAATCCATTTAGTAATAAAAGTGGTGTTGGGTGAAGTATACTGATGAGATATTGCTTCCAATTGTTTTCGTTTGTATAAACTAAATAAAGAAACTAAATCTATGGTAAAGGAAATATTTTAAAATTTTATTTATTCAGACGAAAATCGTTAAGAAGCATAGCAATATTTTTGGTATATAAATTGGATAATTTAGTGAAGAGAAAGAAAAAGAAAAAAGAGTTGGTATGATGAGATGAAGGAGAGTTAGGACAGAGCGTTGGAAGTAGGCAAAGGAATCATTCACAGCAACTATGCCAACTTTAAAATAGCTGTACACTTTTTTCCCTATTTTGGTAAAAGTGATCATTTATTAAGAAAATAAAATTGTACGATGAATATCATTTAATTAAAAATACTAGTTATTAACACGTGATAACCTTGGAATTCATCTTATGTATTTGGATTTCATAACCCATTATTTACTTGCTCAAATAATTAGGGAAATAAATAAAAAGGATTATTAGCCCTACGGAAAAATAAAATTTAAAATCAAGTAATCTATCAACAAAAAATCTCTTATGTTTAAGGTTAAGAATAAAAATGATCAAACTAAACTTAGTTTGATAGAGTAGTTTAAATAAAAAGACAGCAAAGCAAAGTCAACTACAGATCGATCTACTTTATAAAATAGCAATTATATTTTAAGAAAATAAAAATAATATTCCTTTTTTAAATATACATATATATATATATATATTAATTTATATATCAAATTATTACATATAATTAAAATTAGTTTTAGTTAATCCACTTTAAATTAGAGGGTCAATCATATCAAAACAAACATAGACATGCAAAGTTAGACTGAGATTTACCTTAAAATGTACTAACCAACCACTAATGGCTACCCATGACTACCTGCTTTTCCTACACATACTCTCTTAAACATTTTGAACATTCTTTTGAAAACATATTTTTAATCTTTTAGAATATTAGTTTAACCCAATAGATTATGTTTTATTCATTATAAAAATTTAATATGTTTTTGTTACTCGTTATAAAAATAATATGTTTCTATTTCTTACTATTTAACAGAAATATTCATATTCTGACAAAAACTAAACTAAACAGTATAATATTTTTTAGTGATTAAGATGTGTCTGATACTTTTACTTAACATCAATATTGAAGCAACAAATATATTTAGCTTTATGATACATGAATGACTTATTTATTACAGTGAGTCAGAAGCAGAAACAAAGCAGAGAAAGTCCTCCTAGTTTTGCGGCCTTGCAACAACAAAATGGTTTCTCCAAATCTAGCCATTGTCACTACACTAACATTACTCCCTTTCCTTTTCATCAATAAATCTGATGCAGCTTCATATTACCCTTCTGGTTTACATGCTGGTAGTGCTGAAGTTACACCCTTTGCTTCTCAGAAAGTTAATCTTTCAGTGTACTATGCAAGCCTGAACCAACCTTCTGCAACTTTCATTGTTAAGAATCTGGAGGAGATTTTCCACAGCGATCTCATCAACATTATCAACCTCCAGCTAGTACCTTGGGCCAATGCTTATGTCAATAAGACCAACCAATCCATAATATGTCAGGTTTTATTTTATTCTTATCATCTTTGTTATGCTTGAACAATTAGAATTTGATTAGGTAAGATTATGCTGTAATAAGATTAAGATAAAAGTTTGCTGATTTGATGCCATGCCATGAATTGTATTAAAATTTTCTGCAATTTAGCATCATTGAACTTCCTCTGTAACTGACAAAACTGATTCTGATATCAATTTGGTTGCTTTAAAGGGTGATAGCAAGCTAAAGGATCTAAGAAAATTAGCTTATTGCTTCTGAGTTTTGGTGATTGAAAATTTAAAGTCATACATTTCTGATAAATAAATAACAAACAATAATCAAACATTAAAATAGTACAGTATCTGTTCCTCCCAGTTTCTAGGACTTTGGCATATTTTTCTTCAGTCCAATAGCTCAATTGGGGAAAAGGGGCTTAATATTATTCAGTTCCTAACAACATTTTAGCTTAATTTCCCCATCTGAAGAGTTGTGTGATACATGCACAAACCATAACAGTGGGAGAACATTTGAAAAGGAGAAATCATACTTCTAACAAAAGGGTGTGCAGTTTTGCTTTAGAATCATGAGAATGACAAGAGAGAAAAAGAGAGAAAGGTTTGTACAATGAGATAGATGACTAATGTGGTATATTTGATGATCATCTTCCAAATTAAACTTATAGTTTCATTATAAATTGCAGAATGGACCAGATGAATGTGAGCTAAATTCACTGGAAACTTGTGCCCTCAGCCTTTGGAATGATGTGGTAAGTGATGTCCCTTTCCTAGTTCTTTATACAACTATGCAACCTAAACCTCAGAGGGGGTCAACTAAAATTTTTCATACAAAACCTCTGATATCTAGAATCAATTTATGTGTAGAGCAAAAATTATGCTCTGATCTACTGCTTTGAGTTTCTGGCTATTGAGGGAAGGCACAAGAATTGGAAAGACTGTTTCAGCCAATTGGACTTGCCTGAAGAACCTGTTCTGAACTGCTTTATCAGAGGAAATGGAACAGAGGTTATTTTACTGTACATTTATACAACTCTAATTAACCATAATTAACCAAACCTATAGCAAGGACTTCTTTTACTATGTCAGTGAAGTCAATAAACTAAAGATTCATGGTTAATGATATCATTGTGGAACCTATAATTATATGAAAAATTATATATGTTGTGTTAGCCTTATAAATACAATCTTGTATGTAAATTCACTTTCTACTTTTTGGACTGTGCTTTATGATCTTTAACATAGAACTCTAATTGCTATGCAGATTGGACAAAAATATATTAATGAAACTGCAAGCCTTGAATTTCTGCCCTTACTGATGGTAAACAATCAATCAGTTGGAAAGGTTTGTTCTTTCTTTCACTTTTCTTGTCAACTAGAAATTATTGTACATATATATGACTAATGTTTGCATCACTACTGGATTCTTTTATTTGTTATTTAGTGTTATTTAGTTATATGTCACATAAAACATAATCATATATATTAGTCCCTCACCAAACAAAAATTTCTTATCATTTACATGCATCTTGAACACACTCATACTGACACACATATCAGTTATACATTTTCCATATTCTTGTGATGATACTGATAAATAAAGAGTAAAGACTCTTATTGTTTGTGTTACTTCAGGAATATGAAAATTTTACACGATATGTTTGTGAGGCTTATAGAGGCACTCCAGTTCCAGCAGCATGCAATGTAACCTTCGTTCGGAATGGATGGAGTACAAATAAGTTGTGAAGTGGTGTGTGTATTCGCTATGCATGGTTTTATGAGCACGAGAAGAAGAACATTTTGGTGAAAGCTCTTCAGAAAAAGCACAGAACCTTGTGGAACAACTTACATTTATAGTCATCATGGTAGTGATAAACCACCTTGTCTGCACAAGATTCATAAAAGAAAAAAAATACAAGTACCCAAAAATTATCAATACACATGTTTCATTAGTTTTATGTTATGCCTAATGTGATTGTCTTGCCACATAGTTAATCATTGCATACCTCAGGCCTGCTACACAATGAAAGCTGCATATGCCTAATACCAGTTAACATTGACAATCATAATTTGAAGACAGTAATTTTTCATCAGTATCTTCAATTTAAAACGACAATTAGACCGTTTTTGAAAAGAAAAAAAAAACTTAATATTTTAAAAAGTAAATTGTTTATAAAATAAACTAGATATGCAGTGAAAAAGCTAAAATTTAGTGAAAATTTCTTTTTTAGAAAAAGTTTTTATTAATCTAAAATTATACAGTTTATAATTATTTTATATTTTTTACATACTTTTACTGTAAATATATTTTCTATCATCTAGACGAAATTAATCATCTCAAAATTACTTTACAGTAAACATAACAAAATTTAACTTGATTATAACTAATTATAACAATAAGTACATATTCACATAATTAATTACTAAAATGATCTAATGCCACCTATAAGAATTATAATATTATCGGTTTAATTTCACCACTATGCCCCCTTTTATCTTAAGAAAAACTTCCGGATGGAAAGCTAAATATCATTTTGTTAGTATAAAACAGGAATGTAGCTATAATATATTTACACTTTTAGTAAAATCATTTTTAAATAATTACTTTAAACGATATATTTGAAATGACACTGTAAATTATTTACGTTAGCTAAGCATGCAAATTATTAATTAAACTCGTATAAAATAATAAAAGTTGGTTCTAGACTCTACTTACAAACTTTAAGGCACCCTTGCAGTTGAAGATAAAATCATTTATGTCACAGGTTTACGTCCTCTCTCCTACCACTGTCTTTAGCCTCTCTCTCTCTCTCTCTCTGCTGCAATATTTTAGACCATTGGAAGCATATAAACATTTAAAAATGAAATTTTGAAACATCATATCCATTGCATTTTATTAAAAACGGGGCATTTACTTTTTAAATTTATCAAAACAGAATATGTTTTTAATATATGCTTAAGTGCACTGCATACTAGTTGATAAGCAAGTAGCAAACTACTTAGCATGTGTTAATAAATGTAAGGGGCATTTTTTTCGGTGTTGTGCGAGATTATTTCAAAGACACACTACTAGTGTTTGATTATTGAGTATAGATATGTTTGATTATTGAGTATAGATAAGTAAGTTGAATTATATATAGAAAAGAAAACTCAAAAAGTTAACACTTTAACATTTTGAATTGAAGGTGATATTATTCTTATCAACATTGCAAGATTTTCATTTATAATGAATTCTTACACCAATGAGTGAATGGTAGGATCGCTAAGATGCCATTCAAAACTGAGAATAATAATACATCGTTGCATATATGTGGTTTGATATGCATCACTCACTTATCATTTTCCAAACACCGTTACAGATATCAAAATCATTAATCTTAGACGGGTCATATCCAAACTTCTCAACTGCCTCTTTATCCTTTTCCACAATATCTGCAAATGAGGATTAAGGAGCAACCAATTTTTTTTTTTTCTTTTTTAAGAAAAGGATCAACAGATAATATTATATACAGAATAAGGGCTAGAGAATAGTAAATTCATAAAAAAGGATACAGCCTGAGATTTTGGACTGTTCACCCAAGTTAGGCACAATATTTGTCACAGAAGCATACATTGAAAGCATCATCCTGAAAAGGAAAAGAACACATTTATATTCCACTTTATGTAGAATATGCTAAAATCAAACACCATCATTAGCTCAAAACAAGCAATTGAGAGATTCCAACATGAAACAGATGAATCATATTATGAGGCAGCTTTACTATCTTAGATTCAAGTTTTGTAATTTACTTACTCTGTCCTTAGCTTAGTCTTCTCAACTTTCTGTAAGGTCTTCTTTTGCTCTTGGACAGAAATCCATTGCTGTTCTAGACCATTAAACTCTTCGCCGATGGTTGAGCTGATGAGAAATAGATGGTAAGACACACATCATGCTAGAAAGCTACACAGTTGAAAAGACAAAAAACCGACTAGAGCCATATCTAAACTCTTCTTTTAACAAACGCTCTTTTTCAAGTTCTTCCTCGAGTTCTCTCTGCAGAAGGTCTAGTTCTGCATCAGCAGCAGTCTCAGATCTGACTCCCTCTATTTTCTGCTTGCAAGCATCTACTTTCTTTTCATAATCTGATTCATACAAAAATCAGTCAAAAGCACAATACAATCAAGATCCACTCACAACAGACAACAGTTTTTTTTTTTTTTTTAAGCAAAAGAAAGTGACATCTGTTGATACAATTTTATTCAATTATCACTTAACATTGGTGTTTGAGTTTGAGAAAAAAAAAATTGTACTTCAATCGATGAAGACAGCATACCCTTCATCAAGAATGAGCGATTTACAGATTCCTTGTTCTTTAAAAAGAGAGAACACCTTACAAATGCATGCTGATTATGCTTAAATGCATGTGGTCACAATCAAATCAGTCATGCATTCATTCCCTCATGACAAATTCAACTAGACACACTTTGTAAAAGCTCAGACACAATCTTCAGAGTTCAGAAATTGTGTCATATGCAACATATTCAGTGGCCTCTCTGTCTTCAAATGGGAAAAATTGAAGTTTCACTGTGATGTGAAGGAGTTACTAATTGTAGGGTCTGTTTGATAGTACACAATATCCCCAGTGTCGCTAACAAAATGGTCCTTCTTCATGCTTGTTATCAATTCTCCAGTGAGGTAAAATGGAAGAGGGCTAAACTTCTTTGGCTTCGGGTAATATTGGCCAAGAACTGGCTTAGCTGCCTCAGTTGCTTCTATTAAGTGATAGTGTGGTATTTGAGGGAAAAGGTGATGAATGACATGGGTTCCAATGTCTTGGTGGCTGTTATTGGTGTAGAGCAAAAATTATGCTCTGATCTACTGCTTTGAGTTTCTGGCTATTGAGGGAAGGCACAAGAATTGGAAAGACTGTTTCATCCAATTGGACTTGCCTGAGGAACTTGTTCTGAACTGCTATATCAGAGGAAATGGAACAGAGGTTATTTTAATGTACATTTATATAACTATATTTAACCAAACCTAGCAAGGACTTCTTTTACTATGTCAGTGAAGTCAATAAACTAAAGAGTCATGGTTAATGATATCACTGTGGAATCTAATCATAATTATATGAAAAATTATATTTGATGTATTAGTCTTATAAATACAACCTTGTATGTAAAACTGATTTTCTACTTTTTGGACTATGCTTTATGATCTTTAACATAGAACATTAGTTGCTATGAAGAAAAAACTCTCATCCTATTACTATTTTCATTCCCTCTATGTTTAATTGAAGTGCAAGTATATAACAATAAAAGAAAGCTCTTTTCAAACAAGCTGGTATGTATTGTGAAAAACAAAAAGAATAAGCATCTTTATATAATTCTTCAGGTACATATAAACATGAAACTGTACAAATCAAATTATAGTAACTATTGCACCATCTGATTGTGTAACTAGGAGTAGTATAACACATAAAAAAGGTTTTGTGCTCTCCTTAGTCTTTGACATTCTAGCTTTAGTTTTTCCAAGTTGAAAATCTTAATAGTTGAGTTCCTTCATACTCCAAAACTAGTTCATTGTCATTTTGTCCTTCAATCCTGGCTTGATATGAGCCTTCACTTCCTCTCAACACTTCTCTGATTTCCATCAAAAAATTTTTGCTCAATTGGCAACCCTTTAAGCTAATCTGAGGCTCAACAGGGTTACCCCTGTGCATGTCCTCCCATGTTTGTAACCAATCAAGAGAGGAAATACAAGGTTGCAAAAACAACTGCTCCATGGCAATTCTTGCTTCGGAGAAACGAGTTGGGAAATGTGATTCAATTGATTGTAACAGGGCTTGGTAATGCACCAAATGTGCTGTAAAGAATGACCTGAAATTCAAGTTGTTTTTCACTTTCTCACAAGCACCTCCATCCCCAAAAATTATAATTCCCCCACTGCCAGAGGTGTTGATCAAATCCTCAGCTACCTTTAGAAACTCTACGGCTTGTCTTCTGGTCCTTGCTCTTCCCATATGTGGAAGACCAATCATGGAATTGAAGGCCAAAAACTCACCCCTCCCACCCCTTTTGTTCATTTTCTTAATCTCAGCAACAAGTTCCTTCACTCCTTTCTCCTCTACCTCCAACTTCAAACCACAGGATTTGGCATGCTCATAGAGCTGCCTTTTAGTTTCCTCAAAATTTGATGGACTAGAACCACATTCAATACCCTCACCACCCCATTTAATTGATGTCAATTTCAATGTTTTGTTCATGCGTGCAATAGGCTCAATCATTGAAGCCCATTGAACCCCATGTCCAATACAAGAGTCCACTATGTGTACACCGTTACAATCTTGTGGCATGGCTTCAAGAATTGCAGAAACAGCTGCAAAGTGAGCAACTTTCTCAACTGGAAGAGCTTGACAGAGAGCCCCCAAAGCAGCCTCAAAGTTGTTGAAGGCCTCCCCTTTGAGATAGTCTCCATGATTGGTCATGCCTTGAGACAAGTAGAATACAAGGCGCTCCAGAGACTCACCTAGTGGACTAGCTTTCTGGCTCATGCACCTCAAAATCACTTCTGCTAGTGACTTTTGTCCTTGCTCCAAGGCCTCTCCATATGCCTCCAGCAAGTGTGGAAGACTCACTTGGTTTTCAATTTCCATGTTTTGGTGAGGTAAAGTCAATGGTGATGTTTGATTTGTGGACAACTCTGACCTCACAGATGGGGTAGGACTCCAAGCATTTTCCACCTCACTTGACAAACTCTGTGAAGGGAAGAAGCTCCCTTCGCTCTCTCTTAGACCTTGAAAACTAACAATTTCAGTATCCAAAATGGAATCAAAATCATCCAATTCCATGAGTGATGGAAGTTGCACAGTTTCTTCATTGATAGGGTATTGGACATGAACATGATCATTGGAGAAAAATAAGGGGGAGGAAGAAAAGGGGATGGAACAAATTTCAGAAGTGGAATCCTCTAGACTGCTTAATAGTGTATTGAGTCCAAAGTCACCAACATGGTCATCCACACTGAAGCCATAGGGTCCACAATCACCAACATGATCATACATAGTGAAGGCATAGGACTCAACACCTGATTCAAAAGTTGAGTTCATGTCCTCATAGAATGACCATGGGGATTGCATACCCTCTTGCTGCATCATCTTTTCTACTAGATTTTTTCACACTGCAAAGAAGGAAAGTCTTGTTTGGAGTAGGTAGGCTTTGATGAGTAAGAATGTTTGACTATATTTATAGAAACAAACATTAGAGAAGGGTTGTTTCCCCTCACTTTCAGCCAAATTCCTATGATTAAAATAACATGAATTGTATTTTGTATTCCTGTCAAACTTACCCACAGCCTTGGATATTGATTTAGATTATAATAGAAGTAGAAACTGACGAATGATTTTGAGGAAGTTTTTCCAGAGTCTGATTCCTACAAGGTTGCCGTGAAAAGTGTATTTCCTCTTTTGGCACCATCGATAGAACCGAGAATTCAATGGGTAGCACAATTACCGGTGTTATCACTATTCCATATTACCATTAAACAATTGATTAGTTAATAGTTCATGTCTTTTCAACCTAATTACGTATCAATTCATCACAAAATTCTACTTCAATGAGAAGGAAATTTTTCACTTCCTGTGACGAAATTTCATGCACACGCCTCCACGTGGGAAGGATCTTTCATTAAGTCACACGTGTTCTCCTAATTGCTCATTAGAAAGGTGCTTTCAGAAAACAAGATACAAAATTAGAGTTTAATCAGTACATGCAAGCTTATTTTATTTTTTAAAAGATTGTCTTTTAATATTGGTTCATATAAGAATATATTATAATAAAAGTTATAAGTGGTGAGTTTGACATTCTATATTAGGTGTAAGTTATATTCTCATGTCCTCAAAATTAAGAAGGTTAGGTTAATTTAATGAATAGGTACTTGACCTAGTATAAACTTTCTTACACATGTTTAATTCTTACTAACAAAAAACAAAAAAACTTCTGAAATATCTTCAATCAAAATCATCATTGTTCTAATGAAGGGTATTATAAACAATCCTTAATAATGATTAATTAATATAAAATAATAAGAATGGATAAAAAATTATGAAAGTATTTTCAATCAGAATCGCCCTCTCTCATTTTAATAGTGGATATTATAAACAATCCTAACGAGGATTAAATATAATATTAATAAAAAAAAGTAATACTGGACTTTGAAAAACCAAAACTTAATCATTGTTCTAATGATAACCATTTATATGACTTGTTGGTTGAGAAATGAAATATCATATTTAACCATTATTTTAAATATATAATTTTAAATCTTGACGCGTGTATGTAATATTTACTTATGTTTGTCTTCCTTGTTTGTAGAAAATTAATTATTTAGTAAAGAATAAAAGTAAAAATTAATGGACAAAAGCCGTCACATAATTTGTTTTTATAATTGCTTGATTATTATAAAACTAGTTCTAAATTTATTTCCATCACTCAAATGCGATTGGAATTTAATTAGAATTTATTAGGGATGACTTAATAATTACTTAACTCAATGAAGTAGGATAATTTAAACAAAAAGTAAATTATTGTTGTTAATGGTATTTTCTCTTTTTCCCAAAACACCTCATTCCAAACCATGATCGCTCCAATTATAAAGAAATTATCAATTATAATATAAGAAATGACCATTTATACAAAAAAGAATGAATAAAATCATCCTCACCAAATAGATCATTATCCGTTTTATTGATACCACCATAATCAATAAAAAAAATATAAAAAATAAAAATAAAATCTATAATAACACGGGCTAAAGAAAATATAGTTCTCAACATCAATTTATGAGATAGGAATTAAACCTAAGTTAGAACACATTCACATAATTTTGGTTTTTATTCATTCTCCTAACATTGGTAGCTCGACCATATAGCTAAGATGTTATTAGTTTGATTGGGTTGAAACATCTTCAACTTAATTTTCGTTACGACATCGTCGACTTGGTTTGAGTAAATATATTATTAGTTCAATTTTGATAGAAACATCGTCGATTGAATTTTGATTAAATCATATTTAGTTTAATTTTGGTTAAAGTATTGTAAGTTCGATATTAGTTGAGATATTATCAGCTCGTAGAGGCATTATTAGTTTAACCTTGATTAAGATATTATAGGTTAGGATTTGGTTAAAACATCTTCCTACAACTTGTATTGAGAGATTATAAAGAATTCAAGTGTGAATCAAAATCTCAAATCGAGTAAAAATAAAAAAGTTCTGCAACATATAAGAAAAAAAGACTTACAAATCCGTTTTCTTAAAATTTTGGATTGAAGATAGTGTCAATTTCTTATGTAAGTTTGGCTCATATCTTATGAAATCTTCTCAGCATTTTTTCATTAAATTTTTCATATAATTTGTGAATTATGTTTTAAAAAAAATATACTTAAAAAGAAATTTTTTAAATGTATAGTTTTTATAAATAGATTAGATTGAATTTTTATTAAATAAATTCAAGTATAATTTTAATCATCATTTAGTACATTAATAAAAAAATATCTTTTATTATAATATAAAATAATATCTATATCAATCCATCCACTATTTCATTCTTACTAAAACCATATACAGCAACCAACCTCAATGTTGTAAAAATGTGGCAAATTTGGTTTCTCGAAAGCATTTTATGGTATCAAAATATATTTCTTCTAGATAATCAGAACATGATAAAAGATAATTTTAGTTAAAGCTCTGTAATATCCTAGTGTTTCATCACACAGGAAAAGCATAAGTAGGACAAATATTAAACTTTTGAACATAAAAGTGTGCTGTAGAATAAATTTTAGCAGAAGTAATTTGATGATTCATGAGATCACTGAGTATGGACTTTCCTATAGTGGTCTCCACTAAATAGGATCTAATCTGCTAACTTTTTTAATGTCTGGTTAATAAACCCTTGAAAGTTTGAAACTCATAAATAAAACAATTTAACTTCCAAATTATCCTTTCATACAACTTTAATATGCAATGAATGCCTCAGAATCAATACACTATTGTCCCTTTCTAATTTCCAACATCCAAGACAAATGTTCAGTCCAAATATTCTTGAATTCACGATTATAATATTTCAGTATAATAAAAGTTGCGTTTACCAGCAATCTGTGATACCTTTTCCTTTTGTTCTATTTTATATATAACTATTATCACCGATTAACCTGATCAATTAACAATCTGCATCACACTTTTATCTTAAATTACTTAATAACTCTTCACATGATACGAAATTAATCCATTCAAATTTGAAGTTTGTTCGATTAAACATATAAAAAATTTATACAGACAAAATAAACTAAATATCATTTTATCGTAATGTTTGACAGATAATATATTATTTAAAATATAAATTGTTCTTAGAAAATAGAATAGATCGAACTAAGAAAAGGTAGTTTTCTTGGTAAGTTGAGTTGTGATCCTGATATATGATTGACAAGGTTGTTAAAAATAATAATAAAAGATCCATCAGTAAAAGATTATCTAGTACTAAAGTTATTAAAAACATAAGAAATTATGAGTATTGGAATTAATATATATTTATAAAATTTTTGAATATAAATAGATATATTTAAAAGATATTTAGAATAAATGAAAGATACAATTAATTAATAAATATTTATTATTTAATTAATTATTATTATTAATATATAAATATTTAATTTATAATATTATTATGGGTATCTTTGTGTATCTTAAATACGAATATGCACATAATTAAATATTTATTTTTAAATAATATTCAATCAATTATTTATTTTATATAAAATATTATATCAAATATAAGATCCAATAATGTTTATTTTTTAGTTATGTTATTATTGTTATTATGAAGTAGTCATTTTTTTATGATTATAGTTGTTAGGTGATGTGGTTGGATCTCCTTTTAACCAAGTTTCAAATAAGATTAATTTCATATTGTAAAATTGGTTAGTCATATACAAAATTTAATTGAACGATTTATGTTAAAAAATAGTAAGTCATGTAAATATTTAAAAGTTATGGGTATTTAATTTTTTTTATTAATTTTTCTCTCTTTAGTATTACATGTGAAATACTTTTTACATGTGCTTTAGATAATATATTTTGTCAGATCATTATTTAGTGTTATCATATGGATAATGAACATAAAATCGGACAATCGTGATACTTTGACATAATTTAAATCTAAAAATCAATCACATACAAAAATTAATTATTTTTTTTATTTAACCCTTGTCTTTATATCTGCAAGGACTTATTAAATAGTTTAAATGAAAAAGGTTTAAGATAAGTAAAGAATAAATATTTTATTATTTTAAAATTATAAAAGTTATATAAATTTATTATTCTTATTTCTCTAAAATATTTTGTCACTTAGAAAATATCTTATATCATTCTATTTCATTCTAGATTTTTTAAGTGATTTTTTCTTTTCACACTACCTTATAGGTAGAAAAGTTTAGACAATTTATACTTATTATACTTTTGTTTTGGGTAAATTTTTTCTTCCCTTCGTATCTTCAATTCCCTTTTATGTTTTTTTTATATGTTTTTTTTATATGGATGATTAGTCTTTTTGACATGGGAGATCCGAGTTGAAAAGTTAAATCTTGTTAATCTAACTTCATACTAATGTTAGTATTTTATGTGTTTTCTTTAAAGAAAACAAGATTAAAATAAAAGAAGTTATTTTAATTTAGTTAACTTAGAAATCCTAAATTAAATAAACTCACAAGATTATTGGTTTTTTATTTGAGAGGTAGTTGTTTTCTTTATGTGGATGATTTTAAGAAGTTTGGTTGTTTGTGATATCAGATGTTTAGTTTGAGTAGATTTATGGAAATTGAATCAAAACAAATATGTTTTAGGTTAAATTTTATTGTTGTTTTAGAAAAAAGTTAGTTTGGTTCAATTCGATAAAATTCTTAGATTTGTTATTTTTGAATATATTTTGTTCAAGTGATAGGTTGATAGCTTAAACGGATTCAAATAGTGATATTTAATATTGTGATAGAGACTCATTACTCATGTTTTCAGTAAACACTTTAAGTGATGATTTTCAAAGCTCAAGCCACATATGGTAGTTTGAGTGAGTGATAGAACACATTAATTTCTCTTCTTTATAGTTTTAATCACTCACGAAATGAATGATTACACCAATGAACGAGAAAGACCTCACAAAAAAATTCTCTCCATTATATACATTTCGTTCAAATATATACGTAAATGTTTAAATAACAAGTGTATTTCTTAAGAAACTAATATGACATTTAAGTGATACATAGAGAGGAGGGAGACCATACCAATTGATGTAGTTACATGTTTGAAAAGTGATATGATATGACATTATATTATTATTTTGAGAGTTAATTAATCTTATTTATTGTTATATTATTACAACTATATGATTGTACTTAGTACAAAAAAGTATATTATGATATAGGGTTTAGCCAAATTGTGTAAACTTGAAAGTTATAAGGAAGATTTTAATTATATATATATATATATATATATATATATATATATATATATATATATATATATATATATATATATATATATATATAATATATAA
>Ga0099825_1004891_pt1 | contig 17454 bp, 6 predicted proteins | sample SiratroredBW_FD_76838 | JGI IMG/M metagenome (GOLD analysis project Ga0099825, IMG submission 76838) | Root nodule microbial communities of legume samples collected from California, USA - Siratro red BW | ecosystem: Host-associated > Plants > Roots > Nodule | place: USA: California | collected...
ATATATATATATATATATATATATATATATATATATATATATATATATATATAGGTGTAACAAAATATCAAGGAAAGTGGGACAATTTGAAATTAAGAAAATAAAACTTCTTTCAGAAGACAAAATTAATTTATACATAAGTTAATTTGAAAAAAAAAATGGTGAAAATGCTAGCTTTATCATAGTAAGATCAAATTCCAAAACTAAGTAACTTAGCATTCATGGAGATTATGAATACAAATCAAGATGTCATTAATCATATAAATTTGTGCTGTACTGATATTTTGCTTTGCATTTATGTTTGTTCATGAATCTTCATACATTGAACTCCTTATTTAAATCCCACACTTGTGCCACTGGACTAATAAAACACAGAGGAACATGAAGACTATCATTGATGCAAAAATCTTGGGATCTTAAAGCAGTCATAGAGATTATTGTTGGAACAGTTGAAGATGAGGTAAGGTCACATGCTGGTGTTCTTTTTGGATGCAGGAAGAAAAAAAATAGAAGAGAGAATGAAGGGAAAAAAATTAAATAAACCATTGTTTTGATCCTTTTAAAGATTTAGGCTCACTCAATAATTTCTAGAAAATGAAAATGACCATACTGGTTCATGAGAAGTGGATCAATTTAATCATTTATTAACACCACTTATGTTTTTAATCCTTAAAAAAAACAAAATTGAATCTTTCAAGAATAAAACTTGTGACTTCCATCCCTCACAGACTAGTATGATGATGGACTTCAACTTTTTAGGATAAAATGGAGTTTTTTAAGAGAAAAAATAATTTTTTTCTTATTTGTGTGAAAAAGTAAACTGATTTTGACTGAAAATTAGAGAAAAAAAAAGGAAAAAATGTAATTCAATATTTTATTAATATAATAACTTTTCCTTAAATCACAAGACCTTGTTTTATGATTTTTTAAATTTTTTATAAGATTAATTTAATTATTTGTTCTTTTAATAAAATACCCATAATTATTTTAGTTCATAAGCATAATTGCCATGAACGGTCTCTTTCTTGAAAATTTTAATTTTTAAAATTAAAATTAAAATTTCAGCATCATTATTCTCTATTCATACATTAATTACCTAAAGATAGTTTTAAAAAATATTATAATTATCTAAAAATTTAGGAAAATACTTGTTTAACACCTGTATTTATATTATACTTCCATTTAACATTATATTTTATTAATAAAATATTATATAAATAAAATAATAATATAATTTAATGTTAAATTAGTGTTAAAAATAATAATATTGTCAAAATATCACTACTAAAAAATTTAACTTCTCTTATTATTTTTTTCTTAATTTAACAATTTTTATTCCTGTAAATTGATTTGGTTGCAATCATTTTCACCACAAAGGGGAGATTGATTGATGATATGATCTAGAGAAGTTGTTAGAATTTATTATGTAGTGAGAGAGCAGTGGTCAATACTTGTGCAGTGGAGGAGTAGTAACTATCATCAGGGATTTTCATTTGAGCCCATACTTTTCCATCTGCATTGCAGTGTAAAAAAGAGGGTAGAAAACAAACACATTCAAACATTGAGCAAGCAAGGATCAAACACCTTGTGGTCCCTGCTTGGCTAAATGCCTAAACTCCTCTTCAGAGCTGTACCACTCTAGAAACACAACCTACTGCATAGAAGGGAATAGACCTCACCATTCCTGAGAAGAAAAAGTGAAACACACACCACAGAGGCCAGGGGGGACTGATAGCTTAGTTCATATACTGATGTTTTGAATCTGCATCACTTCTCAGTGTTTCCTTTTCATAATTCTGTTTCTGTGCTGTGATGTCTTTGGTGGATTTTAACTTTTGTTATGTGTGTCAAACACAGTCACACCAATGAGGGCTCAATAGGATTCTCTTTTGCCAAATTCACCTCAAATAGATGTGTAAACAAAATCCCAAGAGTAGAGGCAGGTGTAGTGAGAGTTTTGTTGCATCTTTGAAGAATGATATTTGTGCAAAACAAGACAAAGATATTTGGAGTGCACAGAGGTTGTGACAATTTAAGAGGTATACTAATAGTTTTGTATAACAAAAATGACCTAATATGCTTGGTCATATAATGTTTTAAGAGATTTCTATCTAGCCTGTGAAACATATATGCAGCTCAGACTTTGGCCAAATAATCAGAGGATTCTGTTTTAGTATGTGCTTATCCGTGTTTGGAGTCATTTGGGCCCAAATGTTGGATCAATACAAGAATAATATTTTTCAAGATGAGGCCATTGCTTTTTGCACCCCAATATTTTCAAATTGACTATTTTATTTTTATTTAAAATGACTTCTGAACTACTTGTTCTAGTAACTTTTTTAGGATATAAGTTTTGGAATTTATGAAATATATTCTGAAACACGTTTTGCAGAATAGGATAAGATTTCTAGAATACATAAAATACATAGAACACATAATACCTTTTAGAATGAGTTTTTCGGAATAAACACATGAAATGTGTTATGGAAATAGCTTTCCAAAATGAAACACATGAATGCTTTTTGCTTTTAACTTGTTTGAGTTTTTATCCAGCTGATGAAGCTGTCTAGATTTTTGTTTGACAAACCACCTTGTCCAGTGCCAATTTGAACCTTCTCCTTGAAATCTCTAGCTCTTGCTTTCAGTTGTTCATCATTCAAAATTTGCTGGATTTTGCTTCTGATTTCACCTTGTGTGATCATGCCACTCCCATTTGGTTCAAGCCCCACTCCCACCTTCCAAACATCACAAACATAGCTCATGTTCAGGAACTGATCAGCAAAGTAAGGCCAACACAAGACTGGGATCCCATTGCTGACACTTTCCAGTGTGGAGTTCCAACCACAGTGGCTTATGAAGCAAGCAACTGAAGGATGGCTCAGAATTTTCCTCTGCGGTGACCACCCCACCATTCTTCCACGCTCCACCACCCTTTCTACAAACCCTTCTGGATATTCAACTTTTGACTCTTCTGGTTGCACAACCCAAAGGAAAGGTCTTTTGGAAAGTTCAAGAGCCAAACACAGTTCTTGGAACTGGGAAGGACTAAACTTTGTAAAGCTTCCAAATGCAACATATATTACTGAGTTTGGTGATTGCTGATCTAGCCATTTCAAACAAGTAAGGTCTTGTGGCCAGAAATTGCCCCCAGAGTGGCCAAACTGATTGCATGACAAAAGTGGCCCTATAGGTATGATCTCTGGAGCCATGGAAAATGCTGCAGACTCAAGTTCATGAGCTGAATTGCAAAGCAGCCACTCAGTTTTCTGCATGGACTTTATGTTTTTTACCATGAGTTGGAAAATATGCCTCTGAGTTGTCTTATTCCCCACACAAACCCACACAAGCTTTTCTGTACTTACTCTTGGCATTGTAGGGGATAGTTGAATGACCTGCTCTTCCAATGGAGTTCCTGGATGATTACTAGTGAGTATAACATATCTTGATAGTGGTTTCATTTCAGGGTTTATGAGAAAAGTTTTATGCTAAGCCATGCTAATTGTGCTTATATAACATCAATTTATGAAGCTCACAAGTGTTGGAAATTTCTTCATAAACAAAGGTGTGTTACATTTAAGTAATATTGTTAATGCATGTGAGTTACAAGGATGTGAGTAGATTATCTGTGAGGAATAATAGGTTTATAATTAATTGTCATCATTCATTCACTTTGGAAAGAAGTCAAATCACTCCACTATACATTGAAGGGAATTTCTAAAGAGATTTTCTAGTGTCAAAACAGAAACATTGTTATTATACTTTCGATGCACTAAACTAAGAAAGAAAATACTGTTGTTTTAGAACTATAAATACTTTTGAACTCATTCAACTTTAATCCAAACATACACTAAGATGATGCTACTTATTTACTCATCAAACTCTTTATGTTGAATAACTTGTTTTGTGTAGTTAATATCATTGAGAAAGAAAAAAAAAACTACAAAGCAACATTTGTTGTTTGCTTCAGCTGCAAAGAATCAGAGAAGTATGAACTCACCATCTTTGTCTATGATGCCATATTCAATCAACTTTGTGATGCTCAATCCTAACACCAACTGTGCTGCTGATGCAGGACAGAAAGCTGCTCTTCTAATTCCCTTCTCCTCTGCAATATCAAGAGCCCATCCAATGCTCTGATCAGCAAGCACACATGTGATCTTCTCACTGTCTGATCCATTGATGCATTCAATCAGCTCCTCAACTTTCTCTGGCATAACCTTCAGCACTGCCCCAGATGATTTTCCTGGCCTTTTCCTCTCTTCTGATGATTCCAATCCATCAGAAATCCACACTAGACAAATTTGAGATAGCAAACCATCCCCACATGGAAGTGCCCTCTTGATCCTATCATGGTTTTCTTTGGTGTTCACAAATGTTACTTTTATACCTTGTTTCACTAAGAGCATTGAAAGCTCCATTAGAGGAATCACATGCCCTTGTGCTGGGTAAGGTACAACCATTACATGTGGCCTTATCATCCTTATTGTTATTCCTTGCTATGCAGATTCTCTGTGTTCTTGTATACTATTGTGAAACTTAATTTATCTCAAGATTTTGAAAACATTATTGTGCTGCCTCCATTGATGAAGTAAAGTTAAGACAAAATGTTTGATACAATGACAAAGGTGCATGATTTTATCTACATTGAATAAACTTAATTATATATATGTCAGTCAATTAAAAAAATTTATCTATTTATCATTATCTGTTTTTAAAAAATAGCTAGGGATTAATATAAAGGGTTTCAAAGATGTTAATCTTGAATAATACCATTCCTGCCAAATGAACAGACAAGAGAGTCTATTTCCTTTTGAATAATTAAGGGTTTGGTAAAGTCATGTACTATATAGATGATTTATTAATGTTGTTGTCATTTATTTCATTCATTGGGGGAAAGAGTACATTAACAATTAACTAATATACATTTATTATGTAAAAAATGAATATAAATTTATAAGTTCATTTATCATTAGTATGTTTAATAATAACTTGTGTTAGGAAGTATTCTGAATATATTTCTTTTAAAACTATAATAGTTCTTAAATAAGGTTATATTATGAAAGGAAAATTATGTGATAATTATTATATTGGTTAATTCTTTTTAAAGTATCAATGAATTTCAACAATTTTTTTTATAAGTGCATATGATTTTAGAACTTAATGTCTAATATATAAAAGAACAAGTTTGGATACATTGTTTTGTCCTATAAAACAAAGAGTGATAATTATTGTCTACATGTTCTATTTATTGTCATTCCTAATTATGAGATAAGTACAAATATTGACGACATCATTTATAATCATTCACATTAGAAAAAGTTATAAACTTTGCATAGTTGGAAAATAAATTAATATAGAATTGTCATATATATAATTCAAATTTTTAACTTACTTGCAAAACTTGAAAGAGAAAATAGGGGACCAATATTGGGTTGCTTTCGATTTTCACTTAATTTAACTATATAAAAAAATATAATCATCACTACGTATTCTCATAAAAAAATGTTTAGCGGTACAATTCTCCATTAAACAAGATACACAAATAATCGCTTTCATACATAAAATAATTCAATTTGGTACACAAAATAAAAGGTACTAACAGACTAGGAAAAATTATAACATGGTGATAGTAAAATATCTGATTTGGTGAGGGTAAATGAAATTATTTCTTAAAAAAATTAAAAAATATGTAATAATTTATTCCTTTAATTAGTTAGAAAAATAAAAAATAATTTTTTCTAAAAAAATAAGTATTTTAAGGTTTTGATGTAATTTAGATTTAGTCCGTTAATTGAAAAAAAAACTAAAAAAATATATTGTGATTTGATTTTTTTTAATTTTAAGATTTTTGAATTTACTAAACTAGATTATGATTTTATTTCTAATTTAAAGATTTTCAGATTTATTGTAATTTAAGAATTTAAATTCTATTTTTCTATTAATAATTATGATTTTATTTTCAATTTGAAAATATAGATTCTACTCACACATAGTATATATTCCTCCATGCATAGAATAAAAAAACACAAAATTCATTCATTTTTTCTTTCTTTCTTGTCACACTAATAAAAAATGTGATCTACAATAAAAGTCACTTAGAATTAGAATGAATAGGTTTACACATTATAATTATTTTATTTGTATTTCATCTCTTACTCAATTTTTATCTCAATATTATCAAACCAAGAAAAAATAAAAAATAAAAATGTAACAACAGTTTGAATCATTATTTGCATCCTTCTTTTTTTATTTACAATCAAAATTACACTTATGCATTTTACTTAATATTTTTATTAAATGTTTTTATAATTTTTTAACATCTTTTTTATTTCGAACTATGTAAACTTTGATTTTTCATCATGAATGAAAATATCTAGGAATAAGATAATTCTTGTTGAATTCAAAATAAAAAAAAATATTTTTTTTTGTTTTTACTTGTATTTTGTTTTGTTTAGAAAAAATAAATATTCTAAAAATTTGATTAAATATATTGTTTTAAGATATTGTTGTAGGACATAAATACCTTTCTTATATATAATCGATTCACGATTCATAATTTAATTTTGCAAATCATTTTTTTATCTTTGATTTTTTTTAGTCTGGTCCTAACCCAACTACGATAGTATAATTATCCAAAGTCAGGAAAATTTATTAAGAAAACTAATTATTTCAATAATAAAGAAACATAGCCACTAATACTAATGTTTTGTGTATGTATTTTATCATGTTATTTTATTTTGTTGATATAAAATTTAATTATTGTTGTAATTTTAATTATATACATTATTAATTTCAATGTTAGTATATTTTTTAATATATAAGTTTGAGAAAGAAGAAAAAATGAAAAACAAAGTGTAAGGGGTATTAACTAAATTTGATGTTCTCCCATAATTTTTTTCTCCTTCCTGGCGTTAAATTTTTAAGCTTAAAATTTTGGAAAAAAACACTGTTCATTTGCTTTGGTTTGTACGATTTTTATTGAATGCTTCATCGAAAAGCATTATAATTTATCATACACCTAAAACTTACTTAAACTTAAATATAATATTTAAATATGTTTTTAAGTCTATTCAAGTAAATTTGTCTAAAATAATACGTGATATAGGGTGAATTTGTTTATCCTTAAAAGTAACGTGCTTTTAGAAAATGATTATTAACAAATGATAATTGAAAAACATAAATTACTTATGTTAGATCACAATTAAAAAAAACCTTTTTAATTAAAATTGTCTGAACATACTTTTGAAAACAACTTCTGCCCCAGTTTGTAAACCAAAATTTTGATAGGTTACTAGAAATAGTTTTATCAAAATAAGTTATTTTTAACTTCTTTTTAGTTTTATTTTTTTTAAAATTAAACATATATTTGAAAAAAAATAATATCTAAGAAAGTTACCAAATTGTGGAAAAGAGGCACTGTATGTCTCTATATATTTTAAAGAAAAAATAATATTAATAATCATGATATATATAGAAGGATGAATGATTACACCAGACAACTTTAATATTTGGATAGTTTATTTTTTTAATTTAAAAATATAAAATAATACAATAAAAATATATGTCTACATATATCTTCAAGACAAAATAATATTAATAATTATTATTACATAAAAGATGAATGTTTACACCAGACACTTTTAATATTTGGATACTTTACTTTTTTTTTTTAATTTTAAAATATAATTAAGAATACAATAAAAATACCAAATATGTATTTCTTGTTATTTTTTTATTTTAAAATATAATCAAGAATAAACTAGTAATATAAAATACGCACAACAAAATAGATTTCTCTTGTTAGATTAAATTTAAAAATAATTAAGGATAAAATAAAAAATTTAAATATGTATCCTTTTATATAGTGTTGTATTTTTTTTTAATTTTAAAATATAATTAAGATAAAATAAAAATATAAAATAGATACTCTAAAATGATATATTGTTATAAATAAAATAAAAGAAGTTGTATATTTTAGTGGCTCTCACGCTTTATTTGTAAATATTTTGTTCCTTCTATATTTTTTGAGTAATAATAAAATAATGGTTAAAAAGTTATATATCATCCACCAAAACGGCATAGTATTGTCTAAAACCCATTGGCAGCTGAACATGATCACTTGAAAACCGTTAAACCCTAGTTGCTGCTGCTTCTTCTTCTTCCTCTTCCCTTGGCGCTCTTCTTTTCTCGCGCTTCGTTTTCTCATTCAGCTTGCAGAACAAAGAGCGTAAGAGGAGACGGAAGAAGATGAATATGAACGAAGAAAGTGGCGAAGGGAGCGCGAGGAGGATCCAAGTGCGGTTCGTGACGAAGTTGAATGCGCCGTTCGTAGTTCCGTCCACCGCCATCGCAATTCCGGCCGACCTCACTCGATTCGGCCTATCCTCTCTCGTCAACGCACTCATTCAATCCAACGGTAATTTCCATTTCTTATCTCATTTTCAAACACCGCCGTGCTCAATTCAAGAGTATTGATGTAATTCCTTGCTGGTTGATTTTTGCAGATGCTGATTATGAGCCTGAGCCGTTTGATTTTTTGATCGATGGCGAGTTCGTGCGGATGTCGCTCGAGCAGTTTCTTCTCGCCAAGGGAATCTCTGCGGTAATAATTTTAAACCGATTTCAAAATGCTGTTCTACTTCTCTTTACAATTGTATGATTGTCTGTGTGACAGACAGTGATAGTGCGCATTAATTTCATGTGTGTAGTAGGAGAATGTGATTTTTTTCCGGATAGAAAACGAAGCTGCCCATTGATGTTTGTGTCTATATGATACACTTATTGTAATTTTAATCTCTAAATTTAACTACTTATTCTTATTTTAGTTCCCAAATTTGGACACTTATACTTTGTTTGATGGAGAGGAGACAATTAGGTAGGAAAGAAATAAGTTGGTAAAGTAGAAATAGAAATAGATAAGAAATAAAGTAGAAATCTCTAGCATTTGGTCTAAGAGAAATATGAGAGAGATGGAGAAATGAGTAGAAATAGGCAGTACCTCATCAACCTGACTCTGAACTGGGATAAAACCGGTGAGCCTCTGGTTTGGTCCAATGTTGTCCAAGGTAGTTTGCTGCACCTCTCTTCTAACTGCTATTCATTGCATCAGTCTGCCTACCACACTCAGCTATGCCTGTTATTTCCTTCATGCCAATCTGCCCAACATCTCGCATACCCTGCTACTTTCTTATGTGTTCATAAGATATACTGTAAAGGAAAATCAAAATTTTATTGGGGAGATAGAATCGAACCCATGCCGATGGGTGTTTTAAGATCAACATAATCACTGCACCAGTGCAACTCTTTAAAAAATGGATGACAAAAGTTATTTTTGCATTCTATTTTTGATATAAAATTATATATTTAATAATATATCGGGTCATGCAGTTCAACTAGTAACCCCCTGTTTCAACAAGTTTTCCACTGATCTAGTACCTTGTCTGGGTCAATAACCGTTTGATTCTGATAACACTGGAAATATGTGAGAAATGGTATTGTGGGTCCCTCCATTTTTTAAATGATTCTTCTTTCCTTCTTCTATCACACCATATAATCTCAATTTCCCTCTTCTCTCAGTCAAACAAGGGGGTTAGTGTTGTTTTAAGATGACAAAGTCTTAATTTTGGGACTAAAATGACACTAAGTGATTAAGTTCAGCGACTAAAATGATTGACAGTGGTTAAGTTCAAGATTTAGAATTCAATAAGTGGTTTAATTTAAAGACCAAAATGATAGTGTTATGTAGGTACAAATGTAAACTTCTGCGGAAATTTTCTAATCACAAGACCAATGTGATAGAAAAATTACACTTTTTGTGGCCTCTTTTAGATTTTAATACTTTTAGATATCTAAGTGACATTAAATTACTCTTTTTAGAACCAAAGTGACTGTTTACCCATTTTTTGTGGACTTGTTTGGAGTTAAGTTCCAGGGAATGGAAATTTATCTTGGGGAACTACTTGTTTAGATAAGTGGGATTAGAAGTGCTTGATTTTTCTCTTGGATTCCTATGATTCATATTTGTTTTGTAACTTTTATTTAGGATTCACTTTGATAGCTTCAAATTGTTATATCAATAAAATAAATAGAGATTATGCTTGTTATGATGGTTGTATCAATTGCATTGATGCAGTGGATAGTGGGTTGGTTGCGATGGAAGTAGGGTCTGTAGCCTGTAAAGTAGTATACTAGTTGCTAAAATTGGGTAGTTCAGACTGCGTCAGTACAGTAAGGCTGTAACAGTGCTAGGTGACAATTAGAATGTATTGATTGATTGTGACTCAGTTGGACTTCGATGATTTGCAAAGTTGATTTTTGAAGATAATTGCTTCCTATGAGCTTATTCAACATTTCAATCTTCTACAAAACATGGTAAATGATAATCATGAACTTCTGTAGTTATGTAAATTCAATGCAGATCTCAAATTGAACAAAGTTTGAGGTTTCAAATCTTGGGAAATTGAATAATCTACAACCTTACTACACGTGGTTAGTTGCAATTGTTGAAATTTCTGGGATAGAAATTAGGTTTACAAACAATAATTATCAATATTTTTTTGTCTTTATTTCTTTACATAGGAAACAAACCATTGTTTCCTTTTGCCACGGTGTAATATGATCATGGCTAACTGTTTTGAGTGATCAATTATGGAAAGGTAGCTAACTGTTTTGAGTGGTTAATTTATAGGAAAGGATATTGGAAATTGAGTACACAAGGGCTGTGGCCCCACGAAAGGAGGAAGACCCTTCTTTACATGATGACTGGGTCAGTGCTGTTGATGGTTCTTCTTCTCGGTAAGCTTGCAAATGTGCCATTTTGGTGAAATGTTTTTAAAGACTTGTGGAGTTTTTTCAGTCTTTCCATATCAATCATAGTTTGTGTTAATGTATTCTATATTAACTCTTATGTTCAGTAATGCTAGCAACTGTAACATGCCATTATTTTGTATGGGGTCCTGTTATTAGTTAAACATTGTTTGTGACAGATTTTATCAAGGTTGAATTTAAGTCAGTGTTATTGGTTTTTATCGACTTCAATCAATTTGTTAATGATATTTGGTGATGATAGAAAAAGTGATTGGACCAGTAGTTCACTGTTTGAGGTTTATTTTTGCTGTGGTTGATGGTGACACTGGAATAGTCAGAGGAAACGGCCTAACCCTCTTTTGAATAGGTTCTTTAGAGTTTTGGCCATTGGATTAATGACGAGTGTTATTGTAAATGCTTTTTGTTTGCTTAACTCGTGACTTTGTAATTTTATCTGATATAATAGTTTTGGTTCTATTTTACTAAGTGGATGGCTTTTTAACTGCATGTCCTTCACTAAGAATTTAAAGTTGAGTGTTACTGTTTCTGCAGGTTCTTTTTGACAGGATGTTATGATGGTTTAGGCAGGTATAAGAGTCTTAACCAGAATTGTTCTTTTAGAACTATTGGCATATCGTATTATTGATTACTTTCTTCATTTACTGGGCTTCCACCGTTATATGATAAAATTATATTTTAGGGTATGGAAAGGTGCTGGATTATGTACTCATATATTGAAGGGACATAAAGAAGCGATCACCTCTGTTAGTATCAGTAATCCAGAAGGTAAAGAAGACAATTATATTCTCCTACATGTTACAAACTTTGTTTCTGTCCATTTTTGTTTTGATTGCCAGTGCTCGATTTTTTTTATTAATATTTAATCTATTAATTTCTGATGAGAAAATTATAAATTTTGTATCTAACAGTAAAATAAAAGCTTATGGCTGTTTTGTAGGACAGGGATATTATGCTTTATTCGTCATTAGTAGTATTTTAATGCTTTAATTTCCTCAAAAGATATTTTCATTTATATTGCAAAAGTGCAACTGTAGTCAAAATTGAGTCTCAGTTTCTGAATGGAGAAAAAGTGTGTGTGGCTGGGGGGATCATTAACACATTTTAAGATTGAACTAAAATGCAGAAATATATACATGTCTGTGTGTCTGTTTGTGTATAGAAAGTAACATAGATAAGAAAAATAAAGCTACCATGGAAAGCATCCTGATGGGGGAATGGCATGGGAGGCCAAAACATACTGTGGATTGTATGATCCTATGTGTTGAAGCATTTGTGTTTTAGTGGGAATAGCTCGTTGCAATATTTGTGCTTATTTCTGTGTAATTGTAATGTTGTTTCGTAATGTATGTATAGTATTATGATTGAATTGGTGCAAGATATCAATATTTGTATTGTAATCAGGTTTGGAAAATGTTACGGTAGCTACTGCTTCAAAAGACCGGACATTGAGGTTATGGAAGGTAAATAAAAGAAGCTTCTAAACTACAGTTTCGAATGCTGTGCTTATGCTTACTATGTTATATTTTCCCTTTTGTATAAAAGCTCAATACAGAAGAGCCTGCAAGCCATCCTATGACGGTCAGGGCTTACAAAATCTTGCGTGGTCATAAGTCTTCTGTACAGAGTGTTGCAGTACAGACTTCTGGAGAAATGGTTCGTATTATCTTTTCTATTTTTCTCTGTCCTTGGTTTATAAGTAGAGTAATAATGGTCTGTAACATTAGTCTTCCTTGTGTCTCATGCATAGGTTTGTTCTGCTTCTTGGGATTGCACCATCAATCTATGGCAAACTAATGACGTTAATGCAGAAGATGACCTGGTGTCTAAGAAGAGAAAAGTTGGAGGTCAAGTTGAGGAGTCACTATTAGAGGTTTGTAGAACTTACTTACACCTTATTGTTTATATTGTGCATTTGAAAGTGCAATTTGTGTAGTCACACATATGTTTCTTCCAATAATTTTGTATTTTGAAGTTTTTTGAACTTTAACTTCTAAGGGATTATCAGAGACGACCCTTTACTCTTCTTTCTCTGTGTATTGTAACTGATGAATGGAATAGTAAAAAGTTAATGATGATGCTGATTTGCTGCATCTTTTTTCAACTGGATGAATGCGAACTATTAAGGTTATGCTGGTACTAGAGGCTGGAGACCATAAAGGAGATGTTTTTGAAACTTTTTTAGAAGAAATTTGACCATCTAATTCCGAGTCAAGTTCAAACTTATGTTAATTATTGTAGACCTGTAAAATTGTTAGTTAAAACCTTGCAGATTTTGTTACAAAATTATTTGGTGTTTCTTTACCTTTTAACGTATCCATCTTTAGTTTTCATTGACATTTGACAAATAAGTTCATCTGTTGTCTTTAGTTTTCTTTGATATCTGACAAATAAGTTTTCATCTGTTGTATTGTAGGGAGAGGCTTTCACTACCCTTGTTGGCCATACACAGTGTGTATCTTCTGTGGTTTGGCCACAACGGGAGTCAATATATTCTGCATCATGGGATCATTCTATTAGGAAATGGGATGTTGAGACTGGCAAAAACTTGACAGATATAGTAAGTTGAGAAGTGAATGCCCCAGTTTCGTTTAAAATTTTACACTTTTGAAGTGTTCATTTTTTTTCTTTAGATAAAACTGTGACATTATGCCATTAGATGCTCTGCCAATGACTTACTATGTGTATAGTCAGGTAACTAAATTAGAACTGGTGTATGGCACAGTTATCAATTTTCTGCTCCTGTTCTTACTTTTACATAGTGTACTAGATCTTCTACATTTTTCCCCAGTCGATTGTTGATTATGATGTTTTTACTTGGTTCTGGTAGTCCAAAGTTGTCATGTTATGAAGCAATCTTGGCTTTGGACCTTGTTTATACTTAGTTTAGGATAAGTATGCTTAATATATGGTAATTTTTTCTTCTAAAACATAATTAAATGCTTACTGTGCTGGAGGAATTGGAATGAAGATTGAAACCACTTGTAGGCCTAAATTGCTGTCAGCACTAGTCCGCCTAAGTTGTGGTCACTTCTAAGTTGTAGCCTCTTTGGGGGTTGTATAAATTGCAACCTCAAGGGTGATGATTTAATCCTAAATTGACTAGAGGTATGACTAAAATAAATATAAGTGGGGTAAACGCCTTATCTTACAAATCAGTTTTGTGGAGTTGAATTAGGTTTAATTTCTTATTCTGAGATATGAAATTAGAGCCTATCCTAGATCCATTATTGGGCCACCTGCATTTGCTAAGCTCTTGGGTGGACGTCTTAGGCATGAGGGTGAGTGTTGGAAAGCCCCCTTGATTGTGGTTTCTCGTAGCTCACCTATGCTGCAGCCTCCTTGGGATTTTCCTAAATTGCAACCTCAAGGGTGGCGATTTAGTATCACATTGACTAGTGATATGATTAAAATAGGAAATAAATAGGTTACAAATCTGACCTTGTAAGTTGATTTTGTGAGGTTGTTTTAGACCTAAATCTATTTTCTAAGATTTTTATTCATTGTGATGGATGTCATGTTTTCTTGTTATCTACTTTTTTTTTCCTTTTGTTGCTCTAAATTATTTTCCTTACAAAATTACCGTTGAAAAAGTAATGTCTGGTAATCAGAAGTAGAGTAGGAACACAGTTAAAAAAAGCGATGTTTTAGATTTGATTGTCTTCTATGTACAGTTCTGTGGGAAGGCTCTCAACTGCCTTGATATTGGTGGGGAAGGTTCTGCTCTGATAGCTGCTGGTGGTTCTGATCCTGTCATTAGGATTTGGGATCCTCGTAAGCCAGGTGTGCTAAACAAAGCTACTTGCTCACACCTCAATAGTCAATCACATGCATGATAATATCTTACTAAACAATAATTTTTCTCTGCAGGCACTTCTGCTCCTGTTTTTCAGTTTGCTTCTCATACATCTTGGGTTTCGGCCTGCAAATGGCATGATCGATCTTTGTTTCATTTACTTTCTGCATCCTATGACGGGAAAGTTATGTTATGGGATCTGAGAACTGCGGTAATATATCGTTATTCTACCAAGGAATTTTTTCTACTAGTGTGATTATATGTCCATCTTTGGGCTTTTTCCTGATTTTTTCTCCATTGATGTTGCAGTGGCCTCTTTCTGTCATTGAATCACATGGTGATAAGGTATAAAATATTCTTTCCGTGTTTTAGCTTGAAAATAATACCTTTCAACAACTGAGCATTTTTGTTTTATGCTCTAGAGTAGCCAAGAGTAGCCAGAATTGTCATTAATAGAATTGTCATTTGTTTAACTCAGGTATTGTCTGCTGATTGGTGGAAAGGCGACAGTGTTATCAGTGGTGGAGCAGACTGCAAGCTTTGCATTTCTTCAGAAATCCCTGTAAAGTAAGGTAAACTTAAGTCAATGACAATTTTTTTGAGATGGTGGGATATTGGCAGATATTTCTTATATGTAGGGAACGAGTCAAGTTTTGGCCAATTTTGTCTTAGGCTAGTCACAGCTGTCAAGTGTTTTATCAGTTGTTGTGAACAAAGTTTTACTTAAGTCTTGCTAACGGCTATTGATGTAAAGACATGAAATTATTCATATAATTTTGTACGACAAATCTTCGAACATTTTACTTAACTGTGCTGTACAGTTTGTTTCTCGTTGGGTTATTTCTTGCATTTTGGTTATTCATAATTCAAAAATACTTGCAGTAATCTCGATCATAAAGTATAGTACTGTATTTCTGCAATATTAAGTGGCTGTTCTGATCAGAAAACACTCTAATCTTATCACTTTCTGATCCATTTATGCAATAGTCCCCAACTTTCTGTAGAATAATCTTCATACGGCTTTAGATGAGCTGGTTTTCTCGTCTCATCTGAGTATTCTAAACCATCTGATATCCACACTAGATAAATTTGAGATAATAAATCATTTCCACTTCCTCTCATGGGTTATCTTGGGTGTTCGGGAAATTTATTCTGGTGCCTTGTTTGACTAAGAGCAGGGAAACCTCTGTTGAGAAGACTACTTGGTCACAAGCACTTACTAGCTATTCCTAAAGGTGAAGGTGCATGAATTTTTTTTTTTGATGCCTAACATTTTTATATCTGCAAAAGACTATTATTAATAGAACACGATTGTATGCACAATACTAGTAAAATATTTGTCGATGAATTTGTTAGCCAATCTAAAACACAAAATAGTAAACCATCAGGTCGAAGTACCATGACCTTGCCAGTCATTTGAATTACTTCATTCCGTTCCTCATTTCTGAAGACATCCCATTTATGAATCCACAGTGACCATGGTTCCACTAACTGCAGCACCATGACTCTTTTCTTTAGCTTGAAACTTGGTAGTGGTAAGAAATAGACCTTGCTTTCATTTGGTAATGCTAATTCTAATGAACTTGTATCTCTGCGATGAAAGTTTTTTTCAATTAAATGTCTATTGTTCAAATCTACCATTATATTGGACTTCACTACTATATATAAATGAAATATTTTATATAAATTTTCAAATTTACTGCTGAATATTCATCATTTTCACGTCATGAACTCTAAGCTTAGCATAATCAAAATTACAGCACAACTATTACAAAAAAGGAGAAACGTCACATTTTAAACTAGTACGTAATTGACCTGTAGTATAATATAGATCAAAGATGTCTATAATTCACATTACATAGCACTGATAACAAAATCAACTTAATCATTGAAGAGAGCGCTTCTATCTTGTCAGAACACTGCATGGGTTAAGACCAAAGACATAACTATACTTTCAAGATTTCAGCCAGTTAACAAGTCTACTAATATTTTCTGAAGATTCACCACCTTCTGCAATGTTGTTCATCACAGTCTCTTTAAGTTGTAGACTCCTTGTTCTTATTTGTTCATCACTCATCAATCGGTCCAATTTTTCCTTAATCTCCCAGCGTGACACAAGTCCATTTTCATCTGTGTTCAATTGCAGTCCAATCTTCAATTCATCACAAATATAATTTCTGTTATGAAATTGGTCAGTAAAATAAGGCCAGCACAAGAATGGCACCCCACTAGACAAACCTTCAATGATAGAATTCCAACCACAATGGCTAACAAAACAAGCTATGGAAGGATGGTTTAGCACCTTCAGTTGAGGGGTCCAACCAACAATCTTACCTTTACTCCCCAAGAATTCACAGGGGTAGACCATCTTATTATCTTGTCTTACAACCCAAAGAAAAGGTCTACTGGCGAGGTCAAGCCCAAGAGCTAGTTCATTGAATTGGTTTTGGTCAAAAAGAGTGAAACTACCAAACGCAACATAGACAACTGAACAATGGGGTTGTTGATTGAGCCAATCTATGCAAGACTGATCTTCTTCCCAGAACTGTCCCAGTGATCTTGCAATTACATTTGTATTGTCATAACTTCTCAACAATGGACCAACTGGTAGGAGCTTTGGAACACAAGATAACGCACTCGGTTCAAGTTCATATGTGGTGTTGCAAATGAACCACTTAGCCAGATTTGAATTCTGCATACAGTGCACCAGATAATTGAATATTTTCTTCTCTGTTGTTGGGTCATAGACGTTTGACCACCAAATGGCTTCTGTGTCCATCGAAGGCATGCTTGGTGATATTTGAAATGTCCCTTTCGTAATTGGAAGTCCTAGA
>Ga0099825_1004894_pt1 | contig 17451 bp, 8 predicted proteins | sample SiratroredBW_FD_76838 | JGI IMG/M metagenome (GOLD analysis project Ga0099825, IMG submission 76838) | Root nodule microbial communities of legume samples collected from California, USA - Siratro red BW | ecosystem: Host-associated > Plants > Roots > Nodule | place: USA: California | collected...
AAAAAAAAAAAATATATATATATATATATATATATATATATATATATATATATATATATATATATATACATATATATATATATACATATATGTATATATATGTATATATCAAGTATTGTTTATAAGAATATAAGAATAAATAATAAACTGTCTATATATATTAATAGAAAAATGTTAAATTTGTTAAGACAGAATATTGTTTACAAGAATACAAGGATAAATAATAAACTTTTTATCTAAATTTAATATTATTTGACATTCTTTAATAGATGGTACTATATATATTCTTTATAATACAATCATCAAAAACATTACAAATATGGAAAAAATTACAAAGATAAAAATAAACAAAAACAAGAACAAAATAAGAAATAATAAAAAAATATTAAAATTTTTTATCAACTTTTAAATACAATTTGAAGTCTAAGCAACATTCTTTAAAATTACTAACACACTATCAAAATGGAAAATCTTACTAAATAAATATTTTATGTACAAATTTCAAATAGAAAATATGTTAAATATAAAGATTATATACTTATTAATAATCTTATTTAAATGTAATTTTTTAAATTTGGAGTGTCTTATATGTCAAAGACAAAAAAAAAAATGATATTTTTAATTTTATTGATCATTTGAGTCTTTATGTACATGATATGTTTATCTCACTTATTATCATATGGACACATTCTTGTTGTATGAAAATAACTTTTATATTGATCTTTCATAATTTGAAAGGGTTCTCAAATTTGATTACCATATTTTTAACTTTTGTCTTTTTTATTGTTCTCTTGAATGATGTTTGTTAGAAAAGAGAGACTAAGTTCAAAAGAAAGGTAAATTGAACTATCACAAATTTTTAAAAAATAAAATAAAATGAAATTTTATTTGTTTAAGTAATTTTAAAATTCAATTGTTTTGACAAAATTATTCAGAACCAAAAACAACACAAGAACACAGTTGATTCACAAAAGTAATAATATAGAGAGAAGAAGAATTGCACAAGGATTTATATTGGTTTACTCTTTCTCATAGCTACATTCAATTGCTTAGCCTCACCATCCAAGCTCCATACTATAACAATGTTATTACAAACATTCATCCAATACAAACAACACAATAAATCAACTCTTAACTCTACAAAAGTGAATTTCTAATTCAGTAACACCTTGTTACTACATTGTGATTAAAAATCCTAAACCCAAAAACAACAAAACCACATAAAAGTTAAAAAATACAATTAATGGAACGTGTTTTTCGAAAACACAATAACAAAAGAAAATACAAGTGAAACTTTATATTTTTCTCTTATACCAAGAGAGTGAACTTGAAATCACATCAATAAAACTCTAAAAAACTCGTATTAATTTATAAATAACACTCTCTCAATAATGAAAATATATTACAAATATAATTAAAAAATTGGGTTGAAAAGTTTCAAAATGAAAAAGTCATATAAATTTGAAATTGGGAATTTTGACGTTAATAGATTAAATTAAGTATTAATAATTCAAAATCTTTTGAAAGCATAAAAAAGATTAATCTATTAAAATATTTCCACAAACCCACTCAAGACTCTAATTTTAATTAAAATAAATATATAATGAATTAATATGCTCTTTAACAGTCATTCCAGACTCATAAGAACCCTTTTAATCAATTAAAAATTCATATCACCAAGATAAGTTTAAAAACAAATTGAATAACTTTCTAATAGTAATTATAAGACCAAACTCCTCGAGAGAAACTTATATTTAATCTTACTTAATATAACATATTTTCTAAATATATCTGTCTTAAATATTTATATCTAAGTCTTAAAATTAATCAGTCAAATATTCCACAACACCAATTGCTTGAGTTCTTACATAAAAAAAATTAAATAAAAGAATCTACACTTGGGTAATTTTTTTACACATACATAAAACTTCGTAGATTTCTCTATAAAAGTAAAATAATAAAAAAAAGAAATAACCAAAAAAATAATATTATAATTGTATATTACTCTTTAAATGTCATTTGAAGTCTAAAAATGATGAGACATTCTTCGAAATTAACCAACACGTCCAAACAAAATAAAAAATCAATAAATAAATATTTCATGAACAAATTTTAAATAAAAAATGGCAAAAATAAAAATTATATAGTTATTAATAATCTTATTTAAACATAAAATCTTAAATAAAAGACCCACATTTACCTGGTCTCCACTTAGAAAAGCCCGAAGTTCATATGGGCTGTGGGATAAATGAGCCTTTGGCAGGCCTTAAACTATTCTTAACTAACATTCCTTTGAGAAGTTGGGAAGAAAAAAGAATTTGCCATGCTAACGTCTCATCCATACCTAAGCTGTGCAAGTTAATTGACCACGAATGCATTGGTGTTCTGTTGCTTTCATTGTAGCTTGCAAAAACAGAAAATGAGAGCAAGTTTAAATGGTTCCTCGCCCTTTGCACATGCTACATTCACGTGCTTTCCACATGTTTTGCCTCATACATATCGCAATAACTAACCTTTCTTTTTCACCCTCCCTTCTCTTAGGCCACTCATCAATCAATACTCACCACACTGTTAAAACAAATTTACATTATCACTTTTATCAGGGAACTTTTAATCTCTTCAGCTTGAATATCAACTGCATATGTGTTGCTGTTCAATTTAAATTTATGAATATTTTTCATTTCTCTTAAAAATAAAATATCTTCTCCCGTGTAACATCCAGGACCATTAATGTGTTTGTAGATATTTTATGTCCAAAGAGACACATCTGCACAAATACAGCTGCCGGAACAGTTTTTCCATCAAACAAGACTTCAAACCAATCACATGCCATTAAAACATGTGCATGTTTTTAGGAGTGAGATTTTGAATTTAAACGTTATTAATAACAATATCAAATAGCTGGAATGGCAATACATGTCTGTATAACTTTGTTATCTGCTAATATACTATTTCTAATTTTAGTTATTAGAATTTTAAGCTCTATTATGGCAGTACTCAACACTCACTAATTAGAGCAAGCAGTTATAAATCAACACTAAATAATTGTTCACGTGTTTTAAAAAAATAATACAGATGTGGAAAATAGCATTTTTAGTAAAGCAAAAAATGAAAGAAGTTTTGTCGTTTAGAACTAATAATTAGGAAAGACATGTAAGACTAATGTGGAAAGAGCAAACAGAAAGAAATGAAATAATTCTTGGTTTAAAATCCAAGTTTAGTCCTTGTACAACTTCACTCCTAAAAGAACTGTTTTGAAAAGTACCTTCTATCTCAAGCCAACTGGACCGTAGCCTTGATTTATGTTCGTAGTTCAAGTTGCTCATAAGACCTTAAACTGAGAATATTGACGTTATTAATTTTTTTTTTCTGGTTAAATCGAGCTCGTGATTTAAGTTTTGTAAATATATTTATCAATAATATAATTACTTAATAAAAATATTCATCAAGATAATTAGTATAATTGAAAGAATTGGTAAATATAAGTTTTAATGAACAGTATTTTATAGTGACCCAATATCTTAAAAGTTCATTCTCATAATAATAAAAGTTAATTCCACAAACTACTATTTTTTATTTTTTTTAAATATTTATTGATTTAATCATCATAATGTATTTTTAGATATCTCCAATTAAGTATAACAAAATATTTTAAGTAGTAAATATATCTAATTAAGTATAAAATATTTTAAGTACTCAAAATCGATCTACACTAAAGAACTTACAATTTCTAGTTTTAATTATCAACTTAATATCTGTATTAGGAACACCAACTAAATTAATTTAGCTAAATTTGATCATAAGTTTCAACTGATATATATCTTTTGATTAAAAAAAAACATTTTAGTTATTAAACTGCTATTGAATTATCAAGAATATAACCATAATATCTGATTGGTTAATACTGTAAGTGTTTCTAGCAAGCAGATAGGGTAAACAAATTATTGAAAAACCTAAAAATAATTTACAATATTTACTATTGTTTGAATCAAATCAATAGAGAATAAATAGTGGTTGGCAAGAAATAAAATAGTGGGAGAGATTGGAATTAGTGCGAAAGCAATAATTTAATATTTAAGGTAGTTAGGGAATTTGGAGATAGAAAAAGGAGTAATTAAATAGTTAATGAGGAGATAAGAAGGATTTGTAATTTTGTAATCGGAGCCAATAGGATATCGAAAAGTGTCCTGGGTTGATTTGAGAGTCACCCCTCCACCACACCAACGCTCATCAACACAAAGTCAAACAAGGACGAGGACCCACGCTCTGGGACATTCTAGCATCCAACGGAAGAGCGAGTATCGAACAGGGCAGAGGTTTGGCGCGTGAGGATTTGCGGGTGTCGCAGATAGCGTTTGACAACTTCAAAGCCACAAAACGAGACTATCCCCTAGGACAGAGCCACGTGTCTCGGTGTCGACCATGTGATATATTGGCAGGCTCAAAGCACTGAAAAATATCTCTGAGAGTGGGTTTATCTTAATATCTTCGTGGCGGCGGGGCCCACCGGCGCGAACTGTCCCACAGGAAAAATATCCAAATGCCGCACATACATAATAAATTCTGATATTTTGGATTTGGATGGTAACGGAAGGAGCGAAATAATAAGGACCAAAAGAAAACTAAATAAAATAAAGGAGGGTGAAAAAATATCCACCACCAGCACCAACCACGAGAACCCAATGGCTTTTTGGCTTTAGATCTTTGGTCGAAAATCAGATCTGATTGATGACGTGGAGCTTGTGGGCCACTGCCTCTAAGTGTCTAGATATTTTGGGAAACAAGGATATTTTCACTGGCCGTTGGATCATAGGGCGGTTAATGTATGTGTCTAGTCCCACGCCGTTCGATCAACTCGCTGTTAAACTTAACGGTGTCTCCCCATCCACCTTGCTTCCACACATCGCCTTTTTCTTTGTTGGCTTTTTATTTTTTTACCCTCCAAAATTAGATACAAGATATGAGATTGTTGCTCTCTCTGTGTGCTTGGTGAGAGAGGTTTTGGTTCCGCCAAGATTCTGAATTCTGATGCTGTAGTGCGATTCCGGTTGCTTGGTTCATTCGTTTGGAATATGGGGGAGGTGGTTATGAGTGGAGAGAAGTCAGTGAGAATGGAGAAGGAAGAGAGTGGGAGTGGGAGCAAGGGCGAATTGAAGGGCTTGATGAGGTGGGAGAAGTTTCTGCCCAGGATGATTCTGAGGGTGTTATTGGTTGAAGCCGATGACTCCACAAGGCAGATTATAACTGCGCTTCTCAGAAAATGCAGCTACAGAGGTTAGAAAACCTTATTCTATCGCTTCTGTCTTTAATTTCACGAGGGTGATTTTCTTCTTTTCTTTTTTGTGTATTTGGGTTTGTGTTTGTTTAAATTTTTTTCTTTGATTGACTCGACCTGGATTTGGGAACTCGTTTGCTTCTTTTATGGTCAATATTATAATTTGCATTTTTTTTAAGTTTTACTGTTTGTTTTTCCTTTTGCATTATGTTAGCTTCTGTTCTGTCTCCTATTCTGTGGCTTGCATGTTCAATGGTTTGTTGTGAAATAAGCATGTGAGTTGGTTTGTTCTACTTTTTTCTCTGTCTCGTTCCCTTTTTCAGGGATGAAACCGTGAATTTGATTGACTGTAAACATTGGGTTCTTTTCTGGGGCCTGAGTCATTAGGGATTTTATTGACCAAACTCAATGAAGGGAGGGGGGAGGGTGTGAGGAAGAGGAAGAAGATATAGCTAATCAAAGTCTCTGGAGTCCCAATATCAGAAAGGATTGACATGTGATCTTTGGTAATATAAACCGTAGCAGCAGTCGGAAAGCTTATAAGGATTTAATACAGAAAATAAGTTAGAGAGAGAAATGAAAAACTGTGTACATAAAAATGGGCCTTTTATTTCTTTTATAACGTTTTAATAATTTTTCCTTTTAAAAGAAATTATCTATTTTCTGACAGGTTATATGATTGGGATCTGGGTTCAATGAAAGTCTAAAGAACTAATGGCTCCTTTCAACTAGCTTTAAGAGTCTTGGGAGTTTGGAAACTACAGGCTTACATTATTCACTTATTTTCTTACATGATATAATTATTTTAGCTGTCAATTTGCATAAAGAATTTCTATTATGGACCTTTTCTTCTTGTTTAATGCTTTGATGTGAGAAAAGTAAGTACTTGAAACTAATTACACACTCTTAGAAATTCAAAATAACTTTGTCCATCTGTTGAGCAGTGGCTGCTGTTCCTGATGGGTTGAAGGCGTGGGAATTACTCAAGGGAAGACCGGACAATGTTGATCTAATACTGACGGAAGTGGATTTGCCATCCATATCTGGCTATGCACTTCTCACGTTAATTATGGAGCATGATATTTGCAAAAACATCCCTGTCATAAGTATGATATCACTGCCAAATGTTTTAGCTGTTACTAATTTTCCAACTTTGTTAACACCTGCAGTATTTGATCTGAATTTCTTAATGCTTTTCCAGTGATGTCTTCCCAAGATTCAATTAGCACGGTATACAAATGCATGCTGAGGGGTGCTGCCGATTATCTTGTAAAGCCAATAAGAAAAAATGAACTGAGAAATTTGTGGCAACATGTTTGGAGAAGACAATCAGTAGGACTATTCACTCATTTTCAGTTCCTTTTTCCTTACTTAAAAATGTCACATGTTATTGACAACGGATTGAAATTTTAATTTATTATATTTTCCCTGTCAGTCAGCCACTGGCACAAATGGTCCCCAAGATGAGAGTGTTGCACAGCAGAAGGTTGAAGCCACTGCTGAAAATAATGCTGCTAGTAATCGTTCAAGTGGTGATGCTGCATGCATTCAGAGAAATATGGAATTAATTGAGAAAGGAAGTGATGCACAGGTTAGTTTTCCAAACCTAGAAGTTATTATTTGTGGCATTTAAATGAAGACATTTGTGCTAAGGACAACGAACAACACAAGACATCCAGGGGATGCAGAATTTCAACAGAACCATCTAATTATCAATGTAACTTTTTTTTCTGGTTAATTCATTGCGAATGAGAATGTTTCTTATAAGGTGATAGGATAATGTGATACTACACTCATTACAGTCTCCACTGTTGTCTCTTCTGCATGCCAATCTGTAATCAGCTTGGAAATTCAATCATATTTGTCTGAAATTGCCCAGCAGTTATTTCTTAAGTAAATTGTCTTTTCAACTTCTTTGGAACACTACCAAACCATATCACCTTTTGGTATGGAAACAGTCCTCCAAAATTTACATTTCCTTGGTGTACTTCAAATTCATTATATTTTCAACTGGATATTTGTGTATTTCTATAAACCTCTTGTAGTTCAAAGAAAAATTTGCTTTCAGTTTGGGTTGTCTGGATGAAGTTTTCATATAGATTCTGTATGTTTGCTTTCTGTTGCAGAGCTCTTGTACTAAGCCTGACTTGGAAGCTGAGAGTGGCCCTGTTGATAACATGCAGGAATTTTCTCCAGTGCAACGTGGAGAAGAATATCCAAGTGGAGCAGAGACACAAGAGGTTGAAACATGCATTCGTTTAGGACGGACATTGATGACGAATGACAGTCATGCTGGAGGTAGGTTTCTGCCACTTTACTGTAAATCTTCTGTTATACAGTTACTTGAAAGGGAACATTATGTCTAAAGTTGAACCAAACTTGTATTTTTTTTTAGGATTAACTATGCACAGAAATGGTGAGGCAAGCACCGCTAATGTCAAGGATGCTGATCCAGAGCATTTGGGGAATGCTAGCATCAGTGGTGAGGCTCATGACAATCACTATGTTCAAATTAACTCTTCAAAGGAAGCTATTGACTTGATAGGAGCATTTCATACTCATCCCAGCTGCATGGTAAAAGGTCCCACAGTTGATTGCACAGGCAAGGTTGACCTTTGTCCTCAATTAGATCTTTCTCTGAGAAGATCTCGTCCCAGCAGCTTTGAGAATGAACTCAACGAAGAAAGGCACACCCTGATGCATTCTAATGCTTCAGCCTTCAAGCGGTAACTGCTAAAATCTCTTGTTATCCTCATCTTAAATTATGTTGAAGTTCCTTCTAGTTCTCTTTAACTGGTAGAAATCAGTTGGTTGCTATATGTCTGCATATCTTTCTTAATTAATATACTATAAAGGAGTTCCAGGGATGAAAACTAACTGGTGTGGAAATAACAAGTCTCCAGTCTAAATTATGTATTAAAAGGTTTAATTTTATTAAAATTACCTGCTGAAATATATTAAAGGATGGTGATTATCGAGTAATAATTTTGAGAAACTTCTGATTTTAAAAAAAGGGCTTAATTCTTGGAACTGAAGACCATTTTAAATTTTGATAACTGAACTTTACATATTTCGGGTTGTTTCTTCTTTAGGATGGGGAAGAAGTTAGCAAGTTTATGAATTTTGTCAATTGGCCTCGTAAAAATTCATTGCCCTGTTGAATTGCTATATGCTTATCATTGAAACGGATGCAGGTATACTAACAGGCAACTGCAAGTATTGACGCCCGCAGCGCTAATTAACTTCTCTGATCAACAAAGAGATCAGAGAGCGAATGGTGAGAAAAGCATCTCACACATTGTTACTGGCTGCAACTCCGATAGTTCAGCACCAGGTATGCAAAGATGTACCGTCTCTCCAACTACAGTCCAATCAAAAGAGACTGAACTTGCAACCTCACACTCTCAGCAAGTGCATGCTCTCCCAATTCCAGTAAAGGGTGTAAGGTTCAATGATCTATGCACAGCCTATGGTTCTGTACTTCCTCCAATGTTCCGTACACAGTCAGGTCCACTACCAATGCCAAGTCCAAGTTCAGTTGTGCTTCTTGAACCAAACTTTCAAAATGCATTTTATCAGTCAAATGTGAAAGAGAGTAGTTCGGAGCAGCTTTTCGAACCTCTTGGTCCAAATGGAAACATTTCCCAGAACCACATTGTGTACACACAGGAGCACAAATCAGAACATGCAGAGGATCGAGGGCATATCTCTCCTACAACTGATCAAAGTGTGTCAAGTAGTTTCTGTAATGGAAACTCAAGCCATCTTAACAGCATCGGTTATGGAAGCAACTGTGGAAGTAGCAGCAATGTTGATCAAGTTACCACTGTCAGGGTAGCCTCAGAGAGCAAGAATGAGGACCTCACAAACATTGCTAACTCTCATCGATCCATCCAAAGAGAAGCAGCACTAAACAAATTCCGGTTGAAAAGAAAAGAGAGATGCTATGAGAAGAAGGTTCACCACTATCTGCTTAACATTATTATAGGAAGACTACCATTGTTTATCAAAGATGCTAACTTTTTCTTATACTTTTAAACAGGTTCGATATGAGAGCAGAAAGAAACTAGCAGAGCAGCGTCCCAGAGTGAAAGGACAGTTTGTTCGTCAAGTTCATCCTGATTCTCTTGTTGCAGAACAAGATGGTAAAGAATATGATCATTCACAGATTTCTGACTCACTGGAGAGGAGAGCATGAATTCGTAGTATATAGTTTTTTCAAAATTTTGTTTTCCTGAATCCTTAAATACCAGATTTCTGTATATGCTTTCTAAAACCATTGTTCTCATTTTCCCTCGCTGTAGATCGTGAATAATATACCTGATGTATTATTATCATTGTAATTTTATAAAGTTTTATAGAGATATTTGCGCCACATTATCTACTTACTTTTAGGAAGTTGTTTCTTACAAGAACTCGCTACTGATTGTAATATAATATTTTATTAAGAAAAATAGTTGTAAAATAAATATTTTTTATGAACAGGAGCGTCAATTTCCAATGTCATAATTTATTTACTTTTTAATAACTACCATATAACTTTTTATGTTTTGTTCAAGACTTGAACCTTTTTTTAAAAAAATTAATAATATTTGGTTTACCTAAGGTGGTTGCAGGTTTAGCAAGCAAACTTTTCTTAAAGAGTGCATATGAAAGAGTTTGGAAAGTGATTCCCGTCCCACCACCACTACTAATATTCCTTCCCCACAAAAGGAGAATTGAAAAATAGAAGAAAAGTTAGATTGATTTCCATTGGAAGCTGCATGATATCAGGACGCCTTCTACCTTTCTAATGGCTTTACCATGTTATTTCGTAGTTTGTGACGAACTTTTCAATGTAATTCAAAATACTGTTTTATTTACATTTTTATGATGCATTTTCTTTCTTTTTTCTCAAATCTCTATGTTATTGAGAGTTATTTTGTCCACTATTATTAATTTTATTTTTAAGAGATAAAATCAAATAGTAAGCTTTCTTATTATTAGTTTTGAATCTTTGCTTACAATATTTATTTAATTTTTTGAAGTCACCAAATTGATAATAAAGGTTTAAAATTAGTTGTACGGGAGTTTACTGAGAGAAAAAAGCATTACTGTAAAATTTTGTTTTGATTAAAATGTTTCATTTACGATAAAGGAAGGCGTAACTTTATAATTAGAGGGAAAACTAATTCGATCATATATTTTAAAGCAGGCATTTTTTAACAAAAACAAAAAAATAAAAAACAAAAAACTTGTTTGAAGAATTTTCAGACGAGTTCTTTTTTAAAAGAACAAAAAGCTCAATACTATTTTGTTTTTCAAGACCTTTCTAATTTTCTTAGATGTTACATCATGATTTTTCTTTTCAAAATTTTGTCCGCACACTTTCAATGCATACAAAGAAGTAAAACAAAAGGTAGAGCTTAAAACAATTCCTCTTCACATGCTAATATCAGAGTTCGGATCCTTATCACCTGAATTTTTGAATTGCGTAATTGAAAATTCTGCATTCGTATTTGCGTTCAAGAATTGCGGGTAGCAATAAAGCATATGCACTCTTTATTAAGTTTGTGGATAAAATTTAAGAAGAAATAGGTGCAGACAGAAACAGAATACATAGTTTAGAAATGGACAAATGCTAGTAGCCAAAATGCATATACTCCATCAGGTGACCCTTTGGCATTCTGGAAATAATAATGCCAAAGGTTGTCTAAAGTTTAAACAAGTCAGTCCCCCACCATTCTCTTTCCTTGCTTGTACTTCCCAACAACCAAATTTGAAGATGATTCACTTTACTTCATGCTTTAAATACAGTTAGCCTATTTCATTGATTTTTTTATTGCAACCGAATATACAGCAATTCATAGAACGAACATAATCACCAATCTTCGTTAGCAATTTATATAGTTCCCTATAGGCTGTTGAGGTCTTTAGTTTATGTTTTGTCCTTTAAGTTTATTCATCCAATTTAACTCAATTTATTTATCAGCAACTTAATTCAAATTAGAGTAAAGATCCAAAATAACTTCTAAATACAGAAAATGAAAGAAAAAAGAGAGAAAAGAAACCAATATAACAAAAGGTGTGCAAATTTTATCTCCCAAAACTAAGCAAAAAGTTTCCCCTTAAATACTCTGCACACAATGGGAGTCTTTACCATCCATGAGCAAATATATAAACAAAAGAAATTGAGAAGCAAAGCTGAGAAGAGGACAAACCACTTGATCATGGGGTCATCAACTTCTCTTCATTGAAGGGATCAATACCCAATAATAACAGAAAAAAGGAACTTTTATAATGTCAATAAATCTAAGCAAAATATTGTGTAACATGATGGGGGTCTTTATGGTCCGGATTATTCAAGGGTTATGAATAGAAATTGTAACAAATGATAAGAGGAGAAACCACTAGGATATGGGGTCATTAACTTCTCTTGATTGAAGGGATCAATATTTAAAAACTGAAAAAGGTACTTTTAATGTCAAACGTCTCCGCTATGGGGGTATCTAAATTTCTAACTAGAAGGGTCCTATGTGGGCAAATGACCCAAAGTTAAAGCAATCAAATGGTCCCCCATTACCATCATGTGTTGATATGCATGATGGAACTTCACTTGGTAATCCTGTACTTAACTACAACTAATATTATTATTTAATTGGTTAATCGACTGCTTAAAAGTTCATCAAGACCAATCATACCAATCTAACCACGAAACTGAGGCTAGCCCCTTAACTAGAAAATAATCAGAACCACAAGTCTCAGCAATTTTCTGAATAACACATCGCACTATGCCGCTAGGATATAGTTTCCAATGGGCACAAGCGAGATGGCACGCCACTAGGCCATTTGTGCCATATCTCCAATCATGAAAAAAGGTTTAGTCTATTTCCTCTACGTCTCTTTTTACAAAAGAAGCTTTGTTTTTGCCTTTCTTTTCTAATCACCCCATTATTGCTTAAAGAGCTATCACGTATAACCGTATCCTCTTCCTTCAATCATCGTGGCACTATCATATTGTATATACTTATGTATACTATCATTTTAATTTGCAATTCCCAAAAATTATCGTTATCTGAGTTATCTTAGGGCAATAGGGCAACAGGGCATCCAACTCAGGGCCCACTGAATTATGGTGTACCCTCTTGTGTCTTACGTGTCGTACTTCTGTGATTACAGTTGGTAATAACCACTAGTGCCGTGCACTTCATGGGGCTATTTGGCTTGTTCTCTTCACCATGTTATTATTGCTTGTTCCTTTGTCTTCAAACTACATACATAACTTTTCAATGTCTAAGAATTGAAGCAGTATACGAAGAACACATTAAAGATATTTCCTTTACTTGGAGGTTTTAGTACACTTTTCATTTGGTGCTAATTTAAGTAACGTCCTTTTATTATCGAATGCTTGAGAGTATTAAATATATAAGTTCTTATGAAATATTACAGGAGGTTGGATGTTCAATTCAGCTTGCACTTTTTTTTTGTGTGTTGCTTAAATTGCTCAAACAAAGTTTTGTCTGAAATAATATCTTTTGAAAAAGTAAGCTACTGCAGACCCAATTGCGCCAAAAAGAACAGGTTGGATAGGGGACAGTTATTGCCACATATTTGGTTCTTAGCGTTGTGTGGCAGTTTCAATCATCTCATTACAGAAAGGGTGAAAACGACCGTAGCGGTTTACGGCATAAAGAAAAGAAGTAGAAAGTACCTGGAAACAACGTAAATACCTATTACATTAACACAACTCGGTTACATTCTAGGATTTCTACAGTGTATCTCTGTGAACTTTATGGTGCTTTTAACATTTGAACTATGAAGGTGCAAATTTTTGTTTTCAAGGGAAAAAGGTTAAAACTTCCCCTGTACCACTGAAACATCGCTAATATTTCTTTGCAAAAGATTTTGAAAAAATGAATAGTTTGATAAGAAAAAGTGCTGGAAATGATGCAGTGACATTCGGATGCACCAAACTACACGATTCAAAATATTTCATTCTGTGTGTCCAAAGTGCATACATACAAGGAGCTTTTTCCTCGTCTTTCATGGGTTACCAAACTCTCTCTCCGATATTCTAGTTTTAAACGTTGAAGGATAACTTTAGAACAGCAGACAAATTTATTGTTTTTAATTTTTTTAAATGTATAAATTGCTTAAAAGTATTGTGAATAAGGTTGAAGAAAGTATATACTTCTTTTAATAGTCATTTCTATTGGAAAAGGCAAAGTGAAAAAGTAATGTAGAATGTGTTTTTTACTTTTTCCTATAGTTTTACTTCCAAAGTAAATAGTAATATATTATGTGAATTGATGCACTGAAAATAATCATACTTAAATAACAGTTGTTCTTTTAAAAAGAAGGTGAACAAGTTATGTAAATTTTGAGCAAAGTTCAGCTGAATTTACCCATGCCAGTAAGACGCGTAGGCGTGTGTGGCATGCCAGAATTTCCTTACAACATAGGAAGCAATTTTCCAGAAGCTTACGGCTTAACATCTGATAATAATAATAATAATAATTTACACTAATGACCACGAGGGGAAGCCTGGTGCTACCAGTCAAAAGCATGCTAGCAGACATAATAATTGTGGCTTTCTTCTCTCTTTATAAACCACCCGACCCCCTCTTCCTTAACGTTGTAAGCATCCCTTCTTTCACCTTTCTCCCTCCCTCCCTCCCTCTCTTCCTCTTTCTCTCACAAATGTCTAAAATCACAATAACCTCTCCAGAACACTGTGCTGCCAAGGAAGGATTGAAAATTAAGAGCAACTACAAGAAGCTCTACTTCACTTTGTCAGCATTTTTTACCTCAATCCTACTACTAATACTTCTTATTTGGCTCATCCTCCACCCTGCCAAGCCTCAATTCTCCCTCAAAGAAGTTGACATCTACCAGCTCAGTCTCTCAGGCCCCAACCTCAACTCCTCCATCCAACTCACCCTCCTCTCCAAGAACCCAAACCAGAAAGTTGGCATTTACTACGACGAGATTCAAGTCTATGCAACCTACAAGGGGCAGCAAATTACCGGTGACACCCCTGTGCCACCCTTCTACCAAGGCCAAGAGGAGACCAATCTCATAACAGCCTCTTTGGTGGGAAACATTTTACCTGTGGCTCCCTCTCTTGGCTATGAACTGGGTCGTGATCAAACTGTTGGAAGACTAGTTTTGAATCTCAAAGCCAATGGAAAGCTTCGTTGGAAGGTCGGAACATGGGTATCTGGACGTTACAGGTTCAATGTTAATTGTGTTGCTATCAATGCCTTTGGACCCTCTATTCCTGCGCGTCCTCTCACTTCCAAGCAAGGGGCACAGTGCTCTACCACAATTTAAAATTATCACCATCTTGCTAGCTTCAACATATAAATGATAATGATATAGTCCAGTACTCATCTCAAGGCCAGTTATTCAAGCTTTCTTGTTTTGCAGATTTTGGTTGGCCTTGTGTTGAAACTTGTTGCTGCCACTATTTGTAAATAAAATATATGTTAATGATATAGGACAAAAGGTTACACTTTGTGAGTGAAAATGAAAAGAGGATGCATGTTATAGATGGTTCATCTTATCTCTTTAATTTGCCTTTTAGTTTCATCTCTTTCTCTTTCTCTTTCTCTCTTTTTTCCTCGCACTATCTATTGAAATTTGTTTTGCTCGGCCCGTGATGGTAGAAATAGAAGTGAAAAGGATTTCATGGTATCTCACTAGTGCCCTTTGGAAGTGCATGCATGAGTAGATGTTGGGTCACCTTTGTTTCTTTGGTTTATTTTGTGAATGCGAAGGAAAAAAACTTTGATTGAAGAATCCGTAGATGTGATTCGTAGAAGGGAGAGTGAAAGAAAAGAGAGAAAATTGGTAGCTTTCTTTGAAGAATCTGCAGATTTTACATGTCAATTCTATGCCTTTAAGAATCATGTATGGTTTACTTTAATCAAACTTTTGGTAACTATGAATCAGCTTACATTTTTCTGTCTTTTTTGAACAATAAGAGATGATACTGGCCATGCATGTCTAAAACGAATATACCAGGGGACGGTAACTGTGATATTCATAGTTAAAAACTTAATTACTTTTTTATGTTCTGCATTTTTGTCTCACCCATTCATTGTCAAGAGCTACTCCATCAATGCAACCATAACCATGCCAGCATTTTTAATTACATGCATATGCTGAAGCTGCCAGATGAAAACTTTTACTTTGATATATTTATTTAACTAAGGTCAAAAGGTCTGAGTGGTTGTTGTTAGGCATTATATAAGTATTTTAAAAAATTTACGTGAAGATTCCACGTTTGATTAATTAGAACTTCTGAAAATAAAAACCAAATTAATTTTCTATTTCTGCTGATTCTGTGTTCATCTTATATAGGCTGTAGTAGTTTGAGATATTTTTACAATCTACAAAGATTGTATGATGAATTATGAAGGGAACAATTCTTTGAAAATTGCATCATTACACTTTTATTCTGCAGTGTTGCTATTGAAAGCTAATGGCTCACCAAACAGATGCGTAAAACGTAATCCTACAAAAGTTAAAGCAGCAAGTTTGGTTATTAGTTTTAAGATCAGATGAGATTATCCTATTACTCTTCTAATATAAAATTATAGTGGCTCAAATAATGTAAAGTCAGATAACTTTTTCAGCAGTATAAAAACCAAAAATCTCTACCTACCGGTCCCTACAATTGGAACTGATATTAACGTGAAAATGGCAAGGAAAAAACAAAGGAAATTGACAATAGCAAACACTTTCACACCATTAACAAATTCCAGTCCCAAAAGATGTATGCATATAAAGTAATTTCAATTGGTCTAACAAGGAGGTTGGTACAAAATACAGATACCAGTCTTCAAAACGAGAACCCTCTTCCACATTGAATAGAATTGTAGAAGGAAGCATTATGACAAATACTTGTTTCACTTAGGATTTTGATAAACAAAGTCAGCCAACAAGGAAACCTACCTCAACAGAAATTCTTTACAAAAAGTAACTTTAAACTCGTCTACTTTCAGAAATTACAATGTCTTCAAGTAACATTACTTAGACCATGAATATAACACAAGTCATTACTATATTATTTGTTTGAGTGGAAAAAGAGAGAAAATATATAATCATTCATATTTTTCCTTTGCTTTTTCTCTTTTCATCTAAAAGATCATTAGTGCATCACTTTTAACACCAACTCTTTGATATATTATACAAACAATTGGCGTAAAATGAAAGTAATGCGCGACTAATGTTACACTTTACAAAACACAATTCTTTAAAGCATGAAGAATATAGTCCTTGAGACTTTGCGGGTGGACAAGAATATATAATGTTTAGTCAATCAACGTTTTAAACCTTTAATTGTATCTAGAAGGATTAAATGAACATTATTTCTGAAAATATCTCAGAAAAATATATAAGAATTTGTGTTTTTTTTTAAGGAAATAGGAAAACTTTCTTGTATCAATAAAATAACTTTGGTTTAGATATTAATTACAAATGAGCCTAACTTCTATATAACTTAACCGGAAAGAGTTTACCTTCAAGGTGATCCAAAATTGATGTTATTCATTTTATAAATCATAGTTCTTTTACACAAAAGTCAAGCAAGGCGAACAGTCTCATTGACAATTAGCAATACCAATGTTACACCAGTCTCATCTCAGTACTCATCCTTATATATATGATGTCATGAATGTCAGAGCCAATATCATTGTGGTTATGATTTATAGTTGTATGGTCAAGAATGGAAAAAGATTTGTCCACTTGTTATAATGAATTTATTTAAATAAATTGGATAGTGATGAGATGAATATGCTACACTGTTGGATGGTTATACGAATAAACCAACTAAAAAGGTCATTACTTGTGGAAGGGATGTCAACCGTAAGTTATGACAAATCTAACACTTTTTTTCAACTTTTACACTACAATGATGACTCTCTGATTACCATTATAGACATTATTGTCTTTGCAAAAGTATAGACAAATGGATGACTATGCCCGATATGGATATGCGATTGTTAGTAGCTACAATGTTGTTTTAGTGTGGTTATCATTGATCCAAAATATCACTATATTTCCATTACGAAGTAAACCTCCAATATATGTCACTATGCATTGACTTATATATATATATATATATATATATATATATATATATATATATATATATATATATATATATATATATATATATATATATAATTTAT
>Ga0099825_1004901_pt1 | contig 17435 bp, 8 predicted proteins | sample SiratroredBW_FD_76838 | JGI IMG/M metagenome (GOLD analysis project Ga0099825, IMG submission 76838) | Root nodule microbial communities of legume samples collected from California, USA - Siratro red BW | ecosystem: Host-associated > Plants > Roots > Nodule | place: USA: California | collected...
AATATATATATATATATATATATATATATATATATATATATATATATATATATATATATATATATATATATATATATATATATAACCTGGTGCTTTATAAAAATCAAATAGTATGACTTTAACACATAATTGATATGTTATTTTTGCCACTTTTTCAAATCCCTATTGCCACGGATAGTCAGACGGTTATATTCAAGAAAAACAATATTATATATAATAATAACGGTACAAGCTATACTAAATAAATTTTTAATATATTAATAATATCTTTTTGATTTTTATTGTTAAATTTATATATTAAATAATTTATTTTTTATTATATACGATAGAAATATAGTATACATTTTTAATATATTAATAATATCTTTCTGATTTTTATTTTTAAATTTATATATTAAATAATTTATTTTTTCTTTTATACGGATAGAAACATAATATAAATTTTTATTTTTTTATGATTATTTTATTTTTTATTAGTTTATTAAAATTATATATTTTATTTTTAAGATATTTACAATTTGAGATAAAATAATAATATAATTAATTTTAAAAATTCAGTTAAACATATTTTTATAAAATATTTAATTTTCTGATAACTAGTCCTACGTTTGTTGAAAACAATATAAATATTTATTAATATTTATAAGACTATTTTTTATTATTTTTTTAAAAAAGTTTGTTAATATTTATTAATATAACAGAAAGAAAGAGATGTTTACCCTTCTTTTGAATTGGTCACACTCATCTAATATATGAGTCAATTAAACGTGTAATAGAAAAGAAAAATTATTTAATAAATAAATTTTAAAATAAAAATAAAAAGATATTATTGACGTATTATAAATTTATTAAATACATAAACCAATCTGTATTATGTAGAAACAATTACCTATAATGTTGTCGAGTAGTGCTTGATCGGTCTCCAAAAGGACCTTGTTTCTTGCATACTATAAAGACGATATATAACTAAAGAAATAAAAAAAAAAAACTTTTTAGTTAGAAAAATAATGAAATTTTAAAATAACTATTTATTTGAAAATTTAAAATGCAAAATTTTGTAAATTATTGGAATGAAATGGCGATTACAATACTCCTGTATATTTTAAATTCATACTGATATTTTAAAGTAGATAACATAATTGCATTACTCATTAATACATAAATGCCTCTTCTAATTAAAATACAATTGTTGATTATTTCTCGACTAGTATTGTGAATTAACTCAACAATTATACATTAATAATTTTAATGTTTTTAATGATTTATTTTTATAAAATATTCATCCATTTTATTAATGTCTATTTTTTATTAGGAAATCTAATCAATCACATCAATACTATTTTCCTTTTTAATTACGTTTCTCAATTCGCAATATGCAAACTCAAAAAATTATATACAGATATCGACCCAATATCAATCGGAAGCGCAACTCATTAATTAATCATTTCAGTGTTGAAATCTATTTAAAAACAACAATCTACTTTCATACTTATATTATTGGTATCAATAAAGACTTTGCAAACTACCAAACTCGTAATCTTAGCTTAAAAGGCACAACTAGATTAAAATATTTTGGTCATAATAAACATGTTTTTAGACTATTTATAAAGTTTTAAAAATAGGTGTAAATAGTTTTAAGCCTGAAAAAGTATTTAATTGATACATTTTATGCTCGTCAGCCAATTTTGAATTTAATCTAGTAACAGTAAAAAACTTGAACGTGTTATTTTTCCTAAAGAAAAGACGCTAGAATATTGAGAAACAGAAAAGGTTGTCTAAGCCAAAGTGTCATGCTTTACGTCACATTGAATGCCATGGTTGACCTTTAATTTAGTTTTTCCCTCGTTGAACACTCCACATTTTATAAATATATTTTTATTCCTTCTATCGTATTAAACCCGTAATTTTGATTTTTTTTTCTATTATAATATTAAGACAATTTTTTATTTATTTTAAAAGTATGAATTTTTGGTTCAATTTTTTTTATATTTAATTTAATTTATTTTTATATTTTAATCAATTAAATTATCTTTTGATTTACTATGTTAAATAAGGTTCGATGTAAAAAAATAATTACTAAATCAAAATTTTATGTAAAGTATATTTTCCAAATAGGAGGAGTGATAGTGATTGAACTTGCATATTTTAAATTATATTCAAAACTTGTTTCTATTAGAAGTGTTTATTTGTTTATAATTTGTTAAAGCAATAATCTTTATTCTTTTTACTCGTTATTCTACACTCCCTTAGAAAATAAAGCTTAGAAGAAACCTACTTCACACTATTTCACATGTTTTTCACTCCCACTCTTATAAATTCTCCCTTCCACCTTCCTTTCTCTTCATTCCAACTTGTTACACAACCACACGACCAACTTTTCTCTCACCACTAAGCATGGCTTCCAAATTTCTCATCTTCTCCCTACTTGTCTCTCTCCAAGTCCTCACTTCCACTCTAGCCGATGAAACTGGTTTCATGGGTACCCTAAATCGTAAGGAACTAGGTTTACACAAAAAAGATAAGCTTAGCCACTTCAAGTTCTTCTTCCACGAGAGGTTCACCGGCAGCAACGCCACCTCAGTGACCGTGGTTCCTCCAGTCCCCAAGTACAACGCCACTTCTTTCGGCCTGGTGGGGATCACAGACAACGCGCTCACCGTGGGATCCGACCCAAACTCCAAGGTGGTCGGAAGAATCGAGGGGCTGTACGCCGGCACATCGCAAACGGAGTTCAACTTGTTGGTTGTTGTGAACTTTGCGTTGACCGAAGGGAAGTACAATGGCAGCACCATTACGGTGTTGGGCAGGAACCGTCTCTCCCTTAAGGTGAGGGAGCTGCCTGTGATTGGAGGAAGTGGGGTTTTCAAATTTGCTACAGGTTATGCAGAAGTCAGCACTCTATACCTTGATGCCAATAGGTCTACCATTGAGTACAACATCTATGTTTCACATTACTGATGAAATCGTAGGTAAATGTTCTTATATGGTTTTGTAACTCTGTCAAATTTCTTTTAATGTTCCGTTACTAGATATACGATGATTAGATATGGAAGGAGTTTTAGAGTGTTTTCATGTTGTTGTGAGAGAATGCAAGAATTCTATACAAGTTAAAGGAAATAATGAGATTGTATTTACATTCATGTTTAATAAGAATTTACTTGAATACGTGCTGATTGCTACAAAATTATTTTAACATAAGTAGTTCATTTCAAGTCATATACATATACATATACATATATATATATATATATATATATATATATATATATATATATATATATAATATTTTATGTCTTTAAAATAAATATATAAAAATGTAGTTATTAGTTATATTATTACAAAATGCAAAAAAGTGATAATTTTGATAAAGATCCAGGAATGAAAATAATAACAAATAGTTAATTTTAACAACTTGGATCAAACAACTGAAATTTAAAGAATTACTTGATTTTTAAAAAAAATTTAAGACTATATGAAAATAAAATAATTTTTAAGGACCAAAATAATTATTTATTTTATATTCGTAAATAAGAACTCGTAGAAAGTATTAATAAATAAAATTTGAAAGTATAATGGTCAAATCTGACGGTGCGCGAGTTATTTGACAAGACACAATTCTAAATATTTAAACCCGTAATAGTACAACTTACCAAATTCATGTTCAATGAGTGATTCCACGTCCATTTCTTTGTCTAAAATTTCTTTCGATCTTTCAAATCCTATTAAAGATTTGAAGAATGATAGTATACTATGAGAAAAATAATTGGTGATAATGACATGGTTTTATATTTGAAGATACTTTGTTGCTATTTGTTTAACATTCGACATATTTTAGACAAACATTTTAAATGAAGAAGAATATTACTTGTATTCTACAAGTGTGGGACTAAGTTTAAATTGATATTTTTAGTCTTTCTACTTGATATGTACTCTTCATCATTCTATATATTTAAAATTAAATTAAATGACAATATTTAATAATTTGTATTATAAATTTATATACTTTATATTAAAATTATGATGTAATTTTTATATTTGTCTCTTTAGCTTTGTTCCTAGCCTATACAATATATCATAATTCCAAATGAAAGTTTATAGGTATTTAAAAAACAAAATCTTTAAGTTATCAATATAAGTTCAATATATGTCAATATATGACCATTACTTGAAAATTTATTCATCGTGAATTTATAATTTATAATAATTTCAATCTCTTTGTAAAATAATATAAAAATTACAACATAGATATGAATATTATTATTATTATTATTATTATTTAAATCTTTAGCTCTTTCTAATAATCAATTTGAGCATCGCATGTTCAACTAGGGTAGTGTGGAGCACGCATAGAAAGAAAATTCTCCAAGTAGTGCCAGAGTTATTTAATTACTGAAATCGCAAGGTTTATTTAGTCTAACAGTGATCGATTCTGGTTTTTGTTATTCCCCTTGTGATTGAGAAACTGTTGGTGTTTGATTCTTCCAACATTGAATTTTGACATATTTTTCCTGCATAGAAAATAGAAAAAGAAAAAATGATTTAAATAATTAATAAAATTTAAAATAATTGAGAAAAAGTATTATTCCTTGCTTTTTAAATAATGAAAGTTAAAAGAATGAATAATAAAATAAAAAAAATTAATATAAATTATTAACTAATGCTGTTTAATTTAATTGTTAAGGTAATTTGTTATTATTAATAACGATTGATGTAAAAATTTAATAAAACAAAAAAAATTAAGAAAAGAATATTACATTGTAATTATTGATGATATAAATTTTAAATGAAAATTTGAAATATTTAAAAAATACGTTAGAAAATATAAAATTCTTACAAATTTAAAGTTAATGCTTTCAAACATTATTAATTATCGTTTAACTATTAATTAATTAAAAAAATTAAATTACGTTTATGAAAATTGAAAAATAATATTGTAGACACACGCTACAAGAAAACAACAAAATAGTTGTTAAAAAGATGCATGGGTTAATGACCCATGCAAGAAGCGTTGGTCAAATCTATTCTAAAATATCACAACCCACACAACAACCCACACAACGTCAATAAAAAATTAAAAAATAAAAAATAAAACCAAGTAGGGGCAGACCCACATACCAAAATATTATTTACAAATTATTACAAGTAATGTGGGCTAGACCCACGCAAAACGCATAAGAAAATTAAAAAAATAAAAATCAAGTAGGGATTAAACCCACACACTAAAATATTATTTATAATTAATTAATTGCAAGCAGCGTGGGCTAGACCCATGCAAAACGTAAAAGAAAATTAAAAAAAAATAAAACCAAGCAGGGGCCAGACCTATACATTAATTAATTAAGTAGCGTGGGCTAAACCCACGCAAAATGCAAAACAAAATTCAAAAAATAAAAATAAAACCAAGCATGGGCCAGACCCACGCACCAAAATATTATTTGCAATTAATTAATTACAATCAGCGTGGGCTAGACCGACACAAAACGCAAAAAAAAAAAAGTTTAAAAAAAATAAAACTAAGTTGGGGCCAGACACACGCACCAAGTATATTTAATTAATAAGTATAATAATAATCGTAACATGACAAAAAAACTCTTCTGGTCTAATGGTTAAGGGTTCTCTCCAGTGGGTAATAAAAATATAAATAAAGATAGTATAAATGTTGATAATAATAATAAAATTTTTTTAATTTTTTTAAAAATATGTTTTTTTATTATAAACGTGGACTTGACCCTCGCAAGCTTCTACTATTTTTGTGTGGGTTTGACCCATGCATAATTTATTATATTTAATTCTGCATTTGGACGCACGATATTTTTGCTTCAAGAATTCTAGTGTGGACCCTTTGCCCACGCTATGTCCACGCATATACGTGAGTTTTTGATATTTTGTGTGGGTTTTTGGCCCACGCTATTTTTTTTATTTTCTTGTAGTGGCAGAATAAAGAATATAATTAAGAAAAAATATTTTTAAATATTAAAAAATTACATTTAAAAAATTATCAGATTTATAAATAATAAACATTTAATTATCTTAAAAGAGTTATTTAACATGTATTTTTTATTACATATGTTCTTTTTTAGCAATAAAGAATAAATTAATTTGATCGAAGCAATTTAGGGTATTCCAACCCTATTAGAGAACATAAAAATAATTAAAAATTGATAGTTCTTATCCCATCAAATCTCATCAAACAAAAAATTGATAGTTCCTCCTTTGTTATAAGATCTCATCAAACCGAAAATCATTACAAATATACCACGACATATTAAGTGCCTAACCAATAATACACATGAGAGCTGACAACCAGACTAACTTCCTAAATTTCTACCATTTCCTACTCTATAGTGCCTCCCGTGCAATATCCCAAATTATTTGTACATCAGTAGTTATTACTATGCCTGAGTGACAATAATCAGTTTGCTTCTTCCTACAATCCCAACATCTTTTGTTGATGAGGTTAGCTTGTACTCCTAACCAAAAATGCTATGCTTCAATATTCAACATTTGTCCATCTACACATTTGTGTCTCCACATATTGCTACTGCATAGATCAAGTTACTTGCAACACAACCAAACAAACATTAGGAATACATCTAGCTTACCCCAACGCCTTCCTTACCCCTACCTTAGGATTTGTAACCTAGAGTGCACCAATACTGATAATCACCAATATCAGACCTGCAACATTTACACAACAACTTATATTTACTTTATATTTGCCAAACATATAGTAAGACACAAATACCAATTTGAGAAGGAGCTATATATCCTCTGCCTTCTGAACTTAGCCCAAGACCATGCTTTCAATTGTATCAATGTAAATATTTCAACATCATCCACTATCCCATTATTAAACACAATTATGTTCCTAGGTCTCCATATCTCCCTCACTACGACCAACCACATTCCTTTCCATACTGTATTTATTTTCGTACTCAAGCCAATCAAATAAAAGTTTCAGAAGTGATTAACAATATTATTATGCCTAACGAATGACATTCCTAGCCATCTATCACGGTTATCCCATACATTTTGTGTAACCTCACAGTTAATGAAAATATGTTGGGTTGTTTCCTCCACATTCCTACAAAGCAGGCATATATTATTAGGTACATTAACTCCTCTCCTCACTAGATAAATTCTAGTTGGTAACTTATCTAACATTTCCCTCCATACACACACTTGTGTTGGACCAACCACTTTGAGGTCTCATAATTCCCTAAACCATTCGTGTTCTGGAAAGAAAGAGAATTCCTGTAAAACCTTATAGCCAAATCGGACTGTATATATATTTAGATCACCTTAATCCCAAATCCATCCATTCGAAACTCTCTTCTTCCACTGGACAATAGATAACAAGGCAAATAGCTGCTGTTTTAATTCCTTCTCCCACTCAAACATCTCTCTTCTCGACAATAACCGTTGTCAACACCCGATTTCGTTTGGGTAAAAAAAATAATAATAAAAAAAATTTAATTTTAGTCATGTTTACTTTTCTTTGATTCATAATCATAAAAAATTATTAAAAATTAATAAAATAATAATAAAAATATTTATTCACAATTCTCATATTTTTTTAATAAAACATAAAGAAAAGAAACTAAAAATAAGAGAAAGAGATTCGATGAAGAGAATAAGAGGTTTTGAGAGTTTGAAAATAGAATGCCACACATGGCAGGATATGGTTGGTACAAGATTTAAGGGTGGTTCGTTTTCATGCTGGCATGGGCAAAGTTTTTGAGACGTGGGAAGGATTTGAAAAAAGTGAATTATATAGTACCAAATTGTAAGCATGAGAGAGGTGAGCAAGGGAGAAAATTTGAATCATCAAATTTTCTTTATAAAAGAAGGGTCATAGTTTCATTTGGAGGGGGGAATTCTAAAAAAACTGAAATGGAGGAGAGCATTTTCAAGAATCTGAGTGAGAGAGTGTGGGGATTTTTTTCATTTCGGTTTTGGCAAAAAAAAAAACCAACAAACCTTTCTCGCCGGAAAACGCGTGCTTCGTCAGAGTTCAAGTTGGACATTCACTAAAGCTCATCTTCTTCACTTCAAGAGGTGCATATCTTCATCCTCATTTCATTTCCATAACATTTGTGGTCTATCTTTGCCTATAACACCTCCGTTTTGCGTCACCGAAGGCTCGCCGGTCATCTCCTACCTTGGATTTGCACCGGCGAGCTCTTGCATTGCTTCGTTCTCAATGTATGATGCATATCTTTGCCTTTGAATCATTGCATGAGTATGAGAATGAGGTGAGGAACCTTTTCCGACCTCTGGACCGGCGATTCAAGCTCGCCGGAATCTCGCCAGAAAATCGTTTCGGCGAGATTTTAGTTGCATGTTTTAGTTTCGTTTTTACGTGTATAATGCTTGGATTCGCTTGCTGCACCTTGTAGGAGCTTAATTAAGTCATTATATTGAGCTTTGATATGCAAAATAAATAAAACCATGGTGTGCATGGAACTTTGAACATGATACGTGAGAGAGAGGTTGAATTGCGGTATTGTGTTTGCATGAGTTTTTTTTAAAGGTAGAGTAGGACTTATAGATCAGGTTTTAAAGCATAATAAATGAATGCAATAAGCTAAAACGTATGATTTCAGTAGTGAAAACTCAGAAATTGTTTGAGGCATTTTTTCGAGCACGTGGTCTACTTTATCTTGTGGCATCACTTTAAAGCAGTTTTGCGCGTAAATGGTGAACCTGTGAGTGTGGGTGAGGAGTGTTTTAAAAAGAGCTCTCAGAGCTCTTTTCAATGGTATATTACATGCTTGTGTATGATAACCCTAGGTGCTCCGAATCTGGCCCCAAATTTTGGGTTCAATCACAGATTTACTATATTCTCTGCTGCTTGGCACATAAAATGCAAAGATGGCCACTGGACTAACTTTGAGGATCTCGTTCTTGGGATCCTTGAAGTTTTAATGGCTGTGTGGGTAAGCTTTGGAAAGAGCTCATGGAGCTCTTTATAGTGCTATATAACTTAGTCATTTATGATAGCTTTAGATCCCTCAAAACTGGCTCCGAAAATCGGTTTTTGCCACTAGTTCTGGTTGCCTGGTGTAGGAAGTGTGCAAATTGGTCACTGGACCAACTTTGGAGCATGCGTTCTTGCAATTCTTGAACTTGTAGGAGTTGTGTGAGTAGGCGTTGGAAAGAGCTCCTGAAGCTCTTTACAATGGTATATGGAAAGTACATTTATGAATCCATTTAAACCTTCAAAATCGACCCCGAAAATCGGGTCTCAAAACTGGTTTCTAGAAATTCCAGAAACTAAGTGTTGGCTGGGTTCAAAGTTGGTCACTGGACCAACTTTCGAGGGCTTGTTCTCTCAATCCTTGAACCTTCATGAGCTGTATAGGTATGCGTTGAAAAAAGCTATTCAAACTATTTACAACAGTATATGGAAAGGTCATTTATGAAGTCATTAACACCTTCAAAATTGAACCCGAAAATGGGGGTCCCAGCATTAAATTCTGGAGACTAAGTGTTGGATGCGAAAGTTGGTCATTGGACCAACTTCATGGGGTTCGTTCTCCTAATCCTTTAACTTATAGTGGTTGTGTAAGTAATCATTGGAAAGATCTCATTATGCTCTTCAAATCCATATACAACTTGCTCATTCATATAGCCATTTAATCACTCAAAAATTAATCCAAAGTTGCTTGTTCACCATTTTTTACATCCCAACCAGGAAAATTCCAAGTCCCCAAAATCCTTGGTTTTGCTTCTTAATGCTATTTTGAGTCAGATGAACCTCCTAGTGACATGAACGCTGCCCAAAGGATGCGTTTAATCTTGCTCAGAGCTTGCATTTAGAGTAAACCAACATCTGCAGACCCACTTTGCCTAAGCTAGATATAGTTAATCCACTAAAGTGATAATCCTTGGCACACACGCGGCCTCTTTAGGGTTCATCTATAGTGGTTAAGACTAAACCTCTCTCTCTCTCTCATAAAGCTTTGGCTTGTTTAAGCTCTCAGTGTAGGGAAAAGTACGTACGTTGCTACCTTTTCATACACTGAAAACTTTAACGAGTCAGAGTAATATTACCTAAGCCTTAACCCCATGCAGGCCACGTTCGCTGGCACTATGCGTGGAGCATTGGCACGTTCGCTACCCTCCTTTTGATTATCCCTTTCTTCTCATTTCTCACTAAAATTAAAAAATGATTAAAATACCCCTCGTTCTTAAAAGATAGAAAAAATAGAAAAATATTAAAAAATCATAAAATCAATTTCAAAATTACCCAATCACATAGTTAGAACTACGTACCTTGATTCTTCACCCATTATGGATGTTGATACGTAGGAGCAAGGTCAATCCTTATCGGGTCCTTTAATTTAAAAATTATTATTTTGTTCTTATTTGTATTTTTTTGTTAGGGAAAAATAAATCTTTAATAAACCACATTTGATTTTGCTTATTTGATTAAAGGTATTGTCTTAGGACAGATGCTGTGGGGTACTAATACCTTCCCCGTGCATAACCGACTCCCGAACTCATCTCTGGTTCACAGATCATTTCCTTTTTACTTTTCTTGGTTTTCCATAGTTTTCCATAATAAACTATGGTGACGACTCTATTTCTTTCTTTTCACCCCCTATTTTCACCATTTTTCTTATATTTTTGGATCGTTGCCTACAGTCGTGAGTCTGGTCGCTACAACCGCCACTTGTAATCCTCCCTATTACCGTTAATCACCCATTCACCCATCTCACTTACTGCCCTCTTTTTGTACAGTGGGATTGAGTACAATCTAGGGAATTTATCTTTTAGCGGAGTATCACCGACCCACTTATCTTTCCAAAATCTTATTTGATTCCCATTTTCATGTTTCCATTTGATGAGTATATTTTTATTCACACTTAAAGTATTTAACCTTGACTTTCTTAGACTGTAATTGAGAATAAGTTCATTGTTTTAAATAAGATTTACTCAATCAGGATTAATTGGACCTTAATTGAGATTCTTGGTTAAACTTGGATTTTAAGCATATTCTCTTACTTTTCTTGTTTATAATTATTTGTAGATATTCTATAGGCTCCAAATCTAATCAAATCTTTCGCCAAGATATTATTCAGATTTTCTATAAAAATGTTCCTTTGCAATTCTTACTTGATTTATAGAAAATCTCCTTCAAATATTTTGTAATATCTTTTGCAGCAAATTCAATTATTATGAGCTGGTATCTATAATAGAATTTGGAAACAAAATATCTGAAAGAAATTGGGAGATGCAAAATCTACAGATTTACTGGAAAGAAGATATTTACAAAATTAATCTTTTGACACATGAGGAAACATCTGATAATTGCACGACCAATATCTGAGAATTAAATATGAGTTAACTTCTTGAAGAAAAGAAGATTATGACAGAGAAGGCATGAAGGACACACATCGCTGCATAGCATAAACTCTAGTTTTATTTTCTTTGTATTTTAGTCATCCTCATGGAAGGTTAAACTCCTTTGGGTTGATTCTCTCGTGATTTCACGCTGAATTCTGAGGTTTTTGTTTAATAAAGTTTTGTTCTTTACATTCTCTATAACATTTGTTCTATATTATTGGTCTTTTTGAATTCTATGGTTTTGGAAAAGTATTTATTTTCTAACGCTTGTTGATAATTCAATTATTTTTTCGTGAATTAGAGTTCTTGGTTAATTCGTTTAGTTTTAATCAATTTCTTGTACGCTTTGTCAAGAGGTAAAAGATATACATCTCATTGAGTATACACTTCGAGACGAGGTGAGATAAGGAATATATTAGTAGACGTTTGTTTTGCTAATAAAATTCTGTTGAATTTGATTGATACTTGTTTGATTGAGTTCAACTATATGAAGGGAATTGAAGGATAATAATCTTAAGAAAACCAAGGAAGAATTTTTTCTGAAAGAACTTGAGAGTCAACATATTTTCTTTATTATTTCTAAGTCATCTATTTTAATTTCCCACATAACAATCTCAAGCCCCCCTCTTTAATGTACTGTTATTACTATCTTTCTTTATTACATATAACTTTTCAATATTGATTATCTAAATTTACTATTGGATTCCTTGGGAGAGGACTTTGGGTTAACTTTCCCTTATCTATACTATCATTTTTTTGATGTTAGATGGCCTAGCACTACGTTAGGTGGTCAACACTGGAGATCTTTTAATTTGCTCGTGAAACGACTGTGATCACTATCTAATCCTACTATCAAACCAATAAAATGGTTATCTGCATCACAAATTGTACATAAATCTCTCCACCAGCTAGAGTTTTTCCTATCTACCATAGTGATTCTCATATCCCTCCAATTGTCATACCTAAATTCTAAAACGTCCCTCCACACTCCCACTTCCTCCGACCCAAGTCTCCATTTTATTTAGCTACTAAAGTTGCATTAAATTTGCCTTCATCTTTGATTTCCGACGCACCCATTTCCACTGGGGATCATACTTTGTCCCAAGCCACCCATGCAATTTTTCTATCATCATAACCCCATCCCTAAAGGAACTTAGCCTGAATTCTTCTAATAACCTTACAAACAGTAATAGGGACTTTGAAAAATGACATATAGAACAAGGGTAGTGCATTAATTACTAACTTAATCAAGAAAAACCTCCTTGCCATGGACAAAAGCCTACCCTTCCATGTAGACACCCTAGATTTAATCTTATAAATGATTGGCTTCCAAAATTCCACCTTCCTAGGATTCCCTCCTATTCTGAGTCCTAGATACTTAAATGGAAATTCCATACGACCACAATTTAAACACTTAGATAATATATTCGTGTTCACTTCATAACCCCTAGCACCAACTTGACTTTTGTTGAAATTAACCTTAAGGCCAAAAACTACTTCAAAGATGTGCAAAATGACCTTAATCGCTAAGATACTTTGATGCTTTGGTTGACAAAAAAAAAGTGTGTCATCTGCAAACTGCAGTAATTTTACATCAACACATTTTGTTATGCTTTTCCATAGTCCACTTTTACTATCACTCCCTTCTGCTTTTCCTTCCTTAAGAAATCAAATGTTTCATTAGCTATTAGAACGCTGTCGAATAGTCCTCTCCCTCTAAGGAATGTAGATTGATGTTTGTCAATCACATTCTGCAAGACCCCTTTAAGTCTGTTAACTAATATATTCACAATCACTTTATAAACACATCCTAGTAGTGAGATAGGTATATAATCACACAAATTGGACGCATTCTCTCTTTTAGGGATCAATGTGATGAATGACGCATTATATCCCTTGGGAATGTATCCCGTTTCATAAAAAATTATGTATATCATTAATCATCACAACCCCTATGATATCCCAGTTTTTCTTAATGAAGTAAAAGTTAAAACCATCAAGGTTCAGGCTTTTCGTGCCTCCACATTGATTTAGCCATCATGGCAATCATCCATGTCTAACATTTCTTTCTTGAGCTCGTCTTTGATTCATCCTCCCTCAGTATTTTTTGTGTATTTTTTGTATTGGCTTGACACTGAAGGAGGCGTTGTCACTCATCTTTGTTAGAAAAGTTTTTCACAAAAAATTTAGAAAATTAACAAAAGATTGAGTGCCAAAAGAATTTTCACAAAAGAAATTTTCCAATAATTTTTAAATTTCCAACAAGAAATAGAGATTAAAGGTTTCTAAGTAGACTTCTAGGAAAGAGATGTGCATCACTTGGAGAACTTAAGTACCAAGTCTTTCTAAGTTAGAGTGTTCCCCATTCCTCTTCCACAACATCCCTCAATGAAAACCTCAAAACATTTTTTTCTGAAAAGGTGTGTGCTTCTGTGAATCCAGTCTTCTAACATTTTAAGTGTTTTGAGTTTGGATCCTAGTTGTCACATAGACTTAAGAAAATTAAATAACAAGGTAAAAGAAAAATAAATGGAAGAGAGTAAGACACAAGGAGGAATGCACTAAGTCTAGGCATGTCCTATGATGAAAGTTCAAGTGACACTTATGAGCTTCTTGACACACTTCCACCTTTCTAATGTGTTTTTGGCTATTACAATGTTCAAGTTGGAATTACTTTAAATCATTTTCCAAGATATCTAAGACATAAAAAATGTTTACAAAAGTTAAACAAAATACATCAAAATTCTATGACAAGAAATGTGAGTCTTGAAAATTTTCAGCTTGTTTCACTCAAGTGTTTAGTACTCTCCTTTTTGTACTTTTTGCCATTGTGGATTCTCTAGAGATGAGTCCTCCTTTGTAAGACTTATTCTTCTCAAATATATTACCTAAGTAATTAGTCAACTTTTCCTCAAAGAATTTAGAAACCAAGAGATGATTCCATCTCAAGACGCCAAGAAAGAAAAGCAAGAAAGTGTTAAAATTTGAAATGCTAAACTCAAGAGGATTTTGTATCTTGACAAAATTGGAATGAGTATTTTAAAAAACCACAAAACAAGAAATTGAGGCTAACAAGAAAATTAGGCAAGCATGAAACTTACGAATGGTTCTAGAGTAGATTACAAAAATAGAAAAAATAAACAACAACTAGAGTAAGCTGACAGCTGACTATATGATTTATGTAATATTTTCTACAAGGTATTTGACCTTGAAATTTTTTTTGAAGACAACAACACATTATAGAAGTAGGTCGCAACAAATTTACATAGGAGAAAAACACTGAAAAATTTTAACAAATGCAAAATAGAGAGCAAAATGCAAACATAGAATCCTGTTTTTTCAGCACTTGATAGTCACGCTTGCGTGATTTTTCATTTTTTTCTACTACAAATTTGAACATAATTGTTTTCAGTATATACTGTCAATGTTTTAAGGTGCTCTCACAAAAATTTTCATGTCAATATGATAAGTATAATCTTTGCAGTAAATTTTCCAAACTAGTGTAGTTTACAAAACAACTTCAGGAAATTGATACCTATAGAAATACAACGAGTTTGAACACAACATAAGACATAATGGAAACCTAACTCTAAGGAGATTTTTAATGATCTAATAAAAATTTAAGGAACTCAATAACATAAAAGAAAAATCACACAAAGGTTCACACAAGTACAGTTTACTCAATACATTTCATCAAACACATAGTAGATATAGTATAAACATTTTCACAAACACCTTGTGAACAAGTTTCTAAACATGGAGTTTATGACATATTTGGAAGCACATGACTTAATACATGACAAGAACATATTATAAACTTGAAAAATAGCTAAAAATAAGAAGATTTAATTGATTAAAATTGAAGAAAACTCAAATAAAACACAAAAAAATAGTTTTTTCACACAACAAGAACACCTAGTGATGGTTCAAGCAAGAAAAAATAATTTGAACCATGAAAAACGACATATATGAATGTATAACATCACAAACAGTTCAAGACATGAAAGGAAACAAGTATACAAAACAGTTTTGAAGAAGAATAATAGAAAAAGCACTTATCTCTTAGAGAACCTAAGGTCCGATGTTGAATGATGCAATTCTAGTTTCAATTGCATGCTTCAATGTGCTTCTTTTTGGAGAATTTGATGTTTGAACATGAATTGGAGTTGATGCAGTGGAAGAAGTTTTGTTGTGGTTGTATGAGATCGAGGTTTGGAGGTGAATTTTTTAAAGTGCGGTTTGGCTAACACTTAGGAGAAAGTCTAGAAAATGTTTTGTGTAGGACTCATCTTGAGAGAATCTTTACAAGAATAAAAGTGCTAAAAATATTTTGACAACAATTCAATATATTCATCAAAGCTATTTTACAAGAGGAGAGCAACTCTATTTATATGAAAAAAAGAAAACTAACCTTAGCTTGTATGATAAGTTTCCTAAAAACTCTCCAAATAGAGAATGACACATGTCAAGCCATGAATGGAGAGATCCTCTCCATTGGCAAGGTGACGTGTGGCAAGGAGTATGGGAAGCATGTGTAGGCCCCACCTAAGCCCTAGCTCATACCTTAGGCTCTAACTTTCTCTCTCTCTTAGGGTTAGGATTTGGCCCAAATACAAGACTCAAAATTTAAAATCCTCTATAACCTTGGCCCAAAATTATATTTTACTTGGCATAAAATGTAAGACCCAAAAAAAATTCTATACGACTTTATCCATTTTTTTTTACTAGTAGAGGTCTTATAATCTTGAAGTTCTAAAGTTTCTAGGGTGATCTTCTACAATTTTGAACTTGGGCCCAAAATTTTATTTCTCAAACAAATCCAATTAGGTCCAAACTGCTGATAAGCTCCTGATCAAGGCTCTAGCTCAATGACATCTTTATTCTTGTTTGTAGTCTTGGAAGCAAGATTGCATCACTCTACCAAAGGGAAAGTTGAAAACTTGTCAATTTATTTATAGATTAGCATTTGTTTTCTCTTAAGTTAGAAGAAAAGTTTATTGTATAAGTTCTTCTCAAGTTAGACTCAACAATATTTTATTTTTAAAATAAAAATATTATGACAACCCAAAGAGATTTTTAAGTAAAGAACCTCATATGTCTCAATAGATTTTTATTCTCAACACAAAAAAAGTGAGAAAAAAAGATTATGTAACATTTACTAATTTTTTGAAATTTTTGTTTATTTTGAATGACTGTTTGAATATTTTTTATTTTTCTTATTATTTAAATACGCTTTATTTATCCTTAAATGTTTTTAATATTTACCTCTTAAACTCTTTGTTGTACTTTTCAATATTTTATAATAAAGATTTTGTCTGAACCAATCTCTTTTAATAAGAGTTTTCACGTTAAATATCATTGTGTTAGCAATCTATCTTTCCGATCAAGAAGAGTTTCCAACTGCTAGTGAGCACAACGAAAGACACTTTAAGAGGAGGCAATTTTCAGTTTTCAAAGACGGGGACTTGGAAACAGTAACGACACGAAGAGAAAGAAGGAAAGACACGCAAATAAACCCTGGATTCCATTATACAACCACAGTTGAGTGTAAATTACTATTGTATTGACTCAACATCAGCAGCTGTTTAAGGAACTGTTCCCACAGAACCGATACAACGGCATTTAGACCTTATCCTTGTCATATAGTCAACAGAAATTTTCAAAACGCCACCAATCGAAAAATAAAAATATTACTATAAATCATCGTCCTTTTTAGTCGTCGTTTGGGTATTTTTGCAGTAGTATAACGTTAATTTATAAAATATTAACCAATTTCTCACAAAAGTAAAAACTAATCCAAATCAAAGAGAAAATAATAATGTATTAATACTTTAAAATTTCACTATTTTAATTGTTTTAATTATTGAAATTCACAATTCAAAACTTTTAGTAAAGAATTAATTTAAAAATCCAAAATGTATTAGGTGCTTAAAGCTTAATTAATCGTCATAAGGTGTTATTTATGTTAAAATTAAAGTCATATATATATATATATATATATATATATATATATATATATATATATATATATATATATATATATATATATATATATATATACATATATATATATATATATATAT
>Ga0099825_1004903_pt1 | contig 17432 bp, 8 predicted proteins | sample SiratroredBW_FD_76838 | JGI IMG/M metagenome (GOLD analysis project Ga0099825, IMG submission 76838) | Root nodule microbial communities of legume samples collected from California, USA - Siratro red BW | ecosystem: Host-associated > Plants > Roots > Nodule | place: USA: California | collected...
AAAAAAAATATAATATTTATATATATATATATATATATATATATATATATATATATATATATATATATATATATATATATATATATATATATTATGTGTATGATAAATATTTTTCAAAGAGAGAAAAGGAAATATAGTCATAAATTTTGAAATATTAACAATATAACACATTTTTAAATATACATATTCTATTTAGGGGATAACCACACTAATATATATCAAAATATCTTAAGAATGGAGTATTTCCCTTGTTTTTACCTATCTATGAAATGAATCATAACATTTTAGTGATCAACCTAGAGGGGGAAAGGGGTTTCATAAATTGACCCACAACTTCTATTGGATAAAAAAGATCAAAATCTTGTTATAGTGAGATAAATGAGATTTCTAACTAAAACCTTGTAGGTCTATGTGTGTATAAAAAATAAATTTACCTAGATGTATCATTAACTTCTAATTTGAGTTCATAAAACTATTAATGAGCTTGTAATTTTCCAGGCATGTTTCATCCAAAATATCAAAAATGTATTTTTTTTTGTGAAGAAACACACCTTCTTTTGATTGTGCCGCTGAACAACAAATATTTTAGTTAGCTTCAATACTAAACAAATATTTTAATTAGTTTGTGTGTGCATGTTGGTGTGCGTGTAGGCGTGGGGTGAGTGTGAGTGTATGTGGGCATGTGGGTGTTTGTGAGTAAGTGTGTGTGTGTTTTTTTTCTTAGCTCAATACAACTTTTAAGTGTTTAATTTTAATTTTTGCACAATTTAATTATTTTCCTTTTGTACTTTTCTCTTTTTTACTATGAATTATGTTTAAAACTGTGTACTTCTTTTATTATTGACATGGTTGTTAAACTTAAATTGATATATTAGTTTGCTTTTGATAAAATATATGATTTAAGTTAAACAAAAACAAATATAATAATATGCATAATAAAAAACCAAATGTATTGAATTTATAACGTTTGATAAGCAACTTTTATACCATATATAAACTATATTTACTAAGTAATAAAGTCTCTTATGTTTTTCACCGATAGTTTGATATCAAAAGGCTTATGATGCTTTCGATGCTTAATGAAAATGCATTTTGAAATAATTTTGTAGATCTATTTTGGACACAAAGATTTTCTCTAATGTTATAAAATATTGAATGTTTAATATAACTTTGAAACAAAATTTTATATATAAAGGTTTACCTAATATGATATACCTTTAACATTTAAGGTATCACAAACGATATATTCTTCATCTAATACTTTTTTTTTTATATATATATATTAGTATCATAAACAAAAATACTTAAAGTTTATTATAAGAAGTCTTAAATATTATTAAGAATAGTTTGGATCTAAAGTCTTGTTCATAGTCTAAATTTAGTTTAAGTATTAACAAAAGTTTTTTTTGTTAGAACACACAATAGAACATTGCTAAGAAGGTGAGGTTAAATTTGTTACAACTCTTAATAATGGAAGCTAATAAGTAAGGTTTAATTGGCTAAGAAAAAGGTACTAGTCATCATAGACTTTAAAACTTTCAACCAAAAATAAATTGTTGATGGATTACTTACAAATTTTTTAGGATTAATTTAACTTGTTAACGAAATATATCAAATTTTAATTAAAGTCTCTTTGAACAAGTTTTTCCACAAATTACTCAGGGAAAAATAAAACTTCATCCATCTTAACTAAGATTAGTTTGAAAAAATTTCTTTAAGAGATATTTTTTTCTCTTAAATATAATGTATTTAAGTATTCTATGACAATTTTGAAAAAAAAAAAATTATTTGTTTAACTTGGTTAGTTAGGAGGAAAATTATTTTGGATTTGAAACTCAACCGTAATTCTTATCCTTGAATAACTATACTTCAAAGTGGAAAATCTACTTTCTTATCAATATTATCTAATTTGTCTCTAATGTTTTTCTTTTTTTCCTTGGTTCTTTGGTGTTGGATGCATAGTTTTATAAATGTTATCTCCTTGAAATATTATGTTTAACATTTAAGTGTTGATTTTGTAAAATTCTTTGAACCTCGAGCATATATTCACGGTCAAGAAATAGATAAATAATCTACCCCCAATATCCTGTGAAAAATAAAGAAAAACGTGAATAATTTTTAATTCAAAAGAGAAACATAAGTAATTTTTTTTTAATTCAAATAGAAAGATGGACTTTATTCGATGGTTCTTCATCGTCCTTGTAAGTGCATGTGTCAGGATCGGGTGATCTTTTATTGTAAGAAACAACAAATTTAATTAATGTTTATTACACATCAATCAATTTTTGTCCTCCAAATTTTGAAAATCTTGTCCAATTCTATTATAAAATAACAGAAAATATAATCAAATCTATTTAATTTATTTAAATTCAACATTTCATTCTAAGATCATATCAAATTTGTTTGTTTATCTTCGTTCAAAGATTTATCCACGTCAATGATCAAGAGTATGCAAATACACTGTTGTAACACGAGAATTAATTATAATTATTATTAATAATATAAAACAGATGAACGGTTTAGCTTGCTTTGCATTTCGCACATTTTTTTTATTTCTTGTGGCATTTTTTATTCGTAGAGTCTTGCATCGAATCCTTGTAGATAAGGCTAGCATTTTTTAAAATTCGGCCCAATCACAGTATGCCACGTGGAAGTTTAGGATCGCTGTTAAACATGTCAAAAAAGCATTGCATACATACCATATCCCCTCTGAAACAGAAAGCCAACCGATCACACAAACACACACATTTAGCGTGACGCCGAGGACGTCGTCGTTTTAAGAATCGAGTTGGCGTAACTACTTCTTCAGTGCTTTAGACGCAAGAAGGACTTGATTGTGATGGTGAGGAGGAAGGAGTGATATATAGAAACTACCAAAGGAGTGTCAGAATACTGAAAACGACAACGAAATGGAGTGCGTTGCAGCGAGGAACTTGGCGGCAATGGCGTTTTGCGTGAGTCCTTCGTCGAGGTTGAGGTTGCGGAGGAAGAAGCTCTGGAGAAGACGAACCGTTTCTGGCGGCAACGGCGTTCGGTGGCGCTCGCGGTGCCTGAAGGTGGAGGCGAAGGCAGGGAGCGAGAGCTGCGTGGCGACCAAAGAAGACTTCGCCGATGAGGAGGATTACGTGAAGGCCGGTGGCTCTGAACTCGTTTTCGTGCAAATGCAACAGAACAAAGCCATGGAAATGCAGTCCAAGCTCGTGGATAAGGTTTCGGGTTCTCTGGCTCATGTTTTTTGGATTTTGATTCTTGATGTTTTCTGTTGGATGTAGAGTATCGCTATGATTGGTCCTGAAAGAATTGGATGAATTTTGGTGCTATGTTTCTATTTTTTTGGTTGAAAATTTAATGGATATTGTTTTAGGCTTTGATTGGTTTTTTCGCGTTTAGGTTACTGTAGCTTCTATTTTTGTTTGAATCGTCATCTTGTATGATTAGCATATACCATACATGTACTAGATACGAAATGTATCGCATTGTCGATAGGGTTATTTTAAAAATATGTGAGATTATTTTGATACGTATAAAATTCATAAAACATAATAGGTATATAATTATAATCATGTAAATCTAAATTACGAATATACTTTTTGGATGTTATTAGAAAAAAATTATAAATTATTGTAATCAATTGATTACAAATAAGAATAGTATTATACATTTTATTTCTTTTTAAAAATTATCCATGAAGAGTACACTGTTTTTTATTCAGAGACCATGTTTTTATATTATACACGCTTGTTTTCTCTCATGTATTTTTATCTGATTTTCATAATTATTTTGTAGAAAATAGAGATACTTCGGATAGTATCAAACTATAATATTAATAGGGGGCATAGTTATACATACATGAAGTAGATTAGGTATAATATAAGTGATTCATGGCCATCTTGAGGTGCTGATGATAAAGTGATTGAGTATTGTTTTTCTGAGGAATTTCGTTACATATGTCGAGGACATATTGATAATTGAGTTGATTGAATGAAGTTCAAGTGTGATGATTGTCTTGGTTCTTATGATAATTTTGTTCGGTGACATTGAAGCCACGATCGACGAGTCTTGATGGTTGCGGTTGTGGAGATATTTAACTAAATTGTGTTTTGTATTTCAGTTTTCTTACTACTAAGAGCTTGTTCTTAACCACTTTTGCAGTTGCCACCTATAGGAGATGATATACTGGATCTAGTTGTAATTGGTTGTGGTCCGGCTGGTCTTGCTCTGGCTGCTGAATCGGCCAAGTTGGGACTAAAAGTTGGGCTTATTGGTCCGGATCTTCCTTTTACAAATAATTATGGTGTGTGGGAGGACGAATTTAAAGGTATCATTCTTGCAGCACCATTACTTATTCTATATATGATGTGATTTATTTAAAATATCGTGTCAGCTCACCGCACTCAAGCCTAACGCATACGGACTAGAGCCAATATATTGCCATGCGGGTTGGAGACAACTAGAACAATGACAATAACCTTATCCTAATAAATGAAGTCGATTATACATTATGCGGCCAAAAATCAAATTCTCATAAGTATTATTTACCATAAAATTCCTTTTAATATATCCTATCTTTTATTTGTTGCCACACATCTCTCTTAATATTCTAATTTTTACTACTATAAACTTTTTTCATGTGTTTTCCTTTTAAAACTTAGTATTCACTACCGTAAAGTTCAAGTGGCTGTATAGTAGTACGATAAAACTTCCTTTTGAGCTTAATAAGTAGGACAACCACCCCAACCCAATCTGCACCACAATACCCTAAGAGTTGAGTATTTTCCTTGTTTTCATACAACAATCTTTGTTTTGGATTCTCTTTTTCCTATATGAGAAAGCAAATCACAACATTCTAGTGATCAATGTGGGGGGTTTTGCATAAATTGACTCACAACTCCCACTGGATAAGAAAGATCAGATCTTGTTATAGTGAGATAAATGAATTTTCCAACCAAAACCTTCTATATCTATCCGGGTCTAAGAAAAGTTCATTAACTTTTGATTTGAGTCCATACGACTATCAATGAGTTTGCACTTTTCCAGGCTTGTTTCCTCCAAAATATCAAGAGTGTATTTTCTCTAGGAAATGATGACACATTCGTTTGGTTGTGCCACTTCAATACTAAGAAAATATTTTAGATAGTTCAGATCTTTGGTCTGAGAGTGGCTGAATAAATATTTTTCTAAATGAGCATTTCTATTAATATCATTTCTTATAATAACAATATCATCAAGATAGACAATAAGATAAAAACACTTCCCAGAAGAAATATGACAATAAAACACCGAATGATCTCCCTCGCTTCATTTCAATCCAAAAATTTGCACACTATGTCTAAATTTACCAAACCATGCTTTAGGTGATTACTTCAAGCCATAGAGAGACCAATGTAATTTACAAACTAAACCAGGCTCCTCTTGCGTAACAAATCTAGGAGGTTGCTCCATGTAAATCTTCTCTAGATCACCCTGAAGAAAAAATTCTTAATGTCAAGTTGGTGAACAGGCCAGTGACGAATGCAACCATAACAGGAAAAACATAAGCAATGCTGATCTTAGCCATAGGAGAAAAAGTATCACAATAGTTGAGGCCATAAATTTGAGTGTATCTGCTAGCTACTAAACGATCTTTGAGACGATCTACTTCACTAATAGGACATACCTTAATAGCATAAACTCATCTACAACCCACAGGCTTCATACTAGGAGGAAGGAGGTACAAGCTTCATTAATCATTACTTGTCACCTTCTAGGGTGACCAAGTGTCTCACGAACATTGTTGAGAACAATAATGGTGGACAAAGAGAAAACAAAAGAGGAATATGAAGGAGAGAAACGATGATAACTTAAATTATAAACAGGATATGGATTACGAGTAGATCGAATACCTTTTTCTAAGAGCAATAGGCCAAACATGATAAGATTCAGGAGAAGGTGATGAGGATGAAGGATCTATGTATGGGAATCTAGTGGTAGAGGATCTAAGTCACGGGTATCAAGGATGAAGGAGTTATTTGTGCCTGACGCTGGTATGTGAGAAGAGATGGTGGAACAATGTCATTTTTACTTTGAGCTTGAGTTTGAGAGGAAAAAGGAATAATCAATGGATCACAGGATGGTATAGGAAGGAGATGTTGAACAAATGAAGAATGTTCAATGGAGGACAACAAAAAAGGTGAGTCCTCAAAGAAAGTAACATCAGAAGACTTATAATACTTCTAATTGAGAGAGAGTAACATTTATATCCTGTCTGAAGGTGAGAATGTTTCAAGAAGACACACTTAATCACCTTTGTAGAATGCTTGTCAAGACTTAGAGAGACATTACGAACAAAACAAGTATACCCAAACACATGTGGAGAGACATGATATAGGCTCATTTGAAAAAATTATAGAGTGGGGACTTTATTTTCAAGAAAGGAAGAAGACATTCTATTTAGGAAACAAGCAGTGAGTATTGTGTCTCTCCAATGATGAATAGGAACATTAGTATTCAACATTAGAGAGCATGTCATTTCAATAAGATGTCTATACCATTTGTTGTGAAATGTGAAGACATGTTGACTGATGTAAAATTTCATAGGAAGATAAGAATGAATAAAATGCAGTAGAAAAAATATTCCTTTGCATTATCACTTATAAGAATTTTAATTATCTTCCTAGATTAGTTTTTAATTTCATTAAAGAAAGACATAAATGTAGATAAAAGTTCAGATCTATCTTTCTTTAAATAAACCCAAGTACTTTGAGTGAACTTATCAACGAAGGTTACAAATATGTAAATCAAAAGAAGTGACACGACTTGGTCTCCAAATATCATAATGAATATTAGTAAAAACTGAATTGCATCGTGTTTCAAACTTTTTAGGAAAAGAAGATGTAACATATTTTCTTAACCGACAAGATTCACAATCTAAAGCTTGAATGTGTTTGAAACTAGAAATCACCATCTTCAATTTTGACAAACTTTGGTGACCTAAAGTGTTATTTAAAAGTTTTGGATCTGAAATTGCAAAACAAGATACTGAAAGACTCGATTTCAGATGATAAAGATCCCGTGACCAATGTCCTTTTATAATCAGATGACTCATACTATGTTGTTGTTGTATAACAATGGAATTAACAGTAAAGGTCACATAAGAATTTAAAGAACGTGTCAATTGAAGGAGATAAAGAAACTTGGCCAACTCCTTGAGATGCCACTTTGGGTCCGTTGACAACCGTAACAAGATGAGAAATTTTGGGTAAGAAATGGAGGAAAATGAAGATATGTTACCAGAGATATAGTCTATGGGCACCTGAATCAAGAATCCATGGATAATGACCTTCCATAGATTGAGAAATGCATGCGTTGACGGACTTGGCTTTGAGAGGATTGACCTTGATTGATTAATTTCTTAGACTTGTACCTCAAAAATTCTTTGTACTTTTCATTAGAAAATTTAGGTTATGATTTTTTAGATGTAGACATATGGGCAGTTTTATTTGGAAAAGCATGCAATGAATACCAATTTTCTTGGTATGACCCGTTCTCTTGCAATATGAGCATTGAGGACGTTCATTCCTACCACCATATCCTCCTCGTACGTTCTAACCTGTTTTTTTTTTCTAACGAGGAATTACCATTGCGGACATTTCAATAACTTCATTTTGATTGTCATTTTTCATCGTATCAGGCACCCGAATAAGTCTAGTAATTAAATTATCCATAGAAGGAATTTGATACCGGGTAGAATTGGATCACAAACATGATTAAAATTTGAATGTGAGCTTCTTAAAATCAAAAGCATATAATATCTATCAAGTTTCTTCTTGAGTTCTCTAACGAGTGTACCACTAGGAATCTTTTAACTTCTATTATAGTCCTAACCTTTGCCCAAGGTGAGACCATATCACGGTTACTTTGTTTGAGAGATGTTAGATATCATTAAGAAAATTTTCTTGTGCATTCTTCAAAAAGAGAAAAATGTTTCGAAGGATTTGAGCAACTCTAAGGCATCGAGTTCAACTGATTGCCATAAAACAGATCAGAGTTGGAAGTTAGTCTTTTGCCATTGGGATCTGTCGGCATCAGGAATAGAGTTGAGTTTAGTTTCCAAATGGTCATGCCATCCTTGACCAAGGAATTATAATTATACAAAGACAGACCAAAATGAATAATTCTTCCAATTAAGTCTTGCACTTGTAATGGTTAGAGTAGCCGTGAAGAAAGGAGAAGCACCTATTGAGGCCATTTCAGAGAGAAAGAATAGTGAAAAAACGCCACAAACATGATGCTCGTGGATCGGCACGTGACAACTCGTGGCTGATTGGTTGGTCAAGCAACACTCGGGTTGGGTCACACTCCGCGAGGTGCACCTATTCCTAACGTTTTTTTTACTGAACGATAGTGGTGACGACGTTACACCAAAAAAATATAATAAAAATAATTTGAACAAGTAACATATGCCTAACAAATTTCATGTAGGTGTATGAAAAGAAAAAGTTCAATTCATCGATTTCTCTATAAACTAATATAAAGTAAAATTTAGTTATGCATCTTACCTTTTTGAAGGTTAAATGAAAAAAGCTTCAAACAAAGCTCAACTCATTTTAATGGAATTTCTTAAAGCTAATAAATTTTGATAAGCTCATATGATATTTTGTAAGTATTCAATTTGGAATTTTATACGTTCTGCACCAAAAAGTAAGATGCTTAAAATGTTTTTCTAGAGCGTATAATTGCTTAGTTGATATTATGCATGGATAAATAATTTATTTCAATTTCAGGTCTCGGACTTGAAGGTTGCATTGAACATGTTTGGAAGGATACCATTATCTATCTCGACAATAAGGACCCCGTTTTTATTGGACGTTCCTATGGACGTGTCAGTCGGCATCTGCTTCATGAGGAATTGTTAAGCAGGTACAATCGTCCAACTGTTGGCGATATATTATTTCTGCTAATTGTTATTTAATTTCCTAATAACAATTATTTTATTTACTTTTGTAGATTTTTGATTCATATTAATTTTCCCTAGGTGTGTCGAGTCAGGTGTCTCGTATCTTAGCTCAAGAGTAGAAAGTATTATTGAGGCGAGCAATGGTCACAGTCATGTTGTCTGTGAATATGATATTGTAGTGCCCAGCAGGTATCAACACTCACGTGCTTCTAATTTTTTCCATTTATCTATTATATATGGTAACTTCTGACATGTTATTATAGGCTTGTTACTGTTGCATCAGGAGCTGCTTCGGGCAAACTGTTGCAATATGAGGTCGGGGGTCCAAAGGTTTCTGTTCAGACAGCTTATGGTGTGGAAGTTGAGGTCGGAGGCTGGCTCTCTGTTTCTGTTTTTCAGTTTACTGCTATGTGTTTAGTTTAGATTGATGCTATATTAACATTAATTGTTGAGAATGTTCTCTCATTTCCTCAATCTCCTCATTTTTCATCTCCATATTTTTTGATCCTGTGACCTACTATTTGGTGTCATTACATTTTCATTAATAACACAGTTCATAAGTCCGTTTAAATCAAACCAAAATTGGTGCTTCTTCTTGTCATACTCTTTTAATGCCATTAAGTTAATTAATATAAGTTTCATTAAAGAAAGTTAAATAAGATGTGATAACTTGTTATAATGACATTTTTCTTGTTACAATATCAGGTGGAAAACAATCCTTATGATCCAAATCTGATGGTTTTCATGGATTACAGAGACTACATGAAGCAAAATGTTCAAGGTCTAGAAGCAAATTATCCAACATTTCTTTATGCAATGCCCATGTCCCGTACAAGAGTGTTTTTTGAGGTTTGCTCCGTGATTTTCAGTCTAGTGTTTTACATTACGTGTTACAGTTGTGTTAACACTTTATGTAAAAATACCAATTGCAGGAAACCTGTTTAGCGTCAAAAGACGCGATGCCTTTTGATTTACTAAAGAAGAAGCTCTTTTTGAGATTAAATTCAATGGGGATCAGAATTACTAAAACTTACGAAGAGGTAAGATATTGGAAATGCTAGGTTTGATTGTTTAGTGTGTATGTGTGCATTATGTGAGTTTGTTAGCTTACACCTTTTATAAATAACAATGTTTTCAAAACCGTACCGTCGTTGACCTGACTAACATACTAGTTCAAGGTTTACGAAATGGGATCGCACAGGGTTAAATCAATATAATATAATAAAAATATGTAAAATAATATTAAAAAGTATATGATATCATAATTTTGTGATGTTAAATAAGTTGAAACATAAGATTATAACTTTTTAAGAGTATATAATCAATTTAATTACGTTAATTTTGTTTAAATTTCCTTATTGATTAAGATAATTAACATATAGTGATGTTCACGTGTGTGTTTATTAAAGAAAATATCAACATTAGTATGCAGTTAATCTCTTTATTTAAGAGAATATCAACATTAGTATGCAATTAACCTTTTTATTTAAGAGAATATCAACATTAGTATGCAATTAATCTCGATAAATATAATATATTCAATTATTTTAACTATTAATAAAATCTAAACAAAATTAACAGAATTAAAATTTTTATATTAAGATTATAATTTTTTTTATTGTATTAAAAACAAAATATATCAATATTTGTTGTAACTATTCATCCTTTAAAACATAATTAAAATTTAAATAAAATATTTGTATCATATGTAAATTGAAATTTCAAGAATATACATCAATAGTTATTGAAAATAACAAGTTTATAAGTATAATAAAAAAGAAAATACCTAATATTTTAGGTTGGTTTATATTTTTTTAAAATGTTAAAATTGTTATTTATTAAATTTTTCTGTTAACCCCATTTTTTACTGTTTTGTCCGGTTTTACAACGGGTTTGACCAGTTTAATATGGTTTTATGCGTCATCGACCTTATACCATAACTGAACCGGATAAGGGACATGTTCCTTGTCGAACTGGTCGGTCATGTCCACTTCAGAGAACCATGAGAAATACTTTGCATTTATTTAAATAAGTTGTAATTATAATTTGCTACTTAAAAACAATTAGGTATATGTTAGCAGACCTTATTTTTTAGGAGTATACTTGCAAACTTGGATGTATTTAAAGGACATTGTTGTCATAACCTATTAATACACTCTTCTACGCACATACTATTTAATGTGTGTTATCCTCGAGATCAGTTTTTCGCTGCCCTGAGTTCCAAGAATAATATGATGTCTACTAGTTCTTCTAGTGCATATCTCTTGAGACAGAATCTGAATGTTGAGAGCACAAAAGAAATTACCTTTCATCTATAATGTAGGAATGGTCTTATATCCCGGTTGGCGGATCCTTACCGAACACAGAACAAAAGAACCTTGCATTTGGTGCAGCCGCCAGCATGGTGCATCCAGCCACAGGCACGACTTCATCATATTTTCATTTAATGGATATGCTTATTTAATCTATTGCCATTCAATATCAGTTTTTATCCAATAGGGTACTCCGTTGTGAGATCTTTGTCAGAAGCTCCAAAATATGCTTCAGTAATTGCTACTATTTTGAAAGATGGCCATGCCAAGGACATTATTACCCAAGAAAGAAGAAAGGAGAATCTATCTATGCAAGGTAATCAAGAACACTCATTATCACAACCTTAGATATTACAGTTGTTCAGTTTCTGACATTGTGTAAACTATGCTTATTTTTGTTTCTTTCCTCAAACTAAGGGTTACTAAAAAAAAAAATCCAAATATTCAAATCCTAATATCTAACTCACCACAGGTTCATTTTAATGGATCCCTAAATCTATATTGTTGGATGTTAAATCTCATCCAATTAGTTGAATTTAAATGGATATGGATTGAATATTTTTGAATGTTAAAATATCTAAAATCAATGTTCATCCTTAGAAATCAATTAGTCAAGACAATTTTTTTGTGATTTTGGTTGAGACATTTTTTACTCAAAATCTTTTAGGACCAGGATCAAGGCATTATGTTAAAATTAGGTTTTGTTTATTTTATAAATGATTTTCTTAAGATTAGTATTAAAAGAAATAAGAAAATTTCAAGAAGCATAAATCATTATATTAAAAATGGAGAGACGCGTACAACATACATAGGTGCTCATATTTGTCACAGGATAAAAGAAACAAAAAAAATTATAAAAAGAAGTAATTAATCAACGGGAAAAAGTAACACATAAAAGAAACAAAGACCAAACAAATTCAGTTAGAATCATTGAGCACTTGCATCTTCTATTTAAACCACTGAGCTATTAGTCACGGTATACGATCACTCACTTCCAAAATTAACAATTTAATCTTGGAAAAATATTTTAATTACTTAGCAAAATGGTATAAAAACTAAATTAATTTGAATGTAAATTTTATCCAAATTAAATCGATATGAATTTTATCTTATTTAAATTCAAATTTAAACTAAATTTTGAAAATTCAATCATTTTGATCTAATGTGGATTTGAATCCAATCTATTTTATTAGATATGTATAGGATTTATATAAACACCATCCATGCCCACCCATACCTCAATCAGTTATTGTACGGTAAAAAATTATTTTTGTGATACAAATGTTATGTAAATTGCCAAAACTTTTTAAGCTGACACTCATACTTGATGGTCACATGAAACCGTTTTACTTGTGGTATATGCATTATGAATTTTCTTTATCTTTCAGCTTGGAATACACTTTGGCCACTAGAAAGGAAACGGCAGAGGGCATTCTTTCTTTTTGGATTAGCTCTAATTCTGCAGCTGGACATTGGGGGAATTCGAACATTCTTTCGTACTTTCTTCTGCCTACCTGATTGGTATGATCTATTTTCTCTCGTGTACATGGTAGATATATTGGGATTTGCTTTATAATGTCTTCCAAGTATAATATAACATGGATCTCATGCTAATGTTTAAGGAGATCTGTATAAAAGAAATTCACTAAAGCCTATACAGCCTCCTGGGAGCTTCAAATGATCTAAACTTTATATGGAGAAGATGACCAAAGATATGAGGTAGCATCGGTGGAACAAGAGATTGTTTACCTAAGAAAGAACCTAGGTTTTTGATTGCACGCTTGTAATATAACGTTAAAGTTAAAAGGCAATGTTATGATGTGGATTGCTTGTGTAAGAATTTTTAAAATTGGAGACCTTAGAAGGTATCTAAGGGAGAGACCAAGAGTGTAGTAAGAGTGAAAATTTTATAATAATAATGATGATGATAAAAATGATGATGTATCTATGAAGCAAATAGTAGAGGTGACAATTTCGGAATGTAGTCACTCCTCGTCAACTATTTTTTAACATATATTCATTTCTGATTAAAAACTCAAGTATTGTTTTGGCTCGTAATCAGTTGTGGCTAACCAAATGAGTATTGTTTAACAAACAACCATTTCTAGTTAAGACGAAGGATTGTCTAGAATGTCATCAAAAGATCATAGGTTTCGCTCACTTGAGAGTAGTGTCTTTCAAAGTTTACAATGTTTAAGCATTCTCTACTAGTTTGCTAAACGAACACAACAATGTTCTTTACAAAGTTATTAGGGTTCAGAAAATATTTTGGCAGCATTTTAGCACTTTGCAAACAACGGCTAAGATTCTTTTTCTTCTCTTCAAAGGATAGCTTATATAAGCATTGAAGAAAAGAGTCGTTACAAATTCTTTTTGTGGTTATTGAGTAGCTTCAAACTCACTTGAATGTCTTCCTTGCATATGAGTAGCTTGGGTAGAAGATGCATCAAATGCGCTCCATGCATGCATTAAATGCTCTTCTTTTGTTTAAGGAACATTCTTATACCTAGATGTACTTGTCTCCCCTTGGATAGAGTGCCTTTTCTTGAAAATGTGTAAAGCACATAGCAATATATAGACTTCTCTAGAGTTAACAAAGCACGTGCCAGGAAGTTGTTGAAGCAAGAGAGCTTTAACTCATTTACGAAGAGATTGTTGATGTGGAATAAGCTTTTCTATATCCTCTTGGTAGACATACAAAACGAACATTCTTTGCAACATGGAGTAAACATACAGATTATTCGTGAAGTTATTATGTTAACTTAAGACTATATGTGTATTGTCTGAGCATACACATTGTTTATCAGACGTAAAAAGAAACTGCATAGTTGTATCATCTGATGAACTAAACACTTGTGTTTTATATATAATCTGTTGTTGAACAAAAACTTCATCTTACAGACAAAGTATGACTGTGTTTTATACTTTATTGTTCTTAGCATTTAATAAAAATATGAACTGTTAGACTTTTCTCAAACAAAAGTCATTTGAAATTGAAGTCACATATTTAGAACATTATTTTTGCTTCTTCATTGGTGACCATTATTAGATGATATTAGAGTGAAACCCACATCTAACTCATTTAGTCAACTTTAATGGGATTAACTGGGAACAACTTGTATTCATAAGATGGATTATGATTATCCCATCAGATTTCTTGGCAAATTTGTATTCATTTACTTCGGGTTTACTAAAAGCTTCTGGAGACACCTCAAATTTTGTAAACCCTTTCTATGCTATTTTTGCGATTCTAGGCCTCTTACCTGAAAATGTCATATTGTTGACCTTGTGGCACAAAGGTTAATATTTAATTTACTTGTTGAGATTAGACAAACCAATTTATTGCTTTTGTAGTTGCAAACCTGGAATTCTATGATGCATGGATACGATACGTATCCTATACAGCGATACGCTTATTTTGAAAATAACAGGATACTATACATGACATATACCTATTGAAAAATGTATAAAAATTCTTAAAACATAATAATAAATATATAATTGCAATTATGTAAATCTAAATTAAAATCACATTTATTAAACATTGTCAAAATAAAAAATTATAAATTATTGTCATCATAAAAATATTAGTGCTTTATAAATTAGTATCGGTAGTGTATTAAAGTATTGAATATAGATTAGTGTCGGATACGGATACGTGATGCAGATTGAAGTATCGATGCATCGCTTAAACACTCTCAGCCCTCCCCAATTTTGTGATAGAAATTGCTTTACTGTGGAATTATCGTGTAGTGTTTTTTCCTCGCAGGATGTGGCAGGGATTTCTTGGCTCCTCTCTCTCCTCTACAGATCTTGTATTATTTGCTTTCTACATGTTCATAATAGCACCAAATAACTTGAGGATGTCTCTAGTCAGACATCTGCTTTCAGATCCTACTGGTGCAACCATGATAAAGACTTACTTAGCGGTATAGTACGTTTCTTTACCTTATTTCCCACGTTAGGTACTCGTATTGGGAGACAGGTTAGATTACTATAGGAGCCATTACAGTAATTAGTAGGTTCTTGTATAGACATACATATTTTAATCTGATATGGTTCTAATGAATTTTATATCCCATCTGCTATTAAACTGCACGTCCATTTTATACGCTTGAAGCTCTTTTGGTGGTAGAAATGTTTCCCATCATTTTCCCCCTTTCTGAAGAACAATGATTTCCGGTTTAAGAATACATAATTTGACAGTCAACTTCCACAGGGCTGTATTTTCTAAGCTATATATACATCCTAGTGCTATTATTTCTTGTTATGACGAGCATAAACTAGTATGCAACATGAATTATATCTCCACATCCACATTCCTCAACTCAACCTTTACCTTTAATAACATACTTCTAAAAGCTTTAAAAGATGCACAATGCTTATGAACAACAGACTTCACGATACTCAAGTCATTAAGCACGCCATGCCCGTCTGAGGCTTCAGCTCATCTCATCTCATCAAGCAGAGTCTCCCACAGCACACCGTATAATGGGTATCATCTTCCTTTCTCAGGAATGCAGGTATTTTTACAGTTCATTCCACTAATCGCTTCGGTGTAGGAGACTTTCGTGCTATGGGACTTTGTTTCTTGTGAAATTATTATAATACTAATTCACTTAAAAAATGTAAATTGGTTGTACAAAAAGGATAATGGAATTGTAAATGGACGGTTGAAAAAATGATATATATTATGTTCGTTTGTGGGACGTCTTTCACGTACATTTAATCAGCGAATCGTTGTAAAAAGAATGTAAAGAAATCAATGAAATTTAGATACAAAAGATTTTGCACATTATGTCATTCACGTTGGCATGACACAAGCAACGACCTCTGAAGTTGTATAATGCCAACAAAAGCAGAACTCTAGTGAAGCGACACGTGATTGTATAGTAATTTCATGTAGCATCGATTCAATGACAATCATTATTAATAGGAATGAGAACAAAACTGCCATTGATATACTAGATGTTGCTATTACGTCAACACATTACATTGTCATAACTCTACAACTTGACCTGCATCTAACTTGATGGAAACAAAAGGTTGCTTAAGTCTAGTATCATTAGGGAGGTAAATAACTCCGTAGCTACAAAAAAGAGGTGGATTGAGAGGAAAAAAAGGAGAATTTGCTTGCCACAAGTGATGGCACATGTTTCTTTGCTAACCTCGGCACAAGTGGTCACTTCCGAGTGACAAGTTTACGATTACATATACTTTTAACTTCAAAACTTTCACATATAGTAGGAGTTACCATTGATGCAGATATCCCTGTACACTATGTTGTGCATGATAGGTGGTTTTTGGCACTAAAGGTTAAGGTAAACTTGGTTGAAAATTAAGGCTTGCCCAGCACCATGCTCATCTATTTGCTACACAGGTCTATACATGAAAATTGAAAAGAAGAGAAATTATGGTCATTGTTCACATGCAAAAAGGTGTTCCCAGAGGGTGCAACCATCTATGATATTTTGTGACGTCCGTTCAGGTGGAATAGTTTACTGAAGAATCACCTGGAGCACATGGTTCAGTTAGAACAGTTTTAACTAAAGTATATTGAGGAGTAGTTGTCATAGTTAGGTCCATTACTGTGTGTAGAGTCAACGGAATTCCGCTGTGGTGACATGCTCCCTGGATCTGTATCACGTTCCAAAAAACTGGTTATAATCTTTCTTAGCTATAAAATATATATGATGAAATGAAATGAAATATCTCATCCAACGTGTGTTCTCAAATGCATGTAGAATATGTCATTGCTATTAATAGCAAAACTATCGGAATTTGGAAAAGAAGTCAATTCAGCTACTTACGTAGCAGTAATTCCTGCATGACTATATCACAATAATACAAGTCCGCATAGTTGTGAAATTTCATTTTCTTGAGGAGCAATTTGATTTTGATGATATTGAAGTCCTTGATGTTGGAATAAACCCTGGTGTGATTGAGTATTCTCTAGGGTGTTTGGAGGAATGGCCATAAACATAACTTTTTATTCGTAAATTAAAAGAGCATAAATTTATGATAGATTATCATTTAATTTCTTTTATTTTAAAAAATCAATTGAAGTATATTTATTAGAAATTTCTTACCCCAACCCCACCCTACCTTTTTTTTTAACTTACAACAAACACACTACCCATCCTCACATACTAAACATATATAATATAAAAAAAATAAAATAAAAT
>Ga0099825_1004909_pt1 | contig 17420 bp, 6 predicted proteins | sample SiratroredBW_FD_76838 | JGI IMG/M metagenome (GOLD analysis project Ga0099825, IMG submission 76838) | Root nodule microbial communities of legume samples collected from California, USA - Siratro red BW | ecosystem: Host-associated > Plants > Roots > Nodule | place: USA: California | collected...
ATATATATATATATATATATATATATATATATATATATATATATATATATATATATATATATATATATATATAACTATAGTCGATTATATATGAAAAACTTAACATATAATTGGATTATGTATACATATAGTCGATTATACATTAAGTTTATAATATATAATGGATTATGTATATATATAATCATATATGTTATAAATTTAATATATAATTAATTATAAATATATATATATATATATATAAAATTAGTTAATTATATATTATAAATTTAATATATAATAAATTATAAATATATATATATATATATAATTATTTGTATATTATAATATAATAAAAAAATTTATATTAAATTAATTTATATAATTAAAATATTTAATCATATATTTAATAATAATAATAATAATAATAATAATAAGATAAATGTGATATAATAAAAATAAATATAATTATTTATAATAAATATAAATTTAGTATAATAATAATAATATTGGGTCAATTTAGTATAAAAATATTAATAAATTTAATTTTTTAATTATTTTTAAGAATTTAATTATATTTTATTAAATTAAATTTAAATAAAGGTAATTGTATTATTAATATTTTTTTCAAAAATTACTAAAACTATTAAATTTACTAAATTAAAAATGTTATTTTTATTATTTTAATTTATACTTATAATATCATTCACAAATATTTCTTTCAAATACTTTCAAATCTCATCATCTATCCATTATTTCAAATAACATTTTCATCCACATACAATCTATTTAAATTCACTTCTTCAACCAAACAAAACCTAAGTGAAGGTACAAGTGACATTTGGAATCCCTTTATACAGTTCCACAAAACTAAGTGCTTACTATTACAATGTTCAACTATGGGATTGCACTAAAGGCATTGTCCAACAAAAGAAAAATTACACAAAGTTTTGTGACAAGAGAATGAAATTACAACATGAACAAGTAATTAACAACCAGTGATTTGATGGTTTTTATTGTCTTCTTTTCGTGTTTCGATCCAGCAGCCAATGGTACTTCCTTTCAAGTGTTTTCACTCCTCACAATGATCTTCCTTTCTTCCAAAGTCTCCTCAAAGAGTAGTTTCCAAAGATTCTTCAACCAACACCAATAATGCTATCTTTAAAAGAGATGAGTTTCTTTAAAGTTTTAAAGAAACAGTTCAAATAATTTTGAAGTAAAGAGAGACATAAAAAAACACAATTAGAAAATGACTACTTTCAATTCAAAGACTATAGATGACAAAATTGAAAACAATTGACAAGTAATAAAATAAGGCACAAATTTAGAGTAGTCACACAAAATAAACCTATGGAATAGTTCTAGATTTGGATTATAAAAACAAAATAAAACTCAAATTGAATAAATAAAAACTAGGTATGTCTTGACACTTCCAAACTTTAACAATAATTCACACTTATAAATACTTCACAATTCACTCATTGTCACATAATCTATCATAAATAATTTAAATTAATATTATCCATATCTAGCATAGGTTAGGCCGATGCTAGTAACCTCTCATTCATCACTCAATGGTAAATTGTGTAGCTTTCACTGATGCAGCATGATTTTTTTTGTTGCTGCAAGACCAACGTTAATTATACTATTGCTTCAGCTTCCATTTTTTTTGTATTCGTGTTCACCCAATTCTAAAGTTATGTTTTCTTGTATAGTGCAAAGAAAGGAGAAGTAATTGATCATATTAAAATGAATTATATGTGAAACAATAATAAAAAAAAATTACAAAAGCAAGGAGTGCCAAATATTTATTGCATATTTTATTATATGAAAATTAGAAGTTTGTTTCTGCATGGATACACTGACGAAGAAGTGTATGTGTAGCCGTCACATCCCTTTTAGAATGAACTGGAACCTTATTTTGTGAGTACAAACAACGGTTGTACTCTAAGACACCTTTTTTGGACACTTTCAAACGAAAAAACAAGCATGTGAAACACAGTTTGCATATATATAACTGAACTATTCAAGCAATTGGATAAGATGAATCCATGGCAATTCCACATAAACCTTCTTTTGCAGCTACACCTCGTTGCATCTTTACGTATCCGTTGTCACCCCAACCTATACCCCATGAATTCTTCAATAGCCAATAGTCAGTGCCATTTTCTGTGCCATAACCCACTGCAGTAACACCATGGTTTAGTTGAGTTCCACATGTTCCTGTGTAAACCCCTCCAGCATAGAGCATGAAATTTCTATTTTCTGCATCAAGGGAAACTGACACTGGTTGGTTAGCCACAGCTAGCATGAGTGCATTCTCACTGTTGGGAGGAACTCTCTCATACCCCTTGATTTGAACCATTGGGTAGGCTGCTACCTTACATATCCCATCAACTGCCTCGTAGGGGTAGTTAGCCTCAGTGGTGATTCCACCGTTTCTTATGACGAATTCAAATGCTTCTTCCATGTAACCACCTCCACACCCATGGTCTTCACCTTTTGTGTCACAAGACACTAGCTCTTGCTCTGAAAGGGACACCAGATAACCTGTGGTTATTTGGTGGATACCCTCCATTGCACCCACAGCTGAAAATGCCCAGCAGCTCCCTAGTTTTTCAAACAAAATTAGTTTCAACTTTCATCCAAATCCTTTCAGTACAATGACATTGAGCTACATTATGTATAGGGAAAATTATCATTTTAATATCTGAGAGAATAGAAGTTATGTCATTATTCATGGAGAGTGAGAATATTCAAGATAAGATTATATCTTCTCGTTTAGTTTCAAAGTTTAACTAGTTATGGCTACTGTAAGCTTAGAAAAATGTTATTTTTTTATTTTCAATTAAATTTAATAACAAATTAGACTTTCAGAGACATTTTTTTTTTTTAATTTTGTTGCTTTTATAGGATTAATTAAAGTGATTGAGTCCAGCTTTGAATAATCAAAGACAAAATTGGATATTCATCCTTCAAATAATATCATTGATGTAATGTATTGCAGTAATTAAAAATTTTGACTTTTTAAGTTAGCCTTTCTCTAAATTTGATTTGTTTATTTCTTCATAATTATATGGGCTTGACTATATGAACCTATGAATATATAGTCCTCACCTCGTCTCTTGTTTTTAGGTTGTAATTAGCAATTTCTGTGGGAGAAACTATAGGAAGCAAACCTTCTACCAATCCATTGTAACTAAAATAAAAAGCAATTATCAAGGAGTGGAAATGTAGGCTTTTATGTTTAATAAAATATGTTATTATGACCTTGTTCTATTTTTCTCTTTAAAACACAGGTAAACTTTTGTGAGGCTGGGGAGGAATATTGTTCGGTTTAAAAGAGAAAATATTTGTAAACTAAAGGAAGATGGAGGGTTAGCAATTAAAGGTGTAAGAAATTTTAATATAGTATTTTTAGCCAAGTGAAAATGAAGACTTGGAATGGAGAGTGTAGGATTATGGAAGGATATACTAGAATCTAAATATGAATCATGGAAAAATCAGAATGATAGAACAAACTTAAGACACAAAACTTGGTGGCGAGAGTCACGGATTGAAAAATATTAATTCGGTGTAAACTTGTTGTTCGGGGTAAGGTACTGTACAATTACATGTTTACTGGTCAATTGTGTATAAATCAAGCTTTCTAGAAACTGGGTTACATGCTGTCAATATATATGCATAACTAATACTGGAAAATTCTGGATGGTTACATATGTGTCTTCTTGTGTATTTTTTATTCATGAATCTATTATGGTGGGGTGAATGAAGGTTGTCTCAGATGTAGGTGCCTATTGTTTTGTGTTACTGATATATGGTCCATTAAACAACTCTTTTTGTACATATGTCATGAGACAACTCTTCTCCTTCAATATGTATAATATTTCTTTATTGCTGATAAAAGGAAAATGTACGCATAACTAACCTGTAAGGATAGATATAGTAGAACAGGAGATTTATATGGCAGTATGTTGGGATACATGTATTATGAATGGAGGATGAAGGCAAAGAAACGCTTAATCTACATACAGTTACAATGAAAGAAAGTCATTCCAGGTGATGCAACACGTGAAAGAAGATACAGAAACAACACTCAGAGCAAAAGGAAGAAGATTCAACAAGCTACTAAGTTGTAACTACACTAACTTACCTGATTCAAGCACAATACATCTGGAGTATAGAGGTCCATCAAGACTAACAGGAGATAATGTAAAAGTGAACCACATAGCAAACATTCAGATACATATACTCAACCAGATGGGTGATCAAGTAGCACTTGTAATATACTCAGTTATTTACAAGATAGGGTTGGGCTGCTTTGATATATGTAATGGGAAATTGAATATCAACTTGGATAAGGCAGAATAATTTGAGAATACTTTGTGCTAATGAAATGCTGTGTAAACTGTCCTTTCATCCTTGTATATACTTTGTGTGTATAAGGCTTGGAACACTTCAAAAACAACTTATAAAATTTAAATATTTAAAAAAATAGTTGTATGGAACTAAAATACCCTTTCATAAGCATATTACATTGATGGAAGCACTAATGTTAACGAATTATATAATCAAATATCAAAAGTATAGAGAAAAAAAATTAAAAATTTCATAACATTAATCATAAATTTGAGCAAAAATAACTTAAAACTGGCGACAAAAATTAGATGGAGCAAATAATGATGGTGGTGGAGTAATAAGGATAATGAAGTACTCCGTATATGCTGTTTGTCTTACCACATTGACCTTGGTCTTTGACTGCAGTAACAGCTCCTTTGGCCCTCCAGTCTACAGATTCAGGAATATCAGTCACGTTTTCATACTTAAATGGTGTTGTGCTAAACTCACGAGGGGTCCTCAGTCCAGTTCGTGAAGCCTTGAATTCCTCAAGTGTGAAGTCAGCAAGGTGATTAACACCAAGCTGGTAAGGTTTGTTGCCAGCAGCATTGGATGATTCAATGAACTCCACATTGTCCTTGAATATCTGGAAACGTTTTTCCTTCTCTGCAGCATCCTTATACACTCTGCCATATTTTACCATCCACTGTTCATGTCTTTCTCTCAAGGATGTTTCTTGGAGTTTGCGGGACATCACTTGGGAAATCCCAAGTGCAAGGAGGAGGAATATCGCAAACATGTTTTGTTTTCTTTGGCTGGTGAAAGCCATTATTTCTTGTCAGCAAAATAGGTCAGTGAGTTTTGGAAGTGAGATTGTGCTATAGAGAGAAATGTGAATTGGTTTGGGAATGACTGTGGTGGCTTATATAGAGATCCTTTGTTGCTTTAGACTCTGCCTTTGGCAATTTCAATTTTATTTCAGTCATTTGTTTGTTGTTATTTTGGATGCAAGGTGGTCTATCTGGGGAAAATTTCCTATAAACATTTCTAAACAAAATAAAGACAAAATAAATTATTTTTTATAACTTAAAATTAGTTTTTATGTGAATTAAAAATTAGATTTAGAAAAAATAATATGAAATCATTTATATAAATTAGTTTATTAATTTTAATTTTCAAAAAAATCCTTTACTTCTATTTTCTAAAAGTGATTGCGGTGATTTTTTATTTTTTTTTTTCAAAATCTACTACTATAATACCTATCTTCAACCTAGTATAGTTTTGTTTCTGTATAGCTTAGATAGCAACCCATGTTAAATTTGCAACAAAATCCTATTTGATTCGTATAAAATACTTTTTGACGTAAAACAAAGAATTTTACATGTTAGGAGATTTTGAAGTAGACAATCATGTGATATGAATTTACTTATTTTATTTTTCATATTATTTTAAAAATTTTATTATAACTTTTGTTCAAATATAACAATTATATAAAAATTTTATATTAATATTTTTTAATTCATAAGAATAAAAGTTATATTTAAGATGAAATTAACTTTTCATTTTTATAATATAAGATTTGAAATTCTATATATGAAGTTAAAATTTTAAACTTATGATCTATAGTTCGGAAATGTCTACTTAATTAATTTAGTCCTTGTAAGCATATAAATTTATTTGTTTCTCTGGTTCTAGACATGGCAATCCTTGAAATCACCCAACAAAAACAAACAAAAGTCTATCAGGAATGTCTTGTATTTTGACTCTTTAGGCAAATTTTTGTCCCTTTATTTCGTTGTCCTCGTACACATTGGTCAAAGCGTCATTTTCGATGTTTAGTGCACAAGAAAAATTTCAGTGATTTGTATACAATGAAAGACATAAGATTATAATAACCATGCCTCCGGCCTACTATGTCTTTGTATCATGGTGTCAACAACAATATTTATATATCTTCACGTAATAATGAAGCATATATATGACTGAAGCCTTGGAAAATATGTTTGAATATCCCATTACGTACGAAACGAATGGTTCACGAAGTGTTCTATATACATCGTCCTATCCAATAATTGCAACTTCATATTTTAAAGAATTTTAATGTATTATAACTTAATTTTTAAGTAGCTTTTGTATGTTTGGATATTTTCAATGATTAGGTTCTTATTAAAAAAATTGTTATATTTAATATTTAAAATATTTTTATTTCACGTAAGTATTTTATTTTTTATTTGTATTCTTGACGAGATGATTTTGTTTTATCAGCAATAAGAGTTAAATCAATAAGAAATATTTAAACGGCATTTCAAATCCATTTACAAACTACCTGAACAAAGGATCTACTCAATGGCTACACCCAAAAATTCCTAAGAGAATACCTTCCATAGATAAGAGACTCCCAACAGAACTGCCTTCAGAAAATGTAGGGGCCATTAAGCTCCCCTGAACATACTACATAATGTATAGAGACTACTACATGATATTTAGAGAAAACTCCCTAAACTATTGCTTCTGCATTTCTTAATTATTGGTGCGCGTTCACTTTGAGGCTTTGATACCAATTCTCCTGCACCAATTATCCGAGCTGGACATCTTCCATTTTGACTGATAGAAATGTTAACTCTTCTTCCAGCTTGACATATTGTTCCTACCTTTCTTTGGACTGTTCTCGTGTACTAGATCCTGCAACCAGTCATCACAATACTTACCCCCTGCTTCCAATTTGACTCATAATTACATAGACCAATCAAAATTGCCCCTCCCTATACAACTAAGTAACAATATAAAACTCTCAAACCGTATAATCTACCTATTCGCCGACCTTATACATACTATAAATTCAGACTCCGGTTAGAACATGTCAACTTATTCTTAATCATATGCTTAAGTTTTTATTTAAGTTAGAGCCAAAACTTTGTCAGCATTTACCACCTGATTTCTAAAATAATATTATTAGTATGAATCTAAATAGTCCATATTATAGCAATTCAAACTATCTTTCAAATTTTGTTTTCCTTTCTATTAAGTCCTGTTAATTTAAAGATAAGAAAACACTTCTTAATCAAACTATGACGTACAATTTGTATACTAATTCACTTATCACACATATTTAAAATTCTGTTTACAATTATAAATGTTAGAAACAATTATACACATACACACCACACATGATATTAACTGATCGGATATATCTTCTAGCTAAAGTAACAAAAATAACTAACCTACTTTATAACGCTCTCCGGACACATGACTTTGAGCAATGAGTGATGCTTTACCTTTCTAAAGATAAACGTAAGCTACCTATCGTCCACCACCAATTTATGACACAATTTCTTGTAGGCAGTCCTAATGAGATGATGAGGATTGTTAGTCTCCACATTAAACAACTCATTTATTCCTTCTTTAATTACTTCATATCCGCTTGGACTAAGTTTAGATCTAAGACGATAAATTGTTTATTTTCGGATTGGTGCTTGTGTCCTATGCAAAGTTTAGAAAATACTTAGATGACTACCTATGTAGTGAAGGGTCCACGAGTACTGTTATTTGTTGCATTATAGGGAGCTGATTCAGAGAGTGAGGTCAAAGGGCAAGCTAGGTGTTGGTTTCTATATCATGTATGTTGTGTTTTTTGCAGGAAAATACTGGTGTTGTATGCAGATTGTTGTCAGACCACTAGGAGAGTAACAAACTCACAAAGTTATAGTGTCCTAGACTACGAAAGACAATACAAATTTGAGAAGGTCATGTTACAATACGATTAGCTTAGTGTTAAAGCCTTTATGTCTGGCAGGATCACAGTGGAATGGGTTTGGGTGTGTACACCTACCTTATTTGTTGAATGTGGGATGTTTAGTGCTAAAGGTATTACAGTTGGGAAAGGTCCTACTTTGTTGGGTAAATTATTACACTTTTTAGTTTGTTTTAGATTGCTTGTTTCCATCTCCGAGGCTTGTATGTATAAATTGATGGGGTTCTTTTATTTTCAGCAACAAATACATGTCCTTGGAGAATAATTAGTTGGCAAATGGGTTCTGCACGAGGATAATATTCATCAAACCACTGTTTTGTCAAAAATTCAAGCTTAAGACTATAAACAATTAAAGATTAAGTGCATACCTTGGAATTATAAACAATTACACAAGAATTGCATATCCTCATTCTTTGGATAAATGTATCTTTATTTTTTATGGACAAATGAAATCACTTTAAACCATTTTAATTGGACCACAAAAGGTGGGTAAATGTTCAAAACAGTTTAAACTTGAAGATTTCAATTCCCATTTATAGTAAGGGTCTTCACTTATTGAATCCAATGAACCACTTACGACCATATAGTCAACCCAAGAATGTGGGTGTGATACCTTTCAGGCAAGGACTTCTATGTTGACTTAATTGGACCACAAAAGGAATGAAAATGTTCAAAGAACACTTTGAATGGATTGAATCCCAAATAGAATGAACTTGAAGATTTGAATTCGCAGTTTTGGTCAGGGTATTCACTTATTGTACCCAACAAACCACTTACAAAGACACAGTCAATCGAACCATGTGGGTGGCATACCTTTCCTCAAGAACTTGCATGTTCGCCTAATTGGACCACAAGAGGTGGGAAAATGTTCAAAAACACCTTCAAAATGAATTGAATCCCAAACAGACTAAACTTGAAGATTTGAATTCCCGGTTTTAGTCAGGGTATTCACTTATTATACCCAACAAACCACTTACAAAGACATAGTCAACCAAACCATGTCGGTGTCATACCTTTCCTCAAACACTTGCGTGTTCGCCTAATTAGACCATAAGAGGTGGGAAAATGTTAAGAAAAGCACATTCAAAATAAATTGAATCCCAAACAACTGAACAAGAAGATTTGAATTCGCAGTTTTGGTCAGGGTATTCACTTATTGTACCTAAGGAACCATATACAAAGACATAGTCAACTAGAACCATGGGCGTATCATAAGTGCCAATTTTGAGTGTTTTTATACATGAGATAGATTGAGTACTTGTGGGTTTAAGTGTTAATTAAAATAGTAGTTACTCCCAATTTTGGAGTTTTTATAATTTATGATTTGAGTCCTGAGTTAAAGGAAATAATTTAATCTCAATTATTGTAAAATTTCAGGTATAAAAGAATGAAGAAAATGATAGATTGGAAGATTCACGAAGAAAAGAAATAAAAAGTTTAAAATAAAAAAACCCAAGAGAAAAGTCACGTAACCTAGGCCCAAAATCGAGTTTAAAAGGAGATTTTTAGGGTTTTGTGAGGCATCTGGATCTGAAGGAAGGAGAGCAGCCGTCAAGAACGAGAGCAATTCTGCGATTCTTCTTTTTCTTCTCTGGCAATCTTCCTTTTATTGGATTGTAATGGCTACCATGAGTAGCAAAATCTTCATCTTTGGGATTGAATGTAATCTTTTGAACTCATTCATATTTTGGTGATTTTTATATATAATATTCAGTTTCTACTTGTGCTTAATGCTAGATTTTATCTGATCAATAGAGTCTTGATTTTGATTCTTGAATTTAACTGGAAAGTACTTTTAAGTTTCTGACCTAGATGAAAATACTCAATATATTGGAATACTAGGGATAGGTTTCGATGTATTGATTGCGTATAACATCTGTTCTTAATGTTGGGTAATTTACTAAATAGTTGAGGGATCAGTGTTTAGGAAATTTCCTTATAAATTTCATATAAGAGGAATCGGTGTGAATGATTTTTATATGTACATCAATTGTGAGTAGCTACGGATATTCTATGTTTTTATCAAATCCAAAATATGAATGAGGGAGATAGATGAAGTTCAATCCCAGAGTCCTTCTAGATCATACAAACTCCTTTTTATAATTAATATTTATTATTTAATTGTCTTTATTGCTTATTAATTCACATTGTAATCAAATCATCTTGAAACTTTTATATGCTTAGTGAGTTGTGAATTTGAGATTTAATATCAATACTGTTTTCTGTGGGATCGACATCCTTACTTTATAAATCTATATTACTTTTGACTCGATACACTTGTTGAAAAAGGTCAACAGCGTAACATGTGTTTATTGGAAAGACTTTCCATATTCACCTCATTGGAGGACATAAGGAAGGAAAATCTCAAATAAAAAAACAAATTTGATTCAAGTGTATGCATTCACAATCAAACTCAACATGAAGATGTCAATTTGTAAATTTAATTACATCCTTCAAATTTGAATTCATTGAACCACCTACATACGTACATGCAACCACCTCTATGTGGGTGTCATACAATAACTACAATGAGGTCTATATTGACCTAACTGTACATGAAAAGGAAAGAAAAATATTCAAAATACACTTCCCACATTTAATAATTGTCAACAAAATTTCGTCTCAAGGAAGTATTTATTAACACATGTTCAACTAGTTCAATGTGGGTGTCATACATAATACAAGAACCTCCATAATGATCCCATTGGATGACAAAATGAAAAAAATAAAGATTGACAAAAACTTGCAACTACTTGTATTCATTAACAAATAGACTCAAGTTTGCATCCTGAATTTGCACTCTTAAATAAGGGCTTTAAAATTGCAATGCAGTGAGTCATTTACGAAACACATTATAAACCACTTGGAAGTGGCTATCATACATTTCCTCCAAGAACTTCCATGTTGACATGATTAGCTGTCATGGCTCTATTGTAAGCCCTTCTATGTCGACCTTGTACGACGAGAAGTGGAAGGACAATCTTCAAAAACACATTTAGGTCGTTGACAAACACACTGAACTTCGGTGCGTCAGTCAGGAAAATGTAATATGTATGTTCAAAACTCCTACACAGATAACCTCATAAGTAGACTTCGTACCACCCAAACCTAGGTTGGTTGGTCGTAGCAGATATCATTTTCGCATTGAATGTTTACCTACACATTATGGCTTGCATAGTTTACAAAAGTTATTTTATAAAGTATCATTTCTTAAAACATTTAAGTCAAATGAAAGATTAATATTGGCAACATACCCAAAGAACGTTGAACAACTGGAATCTTGTGTGTTTGATCCAGTTGTGGCTAGTGATGTTAGCAAGGATACAAAGCCACCACATTCCACATTTGTGTTCTATTTGAACGATGTCAAGGAAGCAAATTTAAATGCAGCCATGGTAGTAAAAAAATAGAATGGCTTCATTTGTAATTCAAATTGAAAACCAGTCGTATGTGAATTGTTGTTGATTCCAAACATACATACCTCAAAGATGGAAACAGGTAATCTAAAACAAACTAAAAAGTGGTTTACTCTGGTCACCTAAGTGGTTCAGTGGGCACGACATTTGAATACATACATGGCTTAAAGATGGACACAAGAAATCTAAAACAAACCAAGAAGTGGTTTACTTTGTTCAACTAAATGGTTCACTAAGAAGGACTTTCACATACATACACGCCTCAGAAATGGAAACAAGCAATCTAAAACTTACCAAAAAGTGGTTTACTCTGGTCAACTAAGTGGTTTAGTGAGTAGGACTTTCGTATACATACATGTCTCATAGATGGAAACAAGCAATCTAAAACAAACCAAAAAATGGTTTACTATGGTCAACTAAGTGGTTTAGTGAACATGACATTTTCATACATACATGCGTCAGAGATGAAAATAAGCAATTTAAAACAAACCAAGAAGTGTTTTACTCTGATTACCTAAGTGGTTCAGTGAGAAGGACTTTCGCATGCATACATGCCTCAGAAATGGAAACAAGCAATATAAAACAATCTAAGAATAGGTTTACTCTAGTCACCTAAGTGATTTGGTCAGCATGACATTTGTGTACATACATGCCTCAGAGATGGAAACCAGCAAGGTGTAAAAAATCCAGCAAGGAATGGTTTACTATGTCGACCTAAGTGGTTCACGGAGTACGACATTGGCATACTGTAGCAGAGATAAAAACAACCAACTTAAAACCCCCCATGAAGTGATTTTTTATAAGTAGCAGGACATTGGCTTACATATATACCAAGAAAACACAGATAAAAAAAAGCAACGAAAAACGTACCAAGAAATTATTTTTTCACTCACCTATGTGCTTGAGAAAGCAACAATACTTAAAACCTCCAAGAAGTGATTTTTTAGAATAGGAGGAGGACATTGGCTTACATACATACCAAGAAAACAGATAAAAATTAGCAATGAAAAACACACCAAGAAATGATTTTTTCCGCTGACCTAAGTGCTTGAGAGAGCAACATACTTAAAACTCCGCAAGAAGTGATTTTTTTAATGGGAGGAGGCCATGGGCTTACATACATACCTGAAAACACAAATAAAAACCAACAACAAAAAACACACTAAAAAACGATTTTTTCGCTGACCTAAGTGCTTGAAGAGCAACAATGGTTTCAGTTCATGATCAATATAGCAAAAGATACAATTTGCATGGTATTTGCTTTCAATAACTATAATAGCTTAACTTGAGTGTCAAATGACGACTAACAAAAAACCTTCCATAGTCCCTGAAGTTGGCAAACTTGTCCTCTGATTGAACGCCAAAAGCAAAACCCTAAACTCTTTACGAGAACGCAACAACCTATTTCTATGTTCTCTGTGTTCTCTCTCCTTCAACTCGCGAAAGCAATGTGGTAAGGCAAGTGTTTTCCTATCTTTTTATTCACGCTACATTTCGCAACCTAAATGACTCTTCACTACCTTACAAAATAAAGTTTGCCATGTAACCCAAACACTTCCGTTTTTCTCTCTGCCAACTCAAACAAAACATGCTATATAGGATTGTCAAATGGAAGTAACCCAAATAACCATGTCAACGTATTGTTTTCCATTTAAAAAACATAATCATCTAAATTGAATAAAATCTAGAATTTTCAAATAATTGATTTGTCAAAAATGACAAATTACCTTAGTATAAGGAAATATTGGCAAATCATTGCTATGTGCAAATTTCTTTCTGTAAGCTCGAACTTCATAAGTCCACCTACATAGTAAGTACTTTTTGAACCTTGAAGCTTTGATTCCAACATTTCATAAAACCCTTCTTTCATATCTGTATTGAAGCTTCAGAATTTAGAGCTCTCTTTGATGGCAAAAAGTATTGAACTCTCAAAAGACAAATCAATTAGACAAATACCTTGGCTACTAACATGAGGAAAGTACATAAAGCGGCTTGAAGAATGACCTTCTCAACTTCTTCCCCATGGCTTCTATGGTCTTGATCGCAAGCTCCATAACTGCTGGTCCCTTAATATCAACAGAATTGCCATAGGACCAAAATAAGAATATATTAGTGCCACCATTAAATTTTAGCATTGCAACTGGATGTCCTATTGTGCCAGGGTATTCCATTCATAAACTTGTCCACTATTAGGAATAAGAAGGAAGTGTAGGCGGTGGTGAGTTTGGGAAGCCATTGAGTACAAGGGTACTGAGTGAGTGAATGAATTCACAAGGTAAAATCACTTCAAAAACATGCCTAGTCGAATTTTATTTAAATATAATTTAACAAACCTTTTTCTATCTCTATCGCATAGCTTCATTTTCTACTCACCACGTATAAGCACAATTTCCCAAAATGTCTGCCACACACTTCCCATTACTCCATTTTGGTAGTTTTTCATTTATCACGGAACTAAATTTTGATAATGTAGTTAGAGCTAGTAAAGTGATAGCAGAGCACTTTTGGCAATCTTTTTTGGATGTAAAGTGAGTTTTTTTTTTTTTTATTATAGAAATAAGTACATTTAAGGAAATTATAGGAAGTAAAAAGTGAGGGAAATTTCTTCCTCCACTCCGTTATTTTTTTGCTGCATTTTCATATGTACAGAAAATGTTAAAAATATCTCTTATGTGTGATTTTATTGAGAAAATTTTGAATTAAATGATCCACTGTTTGTTGCAAGAACTTGCCCACCCAGATTATAAACATTTGCTGCATAGACATTTACTAGTGGTAAAAACCTATTGTCAATTAAATTAGTCAAGACATACGAGAGTGTAATGAAGATATACCTTCAATTTCTAATGTGATGTTCTTATAACCAAGCCTGGCTAGTGCATAAGCTGCTGATAAGCCACTTGGACCAGCACCACCTATTCCAATTCTAGTGTTTTCTGGCAAGGAAAGGTGTAATTTTCGAGAACTGGTACTCTGTTGGTCTCTTTGGATCCATCTAGGATGAATTTGAAACCCGAAATATCACTACAAGAAAAATGGAGATTACATTCATATATAATTTAAATTTATCTACGGAATACATACGACCAAATATCCGTATGTAAAACCTTCGTAGCTGACTATTATATACGGATTTTAAAATTCGTATGTACTTACATATGGATTTTTCTGTATGTAATTACATATGGTTAAATTTGTATGTAATTACATGTGGAAATATCCGTATGTAATTACATACGGATATTTTCGTATCTAATTATACAGACAGGTTTAGATACCATTTTTATTTATATAACTATATCTGATAATACATAATCAAAATGTCCAATCTAGAAAGTTCATATACAGTTCATATGCAGTTCATAAACTATAAAACTATTGAAGCAGTTGTAAAATAGGATAACTTGTTATAATCTAGAGCAATCAAAATTAAAATTCGAGCATAGTCTACATTATAGTAAAGAAATTCATACATAGTTAATAAAGATTAAAATGACAACAAAAGTATCCCTAGCCATGTCTCATTCTTATATTAACTAATACTTATATTATAGCAATCATGGGTCATCTCCCTGTGATTCTTCATTTTGCTGGTTGGTTTGTTGGTGGTCATGTTGCTGCTGTTCAGTTTGCTGGTGATGATCTTCTTGCCAAATATTTTGGGCAGCTGCAACTACTAGAGGGGGTAGGTAATAGAGGAGTGCACAAATAAATGCTTGAAATCAGGAATTCATCTGACGAATTTGCTCCTCACTAGTGGACAAGCGGTCTTCACTAGTTGCAAGTCGGTGTCTCAAATGATCAATCTCTTCAAATTCAGCTTGCTTACTGGAGCATGCTTGTGTCTGCTACATGAAACTTCGAATAGATTCATCATGACGTTCGACTTGCCCAATTCCATATACTCGGCCTTTGTATCTTCCACCGACAGCCTCTAACCAACATCTATTTCTTAGTTTTTCCTCCTTAACAGGGTCTAGGGAACTGCATTCTGAGACTCCCGATGTAGAAGTAGACTCAAACAGTGTTTGAGAAAATCTTCTCTCAAAATCTTCCTGTAAAGATAGAGTAGTTTGTTATATAACTAGTAAAAAATTTTAGTTAGATCGTTCATCGATGAACTCTCTAGTGTTGTTTCTTCTATGTGTTTGCTCGAAGAATTCGTCTACATGCACTGGTCGACGCAACACCTCTACTTGAAAACCAAAAGATCACAAAGTAAATAATTAGAAGGAATTATTAGATCATAATTAAATAACAATGCATTCAAGAAGTCATATCATACGCATGGCATGTTCATGAAGACTAATCGATCCTCCCGTGTGCAAAACCTTTATCAGATAGACGATTTTTCAAAGTTGTTTAACACTTAGATCGATAGGCCGACATATTTGATTTTTCTAGTAAGTTGTTCCAGACATTATTGCCAATCCAATCGGGCTTCTTACCGTATTGTCTAGCAAGTTTAAATGTTTCTGATAGTCTATCAGAAGCCTTGGAATTAAAATTTTCTTAACATTTTCCTCATCCTCAGGCCTCCATGTGACCTTCCTCTATAAAGCATATATACAAAGAATATCAATTAAGGTAAGACAGAATAGTCATGTAACCTTCCTCTACAAAGCATATATTAAAAAATTGAAATCATACACAATTCGGTTAAGGGTTTAAGCAAATTTTAAAGCACGCAAGGCAAATATGACAAGTGCATTTGGATTTGTAACAAATAGGGACTATGTTGATGAAAAGTGTAAATACCATTAACTATTTATTTTTAATATGAAAACCTAATTACAAATATCCTAATCATATGATTTTGTGTGTTTAAACTACTATGATAAATACTTTTAATCACAAACTGCTTTTTTGACTAACAGCTAATATTATTAGGAAAAAGTAAATACTAAAATCCCAAACTAGGGAAATAATAAATATAACATTAACAAAATGAAAAAATAGCAATGGTTATCTTTGGTTAACCACTTACCTTAAAGCATTGAAAGAAACGATCTTTGTCACTTGGAGAGATTGCCCCCATGAAAGCCATGACTCATTGTATTGTTGCTTAATGGTGGACATGATAGCTTTCAATGCAGTCTTTGTTGGAAAAAGGCTAAAACCAAAACATAATCAAAGAAATATATAAGACAATAATTTCATGAACATGGTAAAAGAAATTTAGATATATATACTTAAATATGATAAAATTCTTACCCTCCACCAAGAGGTTGAATTATAGGTCGATCGGCAGTGGAGGGAAATTCATCATCATAACGTGTCATGTGGTCAAAATCCTCAACATGGCTATGACTACCTCTTGAGCCTGATGGTGTGGGAGCCACATCTAGAGATGGTGGAGGGCCAACACTTGGAGTAAGGGATGATAGATTAGAAGCAACACGTGGGGAAGGGATTGCGCTAGATCCAATAGCATCAGTGGGTGATGGTGTGCATCCAACACCTTCAACTAGTAAAGGTGTAGATGGAACAACCGAGGATGGAGAATGTAATGTAGGTTGAGAAGATAATGAGGAAGGATTATTTGTCCGTGATATTAATTTTAGGACATAACGTTTCTTCCCCTTCCCCTTCTCCTTCCCCTTGTTGTAACGGGGTGATGGGGGAGGAGGAAGGTCACAACCTCCTGATGACATCTACATACATAAAATAAATGTTATCAATTTTATTGTTCATAGTAAAGATAAAATTATTTTAATACACAATTATATAAAATAACAATAACATTTAGCAATGAGGACGCTTTCCAAATTCATTACAACAAAAGACTATGAACATCACGTAGTGAATATGCCTACATCTATTCAGAACTAGAGATGTCAAATTCATCTCCAACGTCATCTTCACTTTCTCCCTCTTCATTGTCTTCATCCCATTCATTTGTTTGTTCATCCATTTGATCTTCAAATGAGGATACATTG
>Ga0099825_1004910_pt1 | contig 17419 bp, 7 predicted proteins | sample SiratroredBW_FD_76838 | JGI IMG/M metagenome (GOLD analysis project Ga0099825, IMG submission 76838) | Root nodule microbial communities of legume samples collected from California, USA - Siratro red BW | ecosystem: Host-associated > Plants > Roots > Nodule | place: USA: California | collected...
TATTACACACACATATAAAAACACACTAAATCTATATTCACACAACACACTAAAAATATAAAAAGACATATATATATATATATATATATATATATATATATATATATATATATATGACAAAGCAAGAAGAAAATAAAAAGCCTAAATCTAACTTAGAGACATATTTTACATGTTGTCACACCACCTAAAGCTAGCAGAAAGAAAGGGTGAATAACTGTTCCTAGCTAAGAAAATTCACTCCAAAATCCAAAGTTCTCTGGCATATACCTCTCAGTTGCAAGAGCAAGAGCCAGTGAATAGAAAAAAGACTAAACTAAAAGAAAATAACACAAGTCCATGAATCTTGTATAGTGTCATACATATATATATATATATATATATATATATATATATATATATGTTAGCAGAGGAAAGAAACGGGAAGATCTTGAAGGGCAACACAGAAGAACATGTCTAAGTCTGGTGGTGCAAAGAATGATAAAGGTGATCTACGCAAAGAGCAATTGGAAAGCATCATCCTTGGCTTCTTTGGTGCTGGAGGGCACGTTGAAAGTTGTGGTATCCGAAACTTTTGCCCTTTGGGAGTGGAACACATAGCCACAGCACTAAAATCCATGTCCCTTTTCTTTGATGGTTCTTGTTTTCTGCTTTCTTCATGCTGCTTCTTGCAATGGCTGCTTCTTGGAGGCTTTGCTCGTGTTCTTTTTCTTGTTGTCCTTCCAGAAGGAACCATTTCTTGAGATAAGGTTAAAGAGAGAAGCTTTGTGTGAGCTAGTTAAAAAAACAGTGGTAAAGTTTCTAGAAAAAAGCTGGCAATGGGAAGAAGAAGGTTGAGAATGAAGGAAGGAGAGAAGATATAAGATAGTGTAAGGGTAGACACAACACAATACAACACAAAAACACAAGCTTTATCTTATTGGAGAGTGCTTTGAAATTGGAATGAAATGATTGACTGAAAAGAGAGGGTTTTGTAGCAGAAAAGTGAAGTGATGATTTGTGAAGAAAGAGAGGGTAGCATTTGAAAAGGGTTTTGTGCAACTGACATAAGAAAAGTAACTCCTTTTACTAACACACCAGAATGGAAGTGAAATGAGGAATCCAAGAAAAATATTTCCTTAAAAGCAGAGCAAACCCATCTATGCTTTTGAACCGTCCAATAAAATTATTATAATTCACTGTATTTTACTTGATGAAATGAACTAAACTATTTTTTTATGTGTATTTATTGATAGGTACATATAGTTTCTTCCAACCTAGGGATGGGAAAAAGGAAAGGAATTGGAGATAGAGATTTTAGAATAGAAGACAAAGTTAATGATTCAAATACTCTTTAGACCTATTCTACTTTTATTTCTTCTAGGAACACTTCAATTTTTTGATCACTAAAAGGATTGGAACACATTCACAATATTCTTTTATCTAGAAATTTTTATTACATGCACACTTTAGTTTGCACCTAGCTTTAGATTTTGAACTTCACTTTATCAAAATATAATTCAAATTTCAGGGCAACTTTTAGGATCATAGTTTTCTTTAAGGAAAACTGTTTATTAGGTAAGCATGTAATTTGGCGGTTTGAAAGTTATGTCAAATTGACATTATTTTATTTTGTTTTATAATCAACATTTTTTTTTCTCCACTCATCCCTTTTCTATTGGCTGAAAATCATTCACAGCATTTCTTTATAGGGTTAATTCTATCAAAATAACATTCCTATAAAAAAATGTAAAATAATTTTGATGACTAAAGCATTGCAGTCTAGAAATTAAACAATCTAATACTAGTTTCACATTTTGCTCTGGTGGAGGAGAGAAAGTACCTTATAATGAAAGAAAAGAAAAGAAAATATAAGCTAACCATTGCAAATAAAAGTGGTTTCTGGTTCTGATATAGATGTGTAAACATCAATCCAACATCAAAATTGAAGCAAGATGATAAAAATGTTAAAACATTACAGGGTCAGAGGCTCACGACAACATAAAGACACTACAAATAAACAGATAAATAAAAAATACACTTAAAATTATCTTTTGTTTTCTGACCGTCGACTTCTAGAAGAATCAAACCTTACATGGCAAGAAATAAAAAAACCTTCAAAATCTAAACAATATCAGTGTTAAAACCAGTTATTTTACCATCCACATTTTTAGAATACTGAGTTTTTTTGGGTCAAACTAAGTTGTATTTAATTAACTAGTTTGATTTTTTTAGTGTTTAATTATAAAATAAAATATGTCAACTTCAACTGAGATAATTAAGATTCTTGAATTTTATTTTTTAATTGCTTAAGTTAATAATATTTTATTTTAAGACTATAGAATCAAATTGTTATATCATCTCAATTAACGACTTAAATTCAGTTAAAAATTATTAAAATTTTAAATTCAAAAATAACTTTTTAGTAAACATTTAATTATAAAGACTCAAATTTAAGAGGAATTCAAATTTTAGTTAATTATGCTTTTGGTTTTTCATGTGAAAAAATATAAACAATTATTATGTAAAATAGTAATCACATCATCTAGTACTCAGTTAAAAAAATATAACAAAAATATAAACATTTAATAAAACGAAAATTTTAGTAAAAAGACATTTAAAAATATCTAAATTTATATATAAAAATTAATGAAGTGATAAAAGTATAAAAAATCATGAATATTTATTCTTGACTCATGTGGGTTTGAAAATTTTGGACCTCAGAATTTTTGTTTGGTTAAGATTCACCTCAAAATCCCAGCTTCAAAAGGAGCATGCACCTATTTATCTATCTCTCTTTGACTACAATGATTTTCCATTTCCACTGATCTTTCAAATTATCAACTCTGCACTTTTTCAGAAATAGCTTCATCTGGGTTTGAGGATAGCATGGTGAGAGGTGTATCTGTTGTGGTGGACTCGCACAGTTCCCCATGTTTGTGCATGGAAGCTCTAAGCCCCACCACTAGTGTGAGTGTTGTGTGCAATAGTCTGAATCTGACCCTCAAGAAAAAACACTTTCTCAGACTCAGTAGTTCCTTCCTTCAGAATCACAGTGTTAACACAAGTTTGAAGAAGCAGAACAGGCACAAGAAGAGGACCAAAAGACTCACTATTGTCAACGAGCTCGGAGGCCAATATGAGGACACTTTTCATGATGTTAAAAAGGTACTGAAAATAGTAAAAAAATTCTGCTAATCATTGGTATGACACGTGATAAAATGTGTGATTAATTTTCTATAGTTTATATTGGCTGTTTGCAATTTGACTTGCTTCATCTTTGGATACACACAGCAAATACTCAACTATTTCACATACAAGGCTGTGAGGACTGTTCTTCAACAGTTGTATGAGATGAACCCTCCTCAATATACGTGGTTCTATAAGTAAGTCAAATGCATGTTGTAGCTAGAATGTTAATTTGTAATTATTTTAGTCCTTTCCATTATGTGACATGTAAAAAGTTCCTAAATTTTTGACATGGTTGTTCAACCTCAACTTGTGAAAAAGAGAAGATTGCAGACATTCTATATAGAAAGTTTCTCAAATATGCTGGTTCAGTATGATTATTTTACTTGAACCGAGTGATTCAATGCCTGGGAATGCATGAATGTGTGAATGCAGGAAATCTAGTTCCATGAGAAGTCCTGACATATAAAGCAGTAAAGGAGTAAATGCACATGGATACCTTTCACAGTTTCTAGTTTTCTGCAACATTTATCTGATAGTAAAGTTCATTATAGCTTTTCGTACGCATAGTAAGGTTTATTTTTTAGCTAATTGTTATTTGTGTTTTCCATGTTGATAGTTTCGTTGCAACAAACGATCCAGCTGATAGGAAACATTTTATAAGATCTCTGGGGAAGGTATGTAATCTGACGAGTTATATAATTTGCTGATAATTTCTAGAATGTTGGTAGTTAAGTCTTTTTTTTCTTCTGATTACTCTGTTGAAAATTTTCTACAACTTTGTAAGCCAATACATATCTAAATTTGAGAATTGAAAAAGTACTACAATCAACATTTTTGGTGTCAAGGGTTGTTGTTTTTCTTCCTATGCCACAATGTTTTCCAACACTGAAGCTGGTTAAAAGAAAAACCATCTTCATAAGCATGCTATTGTTCAGAGCAGAAAACAATTTCATAATAGAAAAGGCGATAACATCTATCAAATTACTTGGTGTATGCCTTAATAAATTGTCCAGATTTTGTTTCCTTCAATTCCACAGCTCCAATTTTTTCACGTCTACATTACACTGCTTTAAGTATAGTGCCTTTCAAACAGGATATTGATCAGATAATTTTCTGTAAAACACATGTTCTGATATATAGTAACATTTCACAAAGTATTAACTGATGGAAAATGTGTCATTTTTCGCTTGGCCCATTGATAGGAGCAACATGAACTTGCTGAAAGAGTGATGATAACACGGCTTCACCTATATGGAAAATGGATCAAGGTAATTGAACTCAAAATTATAACCCTTTGTGAAGGGGTGATGCACTCAACAATGTTATAACCTTCCTATTCTGAATCTCTTTTTCCATGCAGAAATGTAATCACGCTGAGATATATCAAGAAATACATGATGAAAACTTGGAGCTGATGAGGGAAAGGCTCATGGAAACTGTAATATGGCCTTCAGATGACTCAAACACATAAAAAATGGGTTGATAAGTTAGGACCTTCGAATTTTGATATCAGAGGCAACATGTTTCTCTCGAAATTCCTTTTTTGTGTCCTCTTCTGTTGTAGTATAATGCATTCTGTAAATTGTGTATATCTCTGTACCTTTACAAATACATTCAATTATTTAGACAGTTTGAAATGAAGAATTTACAAGAGGGATGAAAACTTGTACACATTTCTTGTAAGAGTATAACCAATAGCTAGAATTCAAGCTAAACTACTAAAAAAAACAACTAAAGGTATATTTTGAAGACCCATTTTCCTGCATCAAAAACACGTTTAATGTAAGAAAAATACACAAAAGAATCACTTCCAAGATTATATGATTTATGTAGTTCTTTTTAGTAGCATAATCGGTTATGCACAGGGAATAGTCAGTTATCTGGTTTTTTATTGTTGTTAAGTAGCAAATCTTCATTTGAAGCTTGAACTTTGGGTAGGTGTGTTGGGAGTTCTGTTGTCTTTTTTTGGTTTTGTTTTGCTGTAAGTGGTCTATGGGTTTGTCATTCCATGCATTCTTGGACAAAATTCCCAATCTCTTGAAATTTTGGTTGGATATTCCATAATGCATAAATTTTTTTATCCCCACAGTGGATAAATCGTACTCGTAGTTCACAGATGAAATCGTGTCAAGATAATTTTGCTATGGGGTTAGGTAATATTACTTAAAATCGTGTGTCCTTACCTTAGCACGATCTCAGCATAGTGTGTATGTATAGAACACCATTTCAGTGATAATATAGTGATACTGAAATCGTTTTGGTGGAGTAGAATTTTAGTGGTTTTAATTTTTTCCCAATTTCTTAGATGTTTTGGTTGAATAAATGAGGAGAAAATATGAAATTGATAGAGTGTTTAGATGAATGTAAAGATTATTATAATTGAGTAATTGAGATGTTTCAGGAGATATTTAGAAACTAATTAGATATTGTTAACGTAATTAAATAAGATAATGTTTTTAGATGTAATTATTATTTAATGTGAATAAGATTTATAAAAGTTAATGTAATGTAATGGAAATGATGGTTAAAGCTTGACATGTTGAAAGTAATGTGAATACTATTTATATATAAGGATGCACGTTTTTTGTAACTATTTTTTATCTACTTACACAATTGTATTTTTGTTATAATATGTAATGGTGTAATGATAAAGTTTTCTATAAATAATATCTACTAACAACCTTTTTACTTAATACCAATTAACTTTAAATTTATATAAAGACTTTAAATTAGTCACCATAATTTTGATTTATTCGAATCATGGTAAACTATCTCGTTTGGAATGACATATAATAAGCTTAATCTGCTAATAAATTAATTAATTAATGCGTTGCTGCTAATGAAGTACAGGTACTAAGTTTGGTTCACAAACTAATTTTCTCAAGCATTCAGATTTGAAGCTAATTCTTTGGGACAGGTTAGAAAAATTGGGCATTTGCTTTTACCCTCTCCCAAAAGAAACAAGAGTAATCTGATGACCCAGAAAAGAAATTTTACAAGACATGCAAAGATACATTTCAATCATTACCCCCTTGACATTTTGCTTACACATACCATTCAATCCTTCGTAGCATTCCAGAATCAGATTGAAATCGAAACTAAGTTCTAAAATTGACATTCACTACTCATATAGTACAATACTAAACCCTGTAAATCTACTTTGATCTTCCGAAAGAGAAAGAGCCTTTGAGGTGACCTGGTCAGGAGTGCTTACAAAATTCAAAAACTTTCACACTGCTCTGACTGGTTCAAAAAAATACAAAGTAACTTTATACACCTGCAAAGGAAGCATGAAAAAAACATGTATCAATTTGACACAGTAGATACTTCTAAAAAAAAACTTCAAGGGAAACATATAGACAAACTAGTAGCAGCACAAAAAATTAAAAAAGGATCGAGAAAGTATGAAAACAACGAGGAAAAAATAAATCTTCATCAACGACCGGAACACTACTTCGCAGACCCTAAATAAATATGAACATATCTCAAAGATGAAAGAAATAGAATCATCAGCTCACTGTATAAAGTTGTTTTCCTGTCATAGAATATTGAACCACTGCCAACTTTATACAGTTTTAGCATCATGTTAACCTATCAAGGTTAAGCAGATATTAATAACTAAATAACAGTCAACAATTCCAATTTTCAATAGCATAATAAATTTTGCCAGTGGCCTCCGTGAATAGAAAAGAAATGAACTTCTAGAAGAGATAACAAGTCATTGATGTACATCCGCTGATACATACCATACTTGATGCTGAAGCACAAGACTGGATACACCTTACGTATAAGGTGGGGATGCGAGAAAATGAATTCTATCGAGATTTCTCTTTGCCTGTAGCCCAAGGACTATGAATATGGAGTAACTGATTACAATTAATTATCACCGAAAGTAATAATCTGCCCAAGTGCTTGTCTTGCACGAAGCTGCATCAACAAAAGAAAATTTATTAAATGAGTAAAGCAAATCTTAACTCATGCAACCCTATTTAATTAAATCATCCTTAAAATACCTTTTATTTAACTCAAATTTTATTTTCAAGAACCCTTTTTATTCTTGTGAAATGAAGGGTATTCCCATTTGAAACAAGGTCCCATAAAATTGAAGTTTGAATCAACTAATGTGAACGATAATTTAGGAAATGAAGTTAATCTTATAAAGGTTAACTAACATTCTTAACTAGCATGAATTGCTTAACTAGCATTATTAGTTAGTATGAATATGCTATCCTTTACATGTATTCGGGTCTAGAGTGAGTAAAGAACAAGATCAGTTTCAAAGGAAGTTTAGAAGACCTTCACATCCATGCAAGGATCATTGACCATCTTCTTGATTTGAGAAACAATTCCAACATTACGCAGTTTTACAATCCTACCAAATACACCAGGACTTGCAGGAAACGTGAGATTTACTATGACCCAAAGGGCAGATGGGCGTAAACGACTGTCATTGCTCAGCAAAAACTGGCTAAAGAAAGAGTTAGACCCGTTTTCAGCTTTTGAAAAGAGTAGCTGCATGACGGCATGTTTATGAGACTCATTTCCACATGCAATATTGCTCAGTAAGTACATCCCCTACACGGATAGATAACAATCAGCTTGAAGAATAAGATTTCAAAAGAATTGCAGTTTCTTTATTCATATGCTCATTGTGCTAATTTGTTATTTTTATCTTGTCAGGGACAAAGATACCTTGTTCAACCCTTACACCTCCATTGAAATCTTCAAAATTTATTAATTTCCTACTTTTTTTGCCCTAATCACATTGACGTAATCATGCTCTCAAAAATCGAAGTAATATAAATAAACAAGATATTAATCTCAAAATGACTTGATTGAACCATACAAGAAAAATGATGAAATTGGATCTACTGTTGCCCCCAATAAACATTTGATGCAACTGATTTACAGTGGTAAATTTTAAAAATATAACCTAGTCATAGAAACTCTGGTACCATGGCATCACCGTTCTTCTAAAAAAGGTTTAACTCCAGCAAAAGTAGTTAGGCTTGTGCATTGTCCAAACTTCAGACCCATGGGGCTTTTGCGTGAGGGAGTGTGCTAGAAATATAATATAAAAATCATTCTTATGCCTTTACCTAATAACTTAAACTTATGGGATATAATTTAGATCTTGAGCATTCATTTGTTCAAACTTTTAAAAGGTCATTTGTGGTATGTTAGGCACTGAACTGAAGTCTACGCTAGGAGAAATAAGGAGCACATAAGGGCTGTGACAGAGATATAAATAAAAGAATATTCACTTGTGGACCCAAATTGACTAGGGGACCCTATGTATAACAAAATAGACAGCTAACTGTGTGTCAATGGTGTTTGGAGAGGATTCTGTCAAGGAGTAAGTTAAATATTTATAGGAAGCATATACAGAGTCATGAGATGCCTGGGTGGAGATTGCTAATTGCATTCTCTGGGCATCTTTCTTTTCATCTTTTAGCTACTCAATCTATGTTTTCCAGCGGAATTCCCTCTGTAATCTGTCGTTGCATAAACAAAATTTTGAGAATTTCACTAGCATAAAAATATTTTGTGAAACCAATCATCTTTCTTTCCTCCCTTACCTACAGCTCCTATTGTATAACATAACCCAAAAAAGACGGTGGACAGGGGTACAGAAAGGAGAACCATAACATAATCATAATACATATTTTTAGATTATAACATCAATAACAGTGTCCATTGTAATGACTGCATTCCAACTATGAATGTTTCAAAAAGTTATTTCCAACCTGTATCCCAATTTCAATTTTTGAAGATTTTTGCAATTGCCTTCCAACAGCATCCAGTATGATACCATCGTCAGCAAAAGCATATTCAACACAATCCATACATCCATCAACCAAATTGCGAACAAGGGCCAGAGCTTGTTCTTGAACAGAAGGCTCTGGATCTGCAGTTATATAGAATCAGTGACAACAAGTTTTTTGGAACACACCAATTGATCAGAAAAAGTAGGAACTGGCAATGGAGATCATTACCACAGATAAGGCTAGCTACAGAAGACGCTGTCAACTCCCTGAAAATTTCTTCCTTACACATTTTGTCCGCAAGAAATACCATGTTCCTCAAGGCCCATACAGCATTTAACCGTAAAGATGAATCCATAGACTTTGTCAATTGGACAAGCTCCTTGATACCTCCACATTTTATGAATCTAGACTTCTGTGGTGTAAAGTCAATCACTAGGTTGCTAATAGCACCAAGGGCCGCAACCTGGCAACGTGGAAAAAGTTACGATTACTAAGTTTTAAGAAAACTAACGAAGGGAAAGTTTATTTGAACATGATCAATAAGAAAGTATAATTTTGTGAGAAAGGGTGGAAAACAACGTTATGTGGAGAAAATGTCATTGCATATAACTAAAGGTAAGCTTCTAATTTAATCAATATAGGTTAACATGTATTACATTTGTAATAAACTCAATTAAGAGCAAGATAAAAAACGCTTCTAGCGCTCAGTAATTTGAGTTTATTCAACAATACACCAGATTCTCCTGTAAAATGTCCATTTCTGTGTATTTGACAGCATGGTTCAATAAGAAAATATTTCTGAATATCACATTGTGCAACAGTTTATCCCAAATATTAACACTTTAAGTCAGCTCACCCTACTAAGCATGAATTACAATATATATTTGATACCATACTTCCAAATCCAATGTGAACTAGATGTTACCTTATTTCATTATTTTAACAGATATCTTGTTTCTTTTTGTGTACCTCTCATCTGCAAATTTCTTGGCTACATTATAGGCTACCGTTTTGTTAATTGATTCTGTCATCATTTGGACAGATTTTTTCTAGTCATTTCCTTGTAATTAGCTGAAGTTTAGGATCTCTATTCTGTGTAAAGGTTGATGCCTATAATCAATAAAAAAATTTCATGCGAGTCATTCACATTTCACAGTTTATATTTAGTGCTGAACTACTCAAATGTTCAATGCGAGCATGTTAAAAAGAGTCAACACAAGCATGTAACTCCATGAGAAAACCATCAACAAGCATCAGTGGATAAATGGTGACCATTTCAAAAAATAAAATATCCAATGGGTGATACAATACAATATACAAACACAAAATGGAAACAAATATTGCAGATATTAATTGTGACAAAAATTGTCTACCATAGCTTCCTAATTATTAGGCAAATAATATTGAGTTAATTAGAAATTAAGAACAAGACCAAGTTAATCCGTCAAGCACTCTATAAAAAGTCTAATCCTCGAACAATTCAAGTTTAGGCTTAATCTACAATCAATACAGGAACAGGTAAGAGAATAGGATCCAAGTTATCATCAGAATAGCTTGCACATATTAACCTTAAATTATACATGTAATTGCTATGTTAACCCTCAGATTCACGGTTTAGATTTCAATCCTTTAGCACGATTGGCTGGCAATTTCCCTTCTGCACTTCTCCAGGAAAGAAAGCCAGCATATACTCAATTTAACTTACATACAAAAAACTAGGAACGTTGTAAATGTGATAAGACATACTTGGACGGAAGTAGAAAGATCAGATAGAAGCCGAAACAAAGTAGCAATAATCCTTTCGTTCACGAAATAACCTGCACTCAAATTCTGAATGGAATTTTATGAGAACTATGTTACACATAACATGAAAGACAGAGTGCCATTAGTCACAAGTTATGCACCTTGATTGAGCGTGAGACATTTTTTAAGCAAATGCAAGCTGCAGTGCGCACGTTGGCATCATCATATGTTAAGGCATCAACTAATATATTCAGGACCTATATTCACAAACAATGAAACAGAAATTGCAAGTGGACTTAGTATCTAAGTTCATAGTTTACAGGGCAGGGGCAAATTTTTCCATTACAAGATTCAGATGAAACACAAATAGCTTATCATTTAATCTATGTATCAAGAAGAAACACATTGCACGATGTCAAACATGCCCAATTGCTCGTGTTGTAGGGAGTATATCTACAGCACATCAATAAATGCTAAATTCACTACCACCCATATATAATTCAATTCAATACCATGACATCATGTTAACAACTAATGGGGGATTCCATTCTTTACAGCAGATTCTGGTACCACCACTTGACATATTTACTAAGCTAATGCAATATCACACACAAGTTATTTCTGCTGAAAAATAAGCAAAAATTGCATTTATATGGAAGCTCCAATATGTATGTATGACTGAGCAAGTGCTGCAAGTAAGAAAAAAAGTATGAGCCTAATGACACAACCTAAAAAAAGTTAACCATTTAATAGAGAATAAACATAAAGCATACCTACAAATGAAAGAAAAGAAGTTGGTTGAAACCCTACAGCATCAGTTTCCAGACTGAATCTTAAAACCCTTAAACTGTGTTTAACATTAAGCTAAATTGTTCTACAAAATAACTGCAAGCACAAGCAGACATGGAAAAAGCGATGCTGTGTGTTTTTCGTCAGTGGTACATGATAAATACAAAACATTACCACGTTCACATAGCCAAAATTACAAAGACACAGAAAGGAGGGACAAGAGACAAAAGAAAAACTCAATAACATTCTAGAGAAGGCTACTTTCAAGTAAATCAGTATCGGAGTTAAATTTGTAGGTTTCTTTTTAATTTTCATTTGTTGTTTATATTTTCCAAATCAAGAAAGACAACTATATATAGGGTGGGGAGGGGGCGAATTAAAAAGTGGTTCCTAGCAAAAAATATAAGCTTTACTAGTAGTTTCCATGAAACAACACACCTGCAATGAAAGAAACTTAGACCGACAGCACTCCAATTTTGAGCAAAGAGCAGCTAAGGCTAGAAATATCCCTTCAAGACGTTTGGGATGTAAGGCACACTTTTGCAAGTGATTGTTGAACTTATCAATAGCATTTGCCTCAAATGCTAACTTCTGCATGTCTTCTTTTTCAGCAACTAAACTTGAAAAGGCAAAGCAAGCATTGTCTCCAACTTTACCGGAATCATCAAGGAGCTCAAGTAAAATATTTATCAATTTGGTTTCGATTCCTGTGTCTTGTAGATGGCAAGAAGACGAATTCTTTACACAAATCAGGCACAAGGAAGCTAATAACCTTGTCTGAGAATATCTGTCCTTGGTTAATTCAATTATTGAACTCAAAGCTCTTCCATTTTGAAGGTCCACAAATTTAGATACAACTTCCGGATTGTTTTTAAGAATTGCAGCAATGGACTCTAAACTAGAATCTCGCTGGCTTAGAGAGCCATCAAGAAGACTAATAAGTCTTTCTAAAGCACCAGCACAGCATAATATATTTTGTTCATCACTTGTTTCACAGGAATGAATAACAATGCTAGCACCTAGTCCAGTAAGATTTTCATTGCCACTTTTCAGTAGTGAAAGAAGAAATCCCATGTCTTGTTCTTTATAAAAATCGTACTTTGGAGCTAGTTTTGATTGATAAATCATTCTTAAAGAGCGAGCAGCAGCATCGGCAACCTGAACTCAGAGGGAGGCGGGGCTATTAGATCATTAAAAAAGAGAAAAACAACAGGCATATCACATATCACAAAAATTATTATTGTAGTAAGGTTAGGCAGGTATGTTTTGTTGTACCTACTGCACGACACAATAGGATAAAAGGCATAAAGAAGTCTTGAAAAATATTTAACATCCAAAGGTTAAATAGAAACAATAACAAATGCATTTCCTGAAACCTCTGTCCATTCAACCTAAAATAAAATATGAAAGTACTAAGTGATTATACTTGGTAGATCAACAGAACCCTAGTAAGGTTACACTACATCAACATGCCACAACCTAACAAAGACAAAGAAAGACAGGATTACGGACAAGCTAAAATGCGCCCATTCTAGAAACTGTAGTTGATTACAAGATAAACATATGACTATTTTCAAACGAGTTATTCAATTCCTAACTTACTTCCAATGTATCACAGAGAAATACAAACAGCGCTTCCTCATTTCTCGCAATAGCAACATCATCTTAAGCACCAATGTCTGAGAAACAAAACACGTAAACGAGAAAAAACACGCTGTAACTAATCGAATTTACCTTGTCGTCAGCGGCAGAGAGGAGCCTGATTAAATGAGGGAAAGCTCCGGCGTCGAGAACGGCGCGCACGCCGGCATCGACGCCGCAGGCGAAGCTGCCTAGCGCGGCAGCGGACTGGACGATGAGGCTGGAGCCGGGAGCGGAATCGGCATCAGCGCCGGCGAGAACCGCCGCGAGGGCGGGGACGGCGCCGAGCTTGATGTAGGAGAGTTTTTTGGTGCGGTTGCCGATGATCTGATTCTTTACCTCTCGAATGGCTTTGAGCTTGATTTCGCAATCGGAGGAAGCGAGGCGGTGGATAATCAGATCGGAGGAAGGACGCGTGGCCGGCATGGTGGCGGCGGAGGAAGCTCATGCACGGCGGAGGAGAAGGCACGGTAACCTTCTCATTCCTAATACGATGACAGAGGAGAAGACAGAGCTTTTTTGTTTGTTTGTTGAATTATTTAGTTATTAATTTTTATGAGAGGGAAAAAATTAGGGGTATTTATTTATGAACGGATAATATAAATAGATAGATTGGAGCCGTGCTGTTGTTCAACCCGGTTCACAATTTGAAAATGGCGCCCTTTATTTCAATTTCTGCTTCAAGTCATGTGTATTAAAATTTAAATTGTAAAAATAAAATAAAAGATATAATTTGTATTTCAAATTTCAATTTACAAAATTCTAAACTCATAGATAACTAATTTTAAATAATACTTTTTTTATAGATTACATGTATTTTCTGAGTAGCTAGCTTAAAACTAAATATTTAACATAAGTTCATAACGAAATTCAATTTCATAAACATATCAACATTTTATTTGGGAAATTCAGCAGTAATAACTTGACAAAAGCTATTTAAAATAAAAAATATAATGATTTTCAAGAACACTTTCTACAGTTAAAATCTAGATTTGAATAATAAAATTGTAAGATCATAATAATAATAATTACTCATTTAATTCTTATATACAAATTTTATTTTCTTTCTTATTAGAAGAAATTGACTATTTTAATTGCCTGTTAGATATACCATTTTAGTCTCTTTTAATTCTTATATATACATTTAATCTCCTATAATAATCTCTACAATCTAAAGTTACAAAAATTAAAAATGGTACGTATAGAAATTAAAAAATATATATTTTAAGTATCAGAATCAAAAGTTGAAGTCTATTTAAGACAAAAATAAAACAACCAAAACCAGAGTGGAACATTTAATTCAGATGAAGCATATTTTAAAAATAACATTATTGCATTAATGTTGCGAATAAATAAAGAAATGGGAGAATTACTATACAAAAGAATTTTACAATCAGAGAAAGAAGCAAGATTTTTTTTTTCCCTACACCAGCTGGGAATTACGTTAACAGTATAAGCATAATATATCAAAAACTAAACAGCAAATGAACTGCGTGAAACAAAACCCTTTAGAAATCAAAATTGCAGGCCCGAACGAAATCTATTTCATAGTCAACATACTTTGTCCAAAGTGGTTTGAATTGAGACATTGCAATGTCAAGCCATGGCTTCATGTTGCCATTGAAGTGCACCACAGCTGCATTCTTGATCTCATCCATGCCAATGCTTGGGTTATAGCCAAGTCCCAGAACATGCCATGACTTATCCAGTGGCTTTGTTGTTGAGTAATATGTGATTAGACCCGGTGGCAATGTCCCTAGTTTCCATAGTGTTCTGTTCTCATTCTGCAGCAACATGAACACAACACTTTGAGTATGAAATGATATAGCCCCAATTAAAAATTAATACAAGGAAATTATTTGTATTGTAGTATCTGAATATTCAGCCTCTAGCACCATTGCTAGTGATGTATCAAATGGTATTAATACTAGATGTTGTTTGAGAATGCAAAATAATGAATAACTAAAGTGTTGTGGTAAAATACTAAGAGTAAAGTCTCACAAGATTCTGCCAGTAATGATACTCTTCTGTGCATTTTGTCCTTCTCCAAGCATCCAAATCAAAGAAATTCATTCCATAAGCCCATGCACAAGCCTTTGGGCTGAATTTTTCTTTAATCAAGGGGTGTGAGAAATTCATGTACTGTGCATATCTATGGAATGACCCGAAACATGTTTCTACAGCTCCATTCACCTTGCCATCCATATCAATCTTCCATAGCCCAGTAAGGTCCTTCTGAACCACAATGTCATCATCCAAAAACAAAATTTTATGCAGTTTTGGATACATTTCTGGCAAGTAGAATCTTAAATGGTTCAATATTGACAAATATTTTGGATTCCTAAACTTCATATTGGTTGTGTCCTTTGTGGCATTCTCAAGCTTGTTCTCAAAGTAAAATCTTTGCAGGTTAGCAGACTCCAATTGTCTAAGGACTGGCACATAAGAAGAATTAAGGAACTTGTAATCCTCCACTGCCTTAACCTCAATGTGTGCACCACTATAATCCTTCAGCTTAAACATCACCTGCATTGCTCCAAGGTTCATCTTATCAGTCACAACATGAAACACGTGCTTGTGGGGCTCCTTTGCATTCTTCATTGCTGAATTGACCACTACAGATGCTGCAAGGACATTGTCTGAGAATAAGGCATAGTGGTACAACTTAGGATCTTCAACTTCTGGAGGGGTTGGCTTTCCCTCATCTGAATACTTTTCAGGATGAGCAATCCTCTCTTCCATCAACCTCATGGAGAGACAATGCAAGCCCTTTGAAATTGACTTGGCAGCAATGAGGCTTGAAAAAGCTCCTTGTTTCTTTGCCTTGGTTAACTGCTCATTCACTGAAAAAATTGTATCCTTCAACTTCTGAATCTTGAGCTGGTTATCAAAGGACTCCTTTGCATCCCCAATCACCTGGCGTGTGGTTTTGATGTGCTCTTTCACTTCCTTCTCCAATTGACGAAGCACTGATTCATCGATGTGGGATAGATCACTCCCAAAAAGAGGCCTGTATTGAGGTTTGTTCATTAGATCCATGAAGTTCCGAGATAGCTCTGCGAAAACCCTGACAAGCTTTGAGCTCTCAAGCTTGAGCTTGCGTGCATAGGAAGCATACACAAGAGCCAAAGAGTGATGATCATCGGCTTGCTTGCTAATCTGGTCCAAACGAGGCTTGAGGGGATCTGTTTTCAGAGCAAGAATGGGTCTCCTTGTTGATTCAAATCCGTGTTCAACACCACCATTAGCATCCTAGTTCACCACCACAACAACAGAACAGTGACCTAGCTTCACTCAGAAAACTCATTTCCCAGGAAAAGAAAAGGACAAACAAAGAAAGTAATAAAGATTTTCCCTTTCCATTAGTGACATTTCCACTGAAAAATCCCTAGATTACAAGAACAAATCACAATAAACCCCGTTTGTTTCACAATAAAATTAGCACAGATCAAGGCTAGTTCAAAAGCTTAACAACAGTATTTGTGCTATCTCAGGAAAAGTAAACAAACTAAAGAAAATAACATATTGTTTCTCTTTTCTAGTGGTGACATTTCCATTGCAAATTTCTCAGACTACATGAACAAATCAAAACAACACACAGTCAAGGCTAGTTTCAAAAGTATAACAACAATGGTTGTCCTTTCTCAGAAAAAAAAAAAAAAAAAAAAATAAAAAAACTTTTTTCCTTTTCCAAAAAAAAAAAAACAAAAACAAATTTCCTTTTCTACACCAAATAAAAAAAAAAAAACAAAAAAAACAACAATCAAAAAAAATATAAAAAAAAAAAAAAAAAATGTTTTCCTTTTCTAAAAAAAAAAAAAAAAAACAAATTAAATAAACTTGTTTCCTTTTCCAGTAGTAACATTTCCATTGCAAATTTCCGCGGCTACACCAACTAAACAAATCAAACCAAAACACACCTTGTTTGTTTCCCAATAAAATTATCACTCGTCAAGCCTAGTTCAAAATACAAAAACGATTTAATCTACCTTCATCAAATCTCTGTACTTTCAATAGAAAAATACAAACTTTTATTATTTCTGGTAACACTGTCATCTCTGTTACCCGAGTTACTAAATTAGCTCGCAACTAGGTCCGGAGAGGATTGGATCCCAACCCATTTGAACCCCTACGATAAGGTCCAAAACTAACCCCACCCCACCAATTTTCTCTTCGAATTAAGCTAACCCATATGCAAATAAGTCATAATTCGAGAAATAAAAAAAAAAAAAAAAAAAACCACTTGGTGAGGTAGAAAAAGACGAAAAAAAAAAAAAAAAAAAGAGGGGAAAGAAAAAGAAGAAGAGGGA
>Ga0099825_1004911_pt1 | contig 17416 bp, 10 predicted proteins | sample SiratroredBW_FD_76838 | JGI IMG/M metagenome (GOLD analysis project Ga0099825, IMG submission 76838) | Root nodule microbial communities of legume samples collected from California, USA - Siratro red BW | ecosystem: Host-associated > Plants > Roots > Nodule | place: USA: California | collected...
AAACTATTTTTTATTATAAAAATAGTGAATAATTTGTAGTGTATATTTTAACATCTAAGTAATTTATATTTATTCTTTTCTAATTTTAAAATATAATTAATGATAAAATAAAAAATATGAAATCTGTATATACTAAAATATAATAAAAATGAAATAAGACTATGAAATATGAAATATGAATACTAAAAAATATTTTTTTGTATTATATACAGTCAAGTGATTTTTATTTGTTTTTATCCATTTTTTTAAGACCAAATTAAACCAGATACCTTATGTTTTTAATATGATTGCAAGACATTAAGAAAATATGATATTTCAATTCCAAAAGATGATAAGGTTTTTCCGTACACACTAGTAAATATTTTACGTGCTTCAGGGATTTAATCTAAATGTTTATCAAACTAACTTCTTGGTAATATTTTTCATCCATTTAGCTAATCTGTGGAAAGAATTAATTTATCGAAATAATTATGGGATAAGATCTTCAATTACAATAATTATCATAATTATTTCACTATAAAATGAAGTAATTACCATTGACAATTTTAAACTTCTTCTCTTTTTATGATTTTTCATCATATGTATGCAATAAAGGAAAAAGATGAAAATAGTTGGATTTCCTCTATTTTTACCCTTTCATTTTCTTTTCTTTTTTCCCTATCTCAATCCACTCTAATTTAGGAATATCATTACGTAAAAACTTTTCGAAGACTAGCTATCATCTATTTTTAAAATAAATATATGAGTAATTATTATTTCAATTAAATTAAAAAGTTAAAATGCAAAGAAAATTAGAATTACAATATATATATATACACGCACTTGAAATAAATATAAAGTAAATTATAAATAACTTGAATTTACAAGGAAAAAAATATATCAAAACTTAAAATAATTTACTGATATTATGAATTAAATTCTAGAAAAATAAATTTGATTCAAAATTAAACTTAATTAAAATTGGTATTTAAAAAATAAATAACAACATGAAACGAAATATTAAAATATCAATAGTCATAAAAGATATTTTAAAATATAAATCATGAAGTCAAAGGGTATCTTTTTATGAGTAGAAATTAAACATATAGTATAAAATGTACAACAAGTCAACTCATAAAAGAACTTATTTATACTATGTTCAAATGTCATGAAAGTGAGAAAGTAAATTTCTAAAATCATTTTTTTTTTAATGAGAATCGTGCATCACGTGTCAAATGTTGATTGCATATTCTAGAACTAGCCTAAACACACTTCAAAGAGAGTGAACAACACCTCTCTCACTCTATTTCTTTCACACGGTTCGCAACTCCTGATTTACTTCACTTACATTTACCATGAGCTCCTTCTTCCTCCATTTAAGACTTTCGCTGCAACATCACATCTATTTTTTTTCATTTATTTCAATCAAGCAAACACAACCATGGCACGGTTGCCATCATATGGTCATCAGAGCTTTGATTCCGACTAAGTTAAGTTCTTCTTACTTCAAAATTGATTTCCGTCTTGTTTACTAGTCTGCCACCGTTTGAATTGTTGTTCACGTGTTTTAATGGTTCAAATTACAAAAGCTTCCTTGAACCGTCCACATTTCATGTCATTAGGTATCCTAAGTGTTTGATATGTGTGCTTTTGCTTTTTCTTGAGTTTTTATTTCATTTTTAATCGGTTGAATATGTGTAGTTAGTGTCATTCTGTTTTTAAATTTTAATACATGTTGTCGTAGTCATGTATCTCCATATATGTCATGGAAATTTCAAGTTCACCATTTAAAATTTGAGTTTCTTGCTTTTAAACATTGCCCCGTAACATTAGGTAGAATAAACTGTGATTTGCATCCATGTATGAGCTGTTGCGTGCTTTTTCTTTTCCATTATTGAGTTCTCATACTTGTTAATTAGATCAATAACAAGTTCTTAGAATTAGAAATCTATTGTGTCTTGAGTTTACTAATAATTTTTTTCATTTCCGTAGGTTTCCTTCAATTGCAAAATTGTCTGCAAGTTGTGCTGGATGGATTAATTTTCTGCAATCAATTGGCTGTGAATTTGGACTTTTTTCTTATATAAAATTCAATTTTTAGGTGCAAGGCGCATCCAAAATTCCAAATGGAAAAAAAAAAAAAAAAGACATAAATTGAAAAAAGCCTGATGCATCAGAATTTTCATGTGACATGGACAGTGACCTGTAATTTTGTGTGATTTATTGTGAAATGGCCCAGATTCGGATTAACCTCAAATTTGCGCATAAAATTCAAAAGCATCTTGAAGTTAATCTGGTTAAATTTTCAGAGCGAAAAAGTAAAAAACCATCAAGCCGCTGTTAAAACAATCTAGTTTTCAGATTTTTAGTTTTTCAAAATCTAATTTAGTGCTATTCTTAGGTTTCTAATTGAAATGCCATCCTTTCTTGTGCTTTAATTTTTAGATTGTCAATTCTTCTTAATCTTTGTGTTTGACGATCAACCAATTCATTTGAGTTTAGCTTGTCTTTATTGCTTTGAATTTCTTGGCCTCTTAAGTGAGCTAAATGTGAAGATTTAACTGTATTAAGAGAAAATGTCTAATTCTTCTTTGAATGTGCTCAAGTAATGCTCAAGGTGCTCATGAAGAGGGGAGCCACCAAGAGGACTAAATTGAGAGGCAAACACTTGAGTGGATGGACAAACACTTGTGGAAAAGAGTGGCCAATATTTGAAGAACAATTTTTTTAGCATAGTTTAAAATTGTGTATAATTGTGATTGTATTTCTTTGAGTTGTAACTCATAAACTTGTTTAATTTAGTAGATTAATTTGGAAAGAAAAAATAGGCAGTGAATGTATCTCAAAGATCTATAATGCAATGAGCCTCACCTTTAAGGTTTGTCTAGTTTATTTTGAAACAATGTCATTTAAATTTCTTTTATTTATATTTTTTTTGTTTACCACATATAGATTGATAACTTTACGGTTTTAAATTTAAAAGTTGTAGTGTGACTCACTTTCGTATGTGTTTTATAATTTTCATTGTGAGTAAGGTTTGTAGAGTGCATTGGGGTGCATTGGGGTCAGGTTTTGGTTAGGAAAAGTCTGGTACTTAACTTATCCAAGTCATGCACCTTCTTTTCTTGGGAATTTTCTCTAGTGTACTAGACTTATTTTTTCTCAAATTGAAAATCTTTTACACAAAACTCAAAGATGTCTGAGCGTTTTATTCAATACAGTGAAACTGACTTGGGTGAAAACAAAGCTACTTTAAAGGAAATTTTAAATGAGCTCAAGTCACTATATATGGACAAAAAAAATATTGAATCCCAATTAGCTATTATTAAAGAGGAACTTAGAACTTTGAGGAAGAAGGAAGAAAATAGAACAATAAAATTTAAAAGTAGTAAAATTAGTTATTCTAAAAGGTCAGAATCACATAGTATGTACAATGATAGAGATACTTTTAAAATTGATGAATTCTACCAACTCGAACTCCGTCATAGGCATATGAGGGAGAGTTAAGGTAGATCTTCCTTATTTTTATGGAAAAGATTATATTGATATATACCTAGATTGGGAAATGAAAGTGGAACAATTGTTTAAATGTCATTAAGTAAGGGAGGATAGGAAGGTTGCCCTAGCTGCTCTAAGTTTCCAAAGCCACGCCTTACATTGGTGGACAACCCTATTAAGGAAGAGAGAGACGTCTTCATGATGAGCCTAAAATAAAATACTAGAATAATCTTAGAAGTGCTCTAAGGCATCACCATGTTCCTACATACTACCAGAGGATTATAGGCAGAAAATGGAATTATATATGATGAGGGCTAGAATAAGAGAAGAAGAGCTTGTTATAGTGGCTATGTTTCTAAGTGGAATAAGTATTGAGATAAGGGACAAAGTAGAATTTTTTCCTTATAGAGATTTCAATGACCTGGTTCAAATGTGTATTAAAGTGAAACAACAAATTTTAAGAAAAAGACTAGGAAAAAGTTGACATTCCGATCCTTATTCCAAGAAAGAATATAAGAGGGAGAGTCAAACCATAAACGAATAATCTAAGACCCTCTCTCAAACCCTAGCCAAAGAAAAAAAATAAAAATGAGATAGAATCATCCTCTTCCACTCGTGTTAATGATATTAAATGTTTTAAATGTCTTAGTCGATGCCATGTTAAAGTCTAATGTCCTACCATGAGAAATATTTTGTTAAAAGGATCAGATGTTTATAGTAGTATAGAAGAATCGAAAACTTAGAATGATAGTGCATCAAAAGAGTCTAATTCTGGTGAGGAAGTTTATGCTTGTGAGGGTGATTTTCTTATGATACGACAAACCCTCAATAATCAGCCTAGTCCATAACCTGAGTCACAGTGAGAGAACATATTTCACACTAAATGCAAAATTTTTTAAAATGTGTGTTCTCTCATTACCGACAATAGGTCGAGTTGTAAGTGTTGTAGTACTAGGTTTGTTAAAAATTTGAATTTAGAAGTTGTTCCCAATCATAAACCATATAAATTTTAAGAAAAAAGACTAGAAAAAGGTTCACATTGTGGTCCTTATTCCAAGAAAGAATATAAGAGGGAGAGTCAAACCATAAATGAAGAATCTAAGACCCCCTCTCAAACCCTAACCATAGAAAAAATTAAAAATAAGATAGAATCATCCTCCTCCACTCGTTTCAGTGATATTAAATATTTTAAATGTCTCGATCGAGGCCATGTTAAAGCCCAGTGTCCTACCATGAAAAATATTTTGTTAAAAGGACCAGATGTTTATAGTAGTATAGAAGAGTCAGAAACTAAGAGTGAGAGTGCGTCAAAAGAGTCTAATTCTAGTGAGTATGTTTATGCTTGTGAGAGTGATTTTCTTATGATACGATGAACCCTCAATAATCAGCCTAGTCCACAACCTGAGTCATAGCAGGAGAACATATTTCACACTAGATGTAAAATTTTTGAAAATTTGTGTTCTCTCATTATTGATAGTGGGTCGAGTTGTAACTATTGTAGTACTAGGTTGGTTAAAAAATTGAATTTAGAAGTTGTTACCCACCCTAAACCATATAAATTGCATTGGATCAATGAAGATTGGAGACATAAATGTTAAAAGAATAGGTGAAAGTCAATCTTTTTGTGGACAACTATACTGGTTAAATTTTGTGTGATATCGTGCCCATGGAAGCTTGTCATATTTTATTAGATAGACCATGGTAATTTGATAAAAAAAAAAAAAAACTATTCATCATGGTCTAACCAACGAAATTACTTTCACCCATAATAAAAAAAAATTGTACTTCATCCTCTTTCACCTTCCCAAGTCTTAGAGAATAAAGTCCAAATGAAATAATAATAATAATAATAATAATAGGAAGTGAAAAATATAAAACTAAAAATAATAATGCCATCCTTTTATCAAGAATACTTAAACCTTGGAAGACAATTTTTGTTTGGTTATTTTCTTCTCAAATTTTCTGTAAATATAACTTTACAATCTACAGTAAATAAATCTTGTGTAGAGTTTTTGACAATGCATAAACAAAATTTTAAGAGTAAACAACCTCACAAGAAAGAAAAATGAAAATATACAAAATAAAGAAAATAAAAATGTTTCTAGGGTTTAGTATGACTATCTCGTAATAGGGACGAAATATAATAACTTTAGAAAAATCCTTCTCTTCTTTTATTATGTAAATATCTCAGTTGTCTTACTATAGATTTGTTTGGACAAAATGGTGTTTGTTCACAAGTCCCTTTCAAGAGGGAGGGGATGCTGGAATACACTCCTGTCATCTTATAGAGTATAATTTAGATTTTCAAGTTGGATCATGTACTGGGCCTTTGTTTTCCTATTTTTCTTTTATTTTTTAGCTGGGCTTTATTTTTTTGTAAATAGAGGATAATAGGCCCACTTGCACGGTTCACTTTAGCCAATTGTCAAATTTTCGCAAGCCCAAGAAGTCATTCAAGACTTACAAAAAGAATCCAGCCAATGTGCACGTTGGAAGTAGCATCTGGAGTTCCAAAACACCTTGGCACATATATCAAGCGTCTACATGGGTGCCTAATATGCACACAAAACAGATGCATCTTGCCATGGCATTTAATCCATCAATTACAACGCCATTCAAGGATCTTGCACCACGTGTCTAATGCTAATTTCATCTTCTAAAACTAGCCTAGACATACTTTAAAGAGAGTGAACCACACCTCTCTCACTCCATTTTCTTCACTCGGTTCACCACTCCTAATTTACTTCACTTACATTCACCGTGAACTTCTTCTTCCTTGACTTCCACTACAACATCACATCTACTTCTTCCAATCATTTCAATTAAGTAAACACGACCATGACATGATTCCCATCAAGTTAAATTGTATTTAGAATTCAGAACTTTGTATTAACGAAGTTAAATTTCACGAAATACAACTTCAACTTTGATTTTTGAAATCCAATAAAAATCATATATGACAAAGTCAAATTTAGTTTTTTTTTTTTCTCTCACAAATAGTGTCCTATAAATATACATTAAAGACTACTTAAATTTATATTGATGTGTTCAGGTTGTTCATGGTGACGATGATTTCCAATTTTCTCCTTTTAAGTAAAGTCGGTGTAAGAAAAATATGACTTCACTTAAAAAAAAGCAATTAAAATCATGCTTTGTTATATGTGACTTAAATATATATCAGAGACAAAAAGAGTCCAGCCGATAAAAGTAGAATTTATCACCAAACGTTAGCAAAAACTTCATAAATCCCATACTTTTGACTTGCACCCGTCAGTTTCAAAAAATACTAAAAATATCTTTATTATTTCCTTTTAAATTTATGAAAGAGTGTTTTCTGAAAATATTTTTTGGGATTAAGTTTTATAAAATATTTTTTAAAACTTAAAATTTATATTCTAAAAAAAATTTAAATACATATTTCAAAATGTATAATTTACGTTTCGAAAAAGTATTTTTCAGAATCTATTTTCAGAATGTCCTATAAAGTATTTTTTTGAAACATAACTTATGTTTCGAAAAAAAAATTCGAAATATTTTTGAAAATTAATTTTTAAAAGTCATTCAATTATGAACATAAAGAATATTTTAATCATTTCACTCAGTGATGGGTGCAGTTCAAAAATGACGAGGGGGTGCAGGAAGTTTTTGCCCCAAATGTTTGTTTTCTATTCGGGCTACAGAGCTTAAAATTGGATCAATTGGGTCATACATGTCACAAAATTTAGTAATTTTTAGTCATACAAGTGTGTTATTATATATTTCGGTTATTTCTAAGAAACGAGCTCAAGAAAAATATTAAAATAGAAACTAGAGTATACGTACTAGTGTAGATAGTTTATATATTATTCAATCACAGATCAAATTGCAACATATATATTAAGTTCATTGACTTTTTATTAGTTAATTCAAAAGTTATAATCAATGACGATTCATTTGTTAACTTAATTAAATGTTTTATGAGGAGGATCAAATTACTGATTTTTTTTTTTATCATCGTCATTCCTTTTTTAGAAATTTAATAGTTAAAATTAGTCATTTATTATAATTATTTTATTTTAAATTTTATAGTGACATCTCTGTAATTTGTTATACCTTTCCAGGTGACAAAAATGTTGTCTCAATCAATTCCAAATTTCAATCTTCGCGTTTTAGAAAAAGTGTCGGATTTTCAATCACATCATACACTACAAGTTGTCATTTACAAAGTTTTGTGAAAACATTTGTTCTATCCTTTTCAACGAAATCCACCTTATTAGCTTTTTTTTTTTTTTATCGATTCAAAGGAATTGAGTATGAAATTTTAGTCAGAAGGTTCTGTTCTATTTTTCACTCAAATTAACATTGTTAAAAAAAATTACAAATTTCCTACTAAATACGTTTCTAATCATGGCATCTCAAAGCTGCTTCCCACCGTGTAAACAAGAAGAGCATATAATTCGGGATTTTGCATGTCCGAGTAACTCTCTCCCATCATAACTATTCTTTTTATATAAACTAGAAATACCCTTCTTTTTATAGACATTTTGAAGTTGAATTTAACCCAAAATCTAAGTTTTAAAGATGGCATTGAAACTTATTTCAATGATGGTTAGACTTATCAAACCACCTATTATTAGCCCATGCTTAAGATGATGTTCACTTTTCTGAATGAAGAGAAGAAACTGATATTGTTAAAATAGTATATTAGAACCATCTCTGCATGTTGGAATTGTTGTACCCTAAAACTCAAATGATAAGAGTGATCCATGATAGAAGGCAAACAATGTGTCTGGTTGTTATGTTATTATCAACAAGACACTTTGAAACCTTAGTTGAACAAAATGGAGAGCTTAATGTGACTGTTAAGACGGTTAGGCTCGGAAGAAAAAGAAAGGGCTGAGAAAATGTGCTATTTTGTGGTCTCTGGAAGAGGCAACATGGTACCTAAACAACTGCAATAACTTGCAGCATAGCATTTGAATAAATGGTATTAACTATTCATTCTAGTGAGCATGACAAAATTGCATTTAAGTGCACATGCCTCAACGCATGCTGTCCAAAACACAACCTGATAGAAACAAGGAATTTACATACAGATATATTTTATGTTCAAATCTCAGTGCACACGTGGCGATTGCCGGTGAGCGTGAAGAGGGGATGCAGAGGGAGTTAGATTTAGCGGTGACCGATTTCGCGCAGGAGATTTTCTGACAGGAGTTTGAACTCTGTGGTGTTCTGAATGGGAGTTTCTGGTTGTAGTTTTGGGGGCTTCTATCTGTTCCAAAGTGGCCAAAACCTCTGTCATTGGAGGCCTTGTCTTGGCCTCACTGTTGAGGCATTGTAGAGCAAGTGTGGCAGCCATAAAGGCACCCTTTTGCGGGTACTGCCCCTCCAACTTGGTATCCATGATCCTGAACAGTCTTCGTTTGTCGCTCAAATATGGTTTCGCCCAGTCCACCAGATTCTGCTCCATACCAGCTATTGTTTTATCAACTGCACGTCTTCCAGATAGAAGTTCAAGCAACACAACTCCAAAGCTGTAGACATCACTTTTCGCTGTCAACCTACCTGTAAATCAATTGGGAAGTTAGTCCAATGTTTTAACATATTATGAGATGCAATGAGTCTTCTCATTTAAAGAGAGATGAACACAAACAACCTCATTAGTGAGGTTGGCATGAGATTTTTTTCTCAATAATGGAGAAAGCATTTAAAAGATTGTGTTATTAGCATTTCTTGTTGTATGAATTTGAGTTCTATAGCAGGTTAAATTGGAGACTGAAGAGACTACATGATTGAAAATTATCAACAATCTACAACAAACCATACCAGTTGCAACATATTCAGGTGCTGCATATCCTTGAGTTCCCATGACTTGAGTAGAGACGTGAGTTCTATCACCAGTAGGACCAGCCTTGGCTAAACCAAAGTCAGAGAGTTTAGCATTGAACTCCTGCAATCCATTTGCATGATAAGTAAGCAGTTTACACAAAGAAAAACCAAAAACTCGCAACAACCTTTATATTCTAGTTGATCTTACCGCGTCAAGCAGGATGTTAGAGGCTTTGAAATCACGGTATATGACTTGTGATTTGGCGTTATGAAGAAAAGAGAGTCCTCTAGCAGCACCAATAGCCACTTTCATCCTCACTGACCAAGAGAGTGGTTGTGGTCCTCCTGTCAAGTACAATGAACCCATAAATCTCAAATATATGCAGTTAACAAAGGAATCTCAAATATCCCTTTACTTTGGCCATCCACAAGCCAAAATTATAATTTTGAAACAACTTAGTCAAAAGAAAAAGATCATTCTCAAGGAAGCAGTAACCTTTAATTTCTTTCTTTGGAGTTTCTTTGGTTGCCAAATGATCAAGAAAATAGCTGAATAGACACAAATTATGAATGAATGGCATAATGGTTTGTGTAACTTACTTCTGAACAGATGGTTCTCTAAGCTCCCTTTCGGCATAAACTCATAGACCAACAGCCGATTCTCTCCCTCCAAGCAGTAACCAATTAATTTAACCAGATTAGGATGGTACAGTTGTCCAAGGTAGTTAACCTCAGTCTGAAATATTGGTTAAAAATTTCATTAGGATGATTACTGAGAAAAAAAAAGTACTTTTTTTCTGCAGGATTGAAAGCAAACACTTACCAACCACTCTTTATGACCTTGAAAACCTTCAGGTTTGAGCTTCTTTACAGCAACAACCATTCCTGATCCAGGCTTTGAAGCTGTAAATGTGTGTTCATCAATCCATCCTTTGTAGACGCATCCAAATCCCCCTTCACCGAGAAGACTATCAGGCCGAAAATTTCTGGTGGCATTCTTCAGCTCATTGAATGTGAAGGACTTAAGATTGGGAGAAGACAAGATTTCACCCTCAGACCTTGGTGTGGGAAGACTTAAGGCGTTGCTTTTTTCACTGTAGGATGGAATAGATAAGCTGGAAGGTGTAGTTTTAGAGATTCCTGATGCAGAAGCAAAAGGGAAAATTGATTAATCCAAATATAGTGCCACTACACAAACAAAAGCAAGTATCAAGAAAATTGAGCTTCCAACCATCAGCAATACTAGAATCCGTTTCTCAACAAGTTTTTAATATACTCCAACAAAAGAGGAATTTTCTTTATTTATCCTTCAATTTCATCAGTTCAACCCACAATCCTAATAATCTCAGAAAAGCAACTCCAAATCTTCCACTTTATTACGTTATGAACTCCCTATAATTCGACCAAACTTTAATTCTAAAAAACAATCCATGCCTAAAATCAGGTGACGTTCCAATCCCCAAAAGAATTAAAGAAGGTGAAATACAGTAAAAACATAATCATAAAAGTAGAAAAAGGACAATATTTTGAAGAATCTGAACCCTTATATTTCAAGCTGAAATTTTCCAACAGTAACAAAAAAACAGAACACGCCCCTCCTAAAAAAAATCATATTACAGTACCACTTCGAGAAAATAACCAAACTTTATCCAACCCCTATTACCAAGAGAGAAAAAGAATCAAACTTTACAACCTCATCAACCCGGAAGACTTAAACCCAGTTCCCGAAAACCATGAAAACGGAAGCATCAGCCTCCAGAAAACCGAAAACAAGAGAAAAATCAGAAAGAGGACAATGATCTAACGCGACCAACCAGAAGTGGATCTGGAGCTCTGAGCTGCATCAACTTTGGCAGAAGAATCTAGGCAGTTACCCATTAGGCCCTGCCACAGTTCTCAACCTACGCAACAGTTCTCAGAGAATAAGTGAAGGAAAAGAAAAGTTTTTCAAGTTGGAAATTTCCAAAGGGGTAGTGATTGGAAGATGCTTGGTTGGGTGGTTGAGGGAGAGAGAGAATGATAAGAAGATAGAAAGAACGAAATAAAGAAGAAGTAGAAGTAGAAGGTGGTGAGGGATTAATGCGTGGGGAACAGCACAGAGATGAAAAGAATCACTTGAGTTTTTGGATTCGCCTATGCTATGAAGAGTCTCACACACTGACATTGGAACCGCGTCTTACGCGGCCACGTGTTCTTAACTGTCTACCCTCGGAAATACGAGCTCGTCAAATTTGGTTTGATAGTTTCGGAGTTTCCCAAAATACCCTTCTTCTTGTCCTTTTCCTTTTCTCTGTCTGTTTTTTAACATTAAAGGACACAAAACAATTGACACACGAAAATTGACTTTTATGCTGTATGGAAAAACTTTATTATTGCAATTTGGTTCAGTAGAGAGTTAAACAGTGAGAGTGTTGTGTTAAATTAACCAAACTTGCTGCTACATTTATTAGATAATTAAGCACTTAGTTTAGGAAAACACTTTTTCTTCAATACTGCTTTTTTTAGTAGTTATAAATAAAGCATCTGGTCTTAAAAGTTGATAAACAATGTCTTAATATTCACTAAATAAATGCATAATTAAGTTTGAGTTAAAATGTAATTTTTCTTCATATACTTGTATTTTTACAAACAAGTTGCTGTTATGCTTGAGACAAAATTGATCTATAAGAAAAGGGAAGTTTTGGGAGATTCTGTAGCAAACCAAACAACGCGGAGTTTAAAGTCCACAAACTGATACACTAAACAATTTTCTAGGCAGGCCGTTTTCAAAAGACACTTAATTGACGAAAAACAATACTATAATTTAATTTGGAGTTAAATATTAAAGTATATTTATAGTTTCAATATACGTCTAAATAAGTTTTTTTAGTTTCTGTTAAAGTATTTATTAGTTCTAAATTCTTAATATTTTTTCTGTTTTTATTATGGTTAGTTTAACGTTAAAAAATAAGAAAATATTAATTAATACAATTAAATAAAAATATTTCATATAAAAATAATTAAATAAATTCTTTGAAGTACGCAACTTTATTGAGTAATATATTTCTTATTTAGTATAAATGACATAATTATATTATTAAAACCAATAATTTACTTTTAACTTTGTATCATCATTAAAATTAATTACGGTTATTTATATGTTTATAATTTATTTTCTATATATTCAATTTAATATTATAACTTTAAATTACTGTAATGTACCTTTTAACGTATAGGATTTTTTTTTATAGATAAAAGCAATAAAATATATTCTATATTTATAATAGTAACTAATGAAAATACATAAAATTACATGAAATATTAAATATAAAATAATCCTATCCATAATATATTAATATATTTTCTCTCTAATCATTCTTTACATATAAAATTGTAAATTTATAATTATAAAATAAAACTATATATAATAATTTATTTTAATATGTTTTAATTAAAAAATAATTATCATTTTAAAAAAAGTAATATAACTTTTTCATAATATATTGAATATGAAAATATATATGTGGTTATCTTATCGTAAAAAATATTAAATATCTTAATTGAATTATGCACTTTTAAATAATCCAGATGTTATTATCATATTTTTAGTTTCAAATATATTAGAGATCAAATTAAATAGGACTAAAACCTTATTTATACCTATTTTAATTTATTACAGATGGAATTAAGCACTTTTAATATCTACTGCAAACCCTTCGCTATCGAATAATAATTACTTTTTTTCTCCTACAAACGAAAGTTAAGAATATAAAAAACCATCATAAAATAAAATGGGTTTCTTTAACAAGGTTGTTGCGGTTTTTTTTTTATATTACCAGAATGAATAAAATTTTTAATTTATTTAAATGGACTTATATTATATTTAACGAACTAACATTTAACGAAGTTAAAGTCATGACAGAAAGACATTAGTTTCGTTCAAAACTCTTGACAAAAATTGAGGCAGCTATAAGACTTTCATTCAGGACTCTTCACAGAAATGATGAGGCAACTATACAACTTTGATTTGAATGTGAAACTGAAGTACTGAAATCAATATGAAACAATAAAACTGAACACATAAACGATTTTATTAAATTATTTTACACTGAAGTTGTGTTCCTGTAATATAACTTATCGATTTTTATAATTTCAAAAAAATTACAATATTTTAATGGAAAAAGGGTTTGTGTAAAATAGTTGAAAAATGATAGGGGTACAATGGGAAACATTGAGAAAGTTGTGAGCGATCGTCACCTTTAGCTAAGCATGAACGTCAACACGAAACGGATAAAGACAACGCATTTGAGGAGGTGAGTGTGAGAAAGAAGGTATCATCTTCTCTGTTGGAAAAAAACACATAATATTTTATTTACTTTTATTTCTTAGATTAAAATATCTTTATGCCAAGAAAGTGGATGCCCTTTGAAGCCGTTGACGATCACAAATTCATTTCACATTCAGATGGGTCCACAATCTCCCATTACTGAAAATAACACATATCACATTCTACAAATCACACAACTTCCACATTTAATAGCCATTAGAAATTCGAATTTCATCTTATTTGCGTTAAATATAAACTTAATTTATTAAGATATTTTTTTACTAAATTATATCCTTCATGTTAGATAAATAACATGATACCCGCCCTTAAAATAAGCTGATCTGAACTTGTCAAATTTAGTATATGCCATTCATGCATAATTATTTTATGTATAAACTAATCATCATCGTCTTCATCATATCAGAAAAAAAGTATGCCATTCTTTCTCTTTCAAATTATCATTTTTTTCAAACACGCCAACTTTCTGGTGTTTGACATTGCACATGCTGAAATATTACTATATAAGGAGAGTGAAGCTATTTATAAAATAGGAATTTCGTGTTAAGAAAATCTTCATAATTTCCCTGTCCAATATATTTCTTATATCATAAAGTAAATGCAATTGCGTAATTGTATTCGTATGCAAAAAGTTAATAATAATTGATTCATTGATTGATTAGAGTCGCCTAATAATCCTTAAAAAATATGGAAGAGAGAGACTTCACACAGATATAAGAATTGTTTAGATATTAATAGATGTCATTTTAAAAAAATGTTTTGTGTTTACAAAAATTATTTAAGATGTATTATTTAAATGCATTTCAATTTGATCATTAATATTAATGAGATTAATGTCACTAATGGCAACCATCCCATTATAGATACAGAAAATTATTTTTAAAAATGTGCACTATAGGTAAGGTTGGGGTATGGACTACTGTATATAGTAGATGTTCCACCATTAATCCTATGATTAATACAAGGTATATACTTTATTAGTATACCTTATTTTGCTAATTCAAATTCCAGGAACACTTTTGTCTATGACTTCATGATTAAAGGTAGATATACGGATTGGTCTGATCATCCATTTAAGATTCAGTGTATGAAACCTCTGAGCTTTAAATAGGTTGAATAAATCCAAATGTTTTTATAATTTCGTATCCATACTTCATAAAAGTATATTATAATAATTAAAGGTCAATTTCAAAATATTAACTAGAGAATTTTTTTCCAATAAACTTATTTAAGGAAAAACTTCAATAGAAATCACATAAATTTATTTACTAGTATACATTTATTTATCGTACAAGTTCAGAATTTGGATCTAATAAATCAAATCTAATCTTGTATTTTTTTTTTAACAGAAATTTTAAAAATTAAAAATTAGAATACATAATAGAAAGTGTTGAACATAATTTTAAGTTTGAATTTTTGAATAATAAAATAAATAATAGAATTTTTTAATTAAATAAATACTAATTTGGTTTGTATAAGTAAATATAAAATATAAATTCTTAATATTGTAGTTATTTTTGTAATCGTAAAAAAATAAAAACAATTCCTTAAATATTTCAAATAATACATTAAAAATGTAAAATTATCTTAAACGATTATTAAAAAAATATTTTATGGCATAAATTTGGTAAAATTTATTGTCATTTAAAAAAAAAATCTTAAAATATTATTTTCAATTAACAACATATATTTATTATAGAATAGATAATTAAGAAAAATAGATAAAAATGTTAGAGATTGTAGACATGTTAAATATAATTTGTTTAATATATATATATATATATATATATATATATATATATATGTGTGTGTGTGTGTGTGACGTGAAGTGGATGCTTAAACAATTTTGAACATAATTTTTTAGTATAATTAGATTTGTGATACTAAAAATATGTTTTAATATGATTGTGTTATTTTAGTTTATAATTTGTGCATATTATTGGTCAAAGTATAATTGATGTAAAAAGTTTATTTTTTTAAACTAATATTTGTACTCACTTTTTCTTTCATGTCGTCACTTATTTATTTATTTTTCCTATGTGTGTTATAATTGTTATACATATACTTAATATTTTTTGTTGTCTTTATCCACCTCGGTCATCCCTATCACATGTTACGTTATCACCTCGCATCTAATCTTGTTAGTCCTCACACCTAGTCGTGCCTCGTCACCCACCCATGTTGTACCCTACCTGATGATTATTGCTTCTCCTTGCATCCCTACAAAGTTGTGATCTAATACTTTGAGGTTACTTAGTAGTTGCATACATATAAATCTCATTCCATCACTCAAGCAACTATTATCGTCCTTTTAATCCAACTTACCTATTGCTTGTACTAATTGTAGTTTCTTTAACTTTGTAAGCTCAAAAATTTCTTTATTCCACTTCTTAAGGTCATTTTTCAGTAATTTGAGTTTATTTTTTATTAATACTAAACTATTACCAGTTACTTGATAAGAATCCCACCATTTCTTAACTTATCCTTGAAGTCTAGTTCTGATTGCCAAATGTTCAAAACTCTGAATGTTTTAGGTCCAGAGTCAATCACTGCTGACTTTACTACTATAGCACAATGGTCAGACACCTGTCTATTTGAATGTATTTTGTTTACTCTTCGGTCAATGTTTCAACTATTCATTTATTACAAGAGCCCTATCCAACCTAATTTTGGTTGTCATGCAGTCTATACCATGTATACTTCCTTCCTACACGTGGGAGTTTGTGTAATCCATTATTTTTTATAAGTCATTAAAGTTTCCCATCTTAGTTGTTATAGTATTTTTTGTTCTAAAAAATCTCTTCTCACTAGGTGAACTAACTACGTTAAAGTATCTTATCTTATTACACATCATCACAATTTACTAGTTTCTACTGTTTGAATTATTGAATTCATTCCACATTCTAATTTTGTTGGTGTTCTCATAGGGTGAGTATACATTAACCACTATTAATGGCACCAGTTGACAATCTCTAGTCTTATTGTACTTAACTATTACAACAATATAACCTTTCCAATAATATTCTTCTCATTGGTGAATTTGTCTTTATGTTACATGATTATAATTCCCCGCGATTCATATTGCACGGAATCCAATTAATGTTGTTATCCTTCCACAAATTATAACATTTCTCTTTGTTCAGTGACTCAATTTTTGTTTCTTGTATATCTCTACCTAGGACCCCTGATGTTAATTGTTATTATTATCATTTAAACTATTTTGTCCCTTCCCCCAAGTTCTCTTTGTTTCATCATTCCTTTGTCCCTCTCCTCTAATTCTTTTAGCATTTCCAACATTTGATCTTTGTTACATGAACAACTAACCCCTATTTTCATAGGCACTTTCCAAATATTTTCTAATTTTATTCTCACCCTTCTTAGTCCAATATAACTTATTACAATTTTCTATATCAACATTAGATAATGAATCACAAAAATTGTAAATAGGTAGCCTCATGTTCATCCATTGTATAGTCTGTCGCAACCGGGGTCACGACGGGGCAATCAAAATTTAATTTTAAGAAAAAAATATTAAATTGATATTGGAGTCGCCACCATAGCTTATTAAGGAAAGTCATGGAAAAACCAAAAATAATAACATAGTCTGCAAACTAAAGTAAGGATTCGGAAGTCGGTTACGTGTGGGGAAGGTATTAGCACCCCACAACGCCCATCCTAAGACGGTACCATTAATCTAATGAATAAAAATAGGTGTGGTTTTAAAAAATATCATTTTTTCCCCAAATAATAACAATAAAAATGAGACTAAAGACAAAACAAACAAATATAAAAAAAAAAAAAAAA